>Ga0129308_1000347_pt1 | contig 75186 bp, 76 predicted proteins | sample L827metagenome_FD_94440 | JGI IMG/M metagenome (GOLD analysis project Ga0129308, IMG submission 94440) | Ring-tailed lemur group fecal microbial communities from Wisconsin, USA - L827 metagenome | ecosystem: Host-associated > Mammals > Digestive system > Large intestine > Fecal | place: USA...
CCTTGTCTATTGTTTTGTGTTTTGCAGACCACAAAACAATTATACAACGGAGGTCTTTTCTTTACCACTCCACTAAAGTCTTTCCTGACCCCCAGACAATCTGGGGGTTTTATTGTACACAAAGATCCAAGAATCATTGATTCTTGGGCTTTCTTTTTTCTATTTCTATCACATAAGGGGCATTCTTTTTATTCATCATACGATAACAAGACACATTATACATATGTGTATCCAAAGTCTTCATATATTCATCAATCCATAAGCTCTCCTGATACCCCTCTGCATGTCCTGGATAAACCACAATGAACAAAACGATTTGAAACATATGTATAGCTTTTTCAATAGCAATCTTTGTTGTAGGTAAAAGCGTTGTAATCTGATGATTCCCTAAAGGTAGATATCCCAAATTAAAGATTCCAATATCAAATTGCGTCAGGTAGGAATCAATATGTTGATGCCCATCTAAAATCAAATGTACACATGAATTTTCGCCCAATAATAATTGTGTTTGGTGAAGAGCCTCCTTTTGAATATCAAAACTATAAACTTCTTGACAATGATGACTTAACATAAGGGTATCATAACCATTTCCCATTGTCATATCTACACCAATACCACTTCTTGGATATGTTTTGATTCTTTGATGAACATATTCAACCATTGTTAACATGAAAATTTCTCCTTATCTTTATGAATATAATTGCTATTTCTTTGTATAATATAACTATGAAAATATTATACAGACTTATACTGATCACTTATCTTCTTACACTTTTGCTTTTAATCATTAATCAACCTCAGTGGAATATTCTCATTTCATTTCTTTTATTAGGAGCTTTACCTTTTATTCCATCAACTCTTTATCGTATGGATTATCTCATTTATATCTATATTGCTCAAGTGCTTGGAACATCATGTGGGTTTTATCATATTCCCTACTATGACAAATGTGTTCATTTTCTTTCTGGATGTGTGATAGTTATTATAGCTCATCAACTTTTAAAACCTTATCAACTCCCACAGAAACTTAACTATCTATTTTTAAATTGTATAGAAATGTCGATAGCATTTCTATGGGAAATCTTTGAATATAGTGGTCTTATCTTTTTTAACTATGATGCATCACGTCACTACACAACAGGTGTACATGATACTATGCAAGACATGATGATTTCACTGATTGGAGGTCTTATCATTTCCTTTATCATTTATAAATATCCATCTTACATTGATAATCTTTATACACAACAACCAGATAACCAAAACTCAATTTCTCAACAATCGCATATCGAAATAACGTCTCACGATCAAGATGATATCGATCAACTATATAACGAATAACTTCTTTTCTTTGAGAAGGCGTTAAAGTTGGTTCATACCATCTTTTTGGTTTGACTTTAAACTGACTAAGATAATCTTGAATTAATCTTTCATGATCATCCTGATTATCTAAAAAACAATCTAAATACATAAAAAGTTCATCTAATTGATATCCAATCCTTTTATATCCTTGTTGTTGGTAGAAAACACCCAATTGGTAAAAGAATGCAAATGGTGATTCTTCCCTATCCATTATAGCATTCATTGTTCTCACAAAACGACCACTATTCCAATATTTTTCCAACATATCTTCACCAAGATGAATTTTTTCAACATCTTCTTTTGAAAGCCACAGATTTTCAATCATTTCATAAGGCGGTTCCTTTTGATAAATATATCCATATTCATTAGCTTTATTTCTTAACGATGTTCCTCTAAGCATTTTTAAAAAACCTAGTTGTAATTCTTTGGCACGAAAGGCAAAAACATCATCAAAAGATTTCGCAAAACGTTCATATGACTCATAAGGTAATCCAGCAATCAAATCCAAATGTAAGTCACATTTTCCACCAGCCATCAATTGTCGAACAACTTCACTCAAACGTTCAAAATTCTGCATACGCTTGACAGCCCTGTTCGTTGGCTCATAGGTTGATTGAATACCAATTTCAAATCTCAATAATCCTTTTGGTGCATACTCATTAATAAAATCTATAATACGCTGATGTAAAACATCAGCATTAATTTCAAATTGAAATTGTTGACCTTCATGATAATGCTGAAACAAATAATCTAAAATCATAATAGCATGATCGGCATCAGCATTAAAACTTCGATCTAAGAATTTAATTGTCTTTGCTGAACTTTGACAAATAAAAGACAATTGCTTTTTTAAATAATCATCACTGAAAAAACGCAATCCTTTTTCCAATGACGATAAGCAATACTGGCATTGAAAAGGACAACCACGGCTTGATTCAAAATATAAAATACGTTTTCCCATATCCTTTTGATCTCTTTTTAAAACATAAGGAGAATCTAAAGATTCCACATATTTTAAATCAACACAAGCAATCTCATGCGAAATATGATTCATATAACTGATACTTGGAATATTAACATCTTGTTTCTTTTCCAATAATTCCAATAATTTAGGGAATGTTTCTTCTCCTTCTCCACTCATAATATAATCAACAGGAACATGTTGTAGAAAATATTCAGGTTCATATGTAACTTCAGGTCCGCCCAAAATAATCACTATATCAGAATTTTGACTTTTTAACATTTCACACAGTAAACATATTTCATCAATATTCCATATATAACAAGAAAAGGCAATGACATCTAAATTCATAGAAAGAAGATCATCACAAATATGATCTAATGAATCTTTAATCGTATATTCTTTAAAATCCACATCATGTTGATGATACGATGCCACATAAAGTAATCTTAAAGATAATGATGTATGTATAAATTTTGAATTTAAAGTTGTTATTAATGTTCTCATAGTTCTCCTAAAAAATAATCTAGGGGTCACCCTAGATTATCCATTTTTCTTAACTTTTGGTATAACACCATTGTATAAACAATATTCTTCTAATGTCCAACCATTTTGGAAAATCTCTTTTGCGACATCTTTACCAACATATCTAAAATGCCAAGGCTCATTTCCAATTCCCGTAATATTCGCCTTATCTTCTTCAAATCTTAAAATATAACCATATTTATAAGAATTCGCCAGACACCATTTATATTCTGGCTTATCGCCAAAACGACTACTTATTCCATTTCGCTTATCATCTAAAACGCTTTGACTTGTTAAATCAATCCCAAGACCACTTTGATGTTCACTTGCTCCAGGATTAGCAACCAAACTCGCAGCCGTCACTTCATCATAACGTTCATGAATTTCTTTATAGACTTCTTCTTGTTCTTTATAGGAACGATAAGCACTATTAATAATGAGAGTATATCCTTCTTTTTTGGCATCATTATACATTTCTGTTAGTGCTTCAGCAGCTTCTTTTCTCATTTGAGCATTTTCACAATCTGGTGAAATAGGAATCTCAGCAGGTGTGACCAAATCATCAGGAACATAGTTATTAGCATATTGGAAACCTTTTTTTACAAGTGTTACGACATTCTCTGGATTTTGAATAGTATAGATTTCTCCATTATCATTTTCTGAAATAATAAATGGATAAGCAGTTGCTAAAACTGCATAATTATAATTCTTTTTTTCATTATAAATTTCTATATATCGATCAATATCCTGAATTGCAAAACCTTGTATATTCATATATGGTTCAATTTGTGGATATGTATATTCATGATTAATCAAATATTTTAAATCATCTATACTAGCAACATCTAAAACTTTCCAAAGCTGATCTTCAGTATAGGTCAAAGCATCAAATCTTGGTTTATAATTGGTCATAATATCATTGACGGTTACCAAAACTTCTTCAATTTTCAAATCTTTATGTGTAGATAAATATTTTTCATAATCATCATATAAAAAGTAGGTCCCTTCCCCCTCTATCCAATCTTGAATATGATCTAATTTATCATGAGATAAAACTTCATCTACAGCTTCATCTTCCAAAGAGAGAATAATATTTTGTTGAGAAAATGAATATCCTTTCACTAACAATTGTAGGCGATCAAAATTAAGCCAAATAGCCAAAGCCAAAATAACGATGACAATTCCAGCGATAATTCCTACACGATCCCAACGTACTCTTGATCTACGAGAATTTGAATAACTGCTATAATATGTGTATCTTCTTCCTCTATTGAATCTCATATAATACCTCTTTTCTTTGTTATTATAGTTTAACATATTCCTTATTATAATTCCATAATTTACGTAAAAAACACATCATAATTCCAAGAATGATAAGATAATCTTATTGCATTATCAGATGATTTGTGTTATTTTAATTGTTGTATATAAAGGAGGTTACTCTATGCATTTTGTCATTTGTGTATTTATAGCACTTATCTGTTTAATAACAGCTATTTTATTTACAGAGGTTTTCCCAAAATGGTTTAAGGCCGTTATTGCATTAATTGGAGCGGGAACTTCTGGATATGCTCTTGCTATCCTTATTCGAAAAATAGCAATGTGGACAAAAGCTTTTGCAAAGCCGAAACTTTTAACTACTGCTGGTATTTGTGCAGTGATGATGCTATTTGCAATTATTATTGTTGTTATGATATTCAATAAAAAGAAAGCAAAATAATATGAGTCATTGGAAAAACGAAACGTTTTTCCTTTTTTCTTTCTTAAGACAATCTTAACATAGAATTTATTCATTCTTGATAGTTATATTTTCTCTTATTTATATAATAATAAATAAGGAAGGTGAGGTCTTATGAATAATATTCACACAAATCGTAGCTATACTATTTCAGCATTTCTTTTTGCTATACTTTCTCTTGTTGGATCATTTTTAAGTGTAATAAATATCATAACAATTTTCACAACTTATCAATTAATCACAGATATGAAAAAATATGATCATTCAAAAATTCATTATATTTGTGCCATGGGTTTACTTATCATTGCTATTATATGTACATTTTTAACAACAGTATTTTATGTCAACCACTAATAAGAAAGAAAATCTGCTTATTCATCTCGTAAGCGCTGTTGTGGCATTTGAAAGCGTAAAGCCAATAATAGTGCAATCATAATTGAAATTGCATAAACCATATAAACAATGCGATATGCTTGATGTCCACCAACAAGATCAATAATATTTCCTGAAACCATTTGAAATATCAAGGCAGAAAAACCTTTTGCAAGCATTGAAGAAATTCCATAAGCACTATTCACAAATCTTTCATCGACAATATCAATAACAATCTTCACAGCAACTAAGATAAAAACAATACTCGTTAAGCCTTGGAAAAAAAACATCGACATAATCATTGAAGGTGATGGACAAGTAGCATACCATGTAAAACGAATAATAGATAAAACACTTGCAAAAATCATCAAATGCTTATATGAAATCTTTTTCATAATTTTGTCAGATAAAAGTACAGTTGGCAATTCAAACATTGTACTCAATAAAAGTGTTGTTCCTACCATAGCTGTCGTTCCCCCAAGTTCTTTAATCAATAAAGGCAGATAGACACCATTAGCACTGATTGGTCCTTGGAATAAAATATAAATCACAACAAACATCACAAAAGATTTATTTTTCAATAATGATATCAATAATTGCTGAAATGTAAATCTCTCAGTATCATTTTTTTGTTGAGGTTTGACATCATTCATTTGATAAAAGCCTAAAATCGTTAGTCCTACTGCCACCGCAAAAATATAATAATTCGCTATTGGAGAAACATAGTCATAAACAAGCCCTGCCACTTGACAAGCAATAGCATATAAAACAGAACCCCACATACGAATCGTACCAAAAGGATAAGGTGATCCTGTTGCCAATCGATCTGATAAGGCTGTTGTTCCATTTAAAAAACCTTGCGTTAATCCATTAAACAAAAATAAAAAGATAAAATGACGACTATATGCAAATAACATTCCTGATACTACACATAAAAACATACAAATGATTCCTACAAGTTTAGGACTTTTTAACTTATCTGCTATCATTCCACAAACAGGTTGAGAAACCATCGCAAATAATGGAGCAGCAGAAGTAATCAATGAAATTTCAGTAGCAGAACAACCCACTCCAGCCAAATAAACAGAAATAATACAAGCAAATGTTCCCCATGAATAATAAAACATCCCATTTGCTAAAGCATAATAAAAATAACTTCCTTTTTTCAACATATTATGACCTCCTCCTCAATAATTTCATTCTATCATTGGAAAATAAAAAAATATCCTTTTTTCATAAAATGAAAAGGATATTTCAACGTTCTTCAATTAAGTAACACCATTTCTTTTTTAGGAAACGATAAGCCAATAAGAAACATCTGGCAACATTATCTGAAACCATCATAACCCATACAAATTGTAACCCTAAATGCAAAAGTGTAATCATGATCCATGTTCCAAACACACGTATTCCCCACATTGTGATTAAAGAAAAAATAAATGGAGCCTTGGTATCCCCCATACCATTAAATGTTCCTTCCAAAATAACAAGAACACCATAAATTGGTTCAGAAACAGAAACAATTCGTAAAACACTTGCACCTAAGGTAATGACCTCAGGATCAGGTGTAAAAATAGCCATCAAATACTCAGCAAAAATAAATAATAAAATTCCTGCCAAAAGCATTAAAGAAAAAGTCATTGTACAAATCAAGTACGTTGTTTGTTCAACTTTTGTTTGATTTTTTTCACCAACTGCATTCCCAACTAATGTTGCAGCGGCCGATTGAAAACCATAACCAGGAATATAAAAAGCTTGCTCAGCTTGAATAGCAATCGTATGAGCTGCAAAAGGAATGACCCCAAGTTGTGCAATTAAAGATGAAAAAGTGACATGTCCTAAACAAATGACACTTCTTTCCATAACAACAGGAATCCCAATTTGTAAACACTCTTTTAATTCTTGTTGATAAAGATGAAAACCTGTATGTTGAAAATCAAAGATGGGATTATGATAATAACGTATAAACATCAGAATTCCCCCAACAACAAATGATATTGCTGTCGCTATAGCAGCACCTTTAACCCCCAAACCAGCACCAAGAATTGTTATACCATACATCTTACGTGTTGGATAAATTAATAAGAAGTTTAAAACCATATTAATAATATTCATATAAAAATGAATTAACATTGGTGTTTTCATATCTTGAACACCTCTTAATGCTGATGACAAAATTAAAACAGCAGTTCTTAAAAGAAGCGGTAATGAGATAATCAGAAAATAAGTTGATGCATCTTTTCTAATCTCAGGATCTCCGTTCAGCCAAATCGGCAAATAAGGGGAGATGGCAACACAAATAACTGTTAAAATAATACCAATGACCATTGTCATAAAAAAAGCCTGTTGTCCTGCACGTTTTAATTTTTCTTCATTTTTTGCTCCATCGGCTTGAGCACATACTGAGAGAACACCAATTCCAAAAGCAATTGCAATACTTGAAACTAACCATCCCACTGTTCCTGTGAGTCCCACAGCTGCTGAAGCACTTGCTCCCAAAGCTCCTACCATAGCTGTATCAACATAAGTCACAATGACATTTAAGGCCTCTTGAATAATAGCCGGCCAAGCCAAGTGACAAATTGGTCTCATTCGTTGAAAATATTGAGTCATTTTATCTACCTCCCCATTCAATATACATCCAATCACATTATAGATAAAAGAGTGTTTAAAACTCAAACAGTTACTCAATTACTTAGACACTTGATCATAACAAATATAAACACTTACACTGCTACCTTCCACATAAAAGTGACCAAAACCATCCTGATCAATCACAACTTCATGAGAACAATTTCCTAATGCATCTTTCATCACACAACCAGCATATTCTTTTCCCATCAGCATATCCTTATATCCACCAACTTGATCACTCATAATACACGCTAATCCATGTAATAATTTACCTCTTCTTATCCATCCAATGATATCAGGATCATCAAAGTAATCTCTTTGTTCACCAGTCGCACACTGCTGTCTTAACCACAACAATTGCTCTATTTTTTGCTTCAATGTAGAATTTCTTTTCCCTTGAATACCATAATAATCACCATAAAAAAGGCAAGGATAGCCATCTTGACGAAGCAAGATCAAAGCATAAGCTAACGGTTTAAACCAATCCGCCACCCAAGACTGTAAGCCTTGTGATGGTTGGGTATCATGATTATCTACAAATGTGACTGCAAGATGTGGAGCTTTTTCTACCAGCGTTCCTTCCAAAATTTTCGACATATCATAATGACCTTGTGCATATGAGACTTCATAGAAATGATAATGCAAAGGCACATCAAATAAAGACATCTTCTCATCAACCATATGCAAATATTCCAACAATCGTTTGACATCACCATGCCAATATTCACCAACCACAAAAAAATCCTTTTCTTGATATTTTCGCATTTGCGCCAACCAATCACGATAGAAATGAGCATCTATATGTTTTACGGCATCTAATCTCAACCCATCAACATGTGTGATATCGAAATACCATTTTCCCCATTTTTCTAATTCTGCTACAACCTTTGATTGACTAAAATCAATATCAGCACCCATCAAATAATCAAAATTTCCATTTTCTTCATCAACAAATTGATTCCAATGCTTATCCTTAAATAAGAAAGTTGCATGTCTTTTAGATAAAATATCATAATCAATTCCACTAAAACATGTCCAATCCCATACAAAATCACTATATTTCTGATGACGGCCAGGAAATGTGAACAATGTTGAAACTTCAATCATCTGTTCTTGTCCAATAACCTCATTTTTATTTTTCTGATTGACTTCATGAGCCTTAACATATTCATTCTTATCGGCACCCATCTTATGATTCAAAACAATATCAGCATAAACGTCAATCCCTTGTTGATGCAAAGCATCAATAGCCTTTAAATATTCATCCTTTGTTCCATACTTTGTACAAATTGTTCCTTTTTGATTAAATTCACCTAGATCATATAAATCATAAACACCATATCCAACATCATAAATACTACCAATACCTTTAAAAGCAGGAGGCAACCAAACAGCAGTTATTCCTATATTTTTTAAATGTGAAGCATCTTGTTGAAGTCTTACCCATAAATGGGGTTCATGATTTAAATACCATTCAAAATATTGCATCATCACACCATTTTCTTTCATGCTTAGACACCTCCTAATTGTCTATTATACCCTTTTTATGGAAAAAAGAAAAGAAACAGTTTTTATATCAAAAGATGACAACCAATAGTCATCATCTTTACCATAGTTTCTCTTGTTTTTTCATCTTCAATAATTCATGAAGATCATGAATTCTTTCTTGAATCAGTTCACCTTTATAAGTATCTTTCATCATTTCTTGTTGTTGTCGTGTATAAACAATTTCTGAATCATATTGTACATCTTCATCAAAACTTCCTTGATGAATATGATGTGTTTTTAGTCTCATACCATGACTATTACTAATCAATGTGTATCCTGCAACTCCTGTTTTTTCTTGATTTTGAACACAAAAGCCACCATCTATAACAACTAATTTTTTATGTGCCTTTAAAGGATTTTCACCTTTTTTTACTCGCACTGGTGTATGTCCATTAATAATCATACATTCCTTTTCATATAATTGAAAAGCTCGTAAAATCTTTAAACAAACCATTTCATCCTCAATCCAATGATAATAGGGATTTTTCTTTTCTTCTTGAGGAACATCTAAAACAATTCGCCTACCACATAATGGTGAATATTCACCACACCATAAATACCAAAAATAATCAATATCAGTACCATTTTTATACGCATTTTGAATCAATTCATTGACATAATCAAAATATGCTTTTCCACTCATTGGCTTTTCAAAATGATGATATATATAAAAAGTTCCATCATGATTTAAAGGAATACACCCATGCAATAACAAATTATGATTTGTACGCAAATAAAGAGATCCGTGTCTAAATAAAAAGCGCATATGTTTTTTTAATTGATGACTATTCATAAAACTCTTTTTAAAATCATTTAACAATTGTTGTTCTTCAGCAGTTAAAGCAACTAGACACAACTCTTCAATACGATAACTCATATGCCATTGAGGATATTTTTGAATAAGTTGTGATTCCAGCTTGATTTGTAGTTCATGGCAATATCTTTCCATTGCCTCTATTTCATGAATATGAGGATATTTTTGACAAGCCAACATCATCAATTTTCGCAAAGGAATTCCATATTGTCTTTCTAACAAATGAATATGACGATAATGTAAACAGTTTTTAATAACTGTAATCATACAAGCTTCTTGGCCTAAATAAGCACCCATCCACAAAATATCATGATTACCCCATTGAATATCCACACGTTCATATTTCATCAAATCTTCAATAATTCTATCAGGATTCCCACCACGATCAAAAATATCTCCTAAAATATGCAATTGATCAATTGCAAAATACTTAATCAAATGAATCAAAATTTGAATAAATCGATCTTGTTCATCTAACTCAATGACAGAATCAATGATTTGTAAATGATAAACATATTGCTGATCCATTTCATCCAATTGAGCATGAAGAAGCTCATCAATAATATCTGAATAATCACTTTCAATATGCTGTCTCACTCGTAATCGTGTATATTTGGATGTGACATAACGTGCTAAACGAATCAATTTTAAAATATTTTGGCGATACCAGTCTTGATCATGTTCATGACAAAAGACTTTTTGAGGATAATATATCAAGAAACAAAATTCATCAATCTCTTCTCTTGTCATCTCAGTTTGAAAAAGAACAATTGCCTTTTCCTTAATAACACCTGAACAATTGTTCATGAGATGACGAAAGGCTGCATATTCACCATGTAAATCAGAAATATAATGTTCTGTCCCTTTAGGAAGGTTTAAAATAGCCTTTAAATGAATAATTTCATGGCAAATAGATTGAACAGTTGGATAATCTTTTGATAATAATTGAAAATATTTTTCTTCACATGTTTTCATTGTTGCCCTCTTATCAAAAGAAGCTTATGTTTGCCATAAGCTTCTCTTCATTATTTAGAATTCAATAAGATTTTTTCAGCCTCTGCATTCCATAAACCATTTGTTTTCTTTACTGCATCAGCTAATTGTTTAAATAAAGGATCAGTTTTTCCTAATTCTTCAAAATCATCAATAGCTGTTAATGGCATATTGATATGTGTATAAATTAATTTCTTTCCACCTGGAATTGTTGGTAAATTTTGAGTTGTCTCAACAACAGCATCTAATCCTCCAACATGTGTAATCATAACAGCAGTTTTGATTAAGCCTTGTGCATCTTTATCAATAGCTTCTTTCATATCATCAATTGTTCCACCAGTACTTCCTAAAATTCTATGTCTTGAATAGTGGCAATTATATAAGTTCATATTTGCTGAGAAATTTGGATCAGTTGGTCCAGCAAATAAGTTTAAGTTACCGTCATATGCCAATAATTGATCAGCCATTTCAGAAACACCTTTTAATGGGACATAAACATAGACATCATCATAACCATGACCTTCTGTAATATCCATTAATTCTTTAACAGCATCTTCCATTTTAGCAGTATTCACATAATGTAATTCTACACCATGTTCAGCTGCTTCTTTTTCAGAGATAACTTCTCTAGCACGAGCAAGTTTTGCATCATCAATATCTGTCACAACAACTCTTTTTGGTTTATTTTCATAAGTTAATGAATAACTAACAGCTCCTAATCCCATTGGTCCACATCCACCTAAGACAATAATATTTCCATCAGTTTTTGTTCCCATAACGTGGTCATAACATCCTGGAACTGTATGATAGTGAGTATGGAATCCTGAAATGACACAGCACATTGGTTCAGCAACTGAAGCTGCGAAATAGCTATCTCCTTCAAAAGTCCATAAACATCCTGCTTCAATAATGTCATTTGGGAAAATACAATATTCAGTATCTCCACCACACCAACGATATGAATAACCTGGTGATTCCATTTGTCCTGGAATTGCTGGTTGTTGGGCAAATTTTTGTCCTGGCTTGAATTGATCTTGCCATTTCTTTCCAACTTTTACTATATCACCAGCAAATTCATGTCCGATAATGATTGGATTGTCATAAACATCATTTGGAACACGTTTATGTTTTGCACCTTGTTTTACAGTTTTGTATGTTGACATACAAATACTATCAGAAACAACTTTCACTAAAATTTCATCATCTTGAATTTCTGGTAATTCAAATTCTTCTAATCTAATATCATCTACACCATATAAACGGACTGCTCTTGTTTTCATTGTTATGTCTCCTATCTCTCTTTAAAATTGATTTCTACTTCTTTCATTAATTTTTCAACAACCGCATAATTTGGAGCTTTTGTTCCTTCTGTCATAACAGCTCCTGCAGATGTTGCGACTGATAGCTTGATTAATGGAATCAATTCATAGTTTTGTTCCATTCCATAAGCTAAAGCACCTACCATTGAATCTCCTGCTCCTACAGCAGAATGAGCTATAATTTTTAAACCTGGTACCATTGCAACTTCATCATGAGTAATGAAGATAGCTCCTTTAGAACCTAATGAAATCACAATTGTATCAATACCCTTATACAAAAGTTTACGAGCGTTCTCAATCAAATCTAAATCACTGACATCTTCACTCAAACCAAAGTATTTACACAACTCATATTTATTAGGCTTAATTAAATTTGGACCTGCTTCTAGACCTTCAGTAAATAAATCACCATCCGCATCTAAAATAATTTTTGCTCCTTTTTCTTTTAACAAAGTAATCAATTCTTTATAGATATCTTTAGGGACACCTCTAGGAACGCTTCCTGATAATACAACGATATCACCAGCAAACGTCATTTTTAACAGTTCACTTTTCAATGCTTGCAAATCCTCGGCATTGATTTCATTTCCCACTTCATTTAATTCCGTTAAATTCATGTCAGCATCTAGGACTTTTAAATTCATACGTGTATTTCCTTCAACATGCTTAAACTTGTACTCAAGTCCTAATTCATCAAGTTTCTTTTCAATCCATGCACCATTATCACCTGCGATAAATCCTGTACATATCGATTGTCCACCTAATTCCTTAATTGCTTTTGAAACATTAATGCCTTTTCCTCCAACATCAAGAATGACATTATTTAAACGGTTCAACCCATTTGTAACCATTGTACTCACTTCAGCCGTCTTATCAATTGCTGGATTTAAAGTGACTGTAATAATCATATTTTATTCTCCCTTCGTTAAGACTTCATAGATAAAGTCAATACTTTTTGAAGAGACAATTTGATCTACTGTTTCCATTTCACATAACTTTAAAGCAATATTTGTCAGAATTTCCATATGGTCATCACCCTTTGCAGCAATACCAATGACAATCCTAGCATTATTTCCATTCCAATTAATTCCATTTGGATAAACCATTACGGCTATTCCCGTTTTCTTCACGTAATCTTTCACATCATATTCCCCATGAGGAATCGCTAAATCATTTCCAATATAAGTTGTTAAATCATGATCACGATTCAACATCCCTTGGATATAAGGTTCTTCAATATAACCTTTTTCTTGTAATAATTTCCCCACTGCAACAATTGCTTCATCACTTGTGCATGATGGACAATCTAACACAATTGAGCTTTTTTCTAAAATACTGTTATTTTCTACCATTGTCATTATCTCCTTTGCAATCAATTGAAGTCTTTTTTCATCTAGGAAATAATCTATCGTAAATATTTTTAAAAACCTATACTGTCTTTCTATTTGACGGAGAAGTTCATTTTGCACAATAACAATATTGCAATCAGACGGTATGCTATAAACTGAGCAATTTGACACCTTGACATCCTGACTTACAATTCTTTTTAATAAGCTTGCTCCTAATGCACTTGATCCCATTCCCGCATCACAAGCAAAGTAAACATGTATATGTGCCATTAAATATCCTCCTTAATCATTTGAATTATCCAATTTTGTAAAACTTGTGAAAATGCTTCCTGAATATCTTTTTCGTTTCCCGTTATTAATTGATGAAAAAACTCGTTATTTTCAATCAACTGCGCTGATATATGAGACATCATTTTCTTCTCATAAAGTGAAGCTTTATCAGGCATTAACATCAATAAAACAACCTGTATACCTTCTAACCCAGCACCTTGAAATATCTCTTGATCTGGTCGAATGATATGAACCAAGCAATGATCAATCAACTGTGTTGAAACATGAAGCAAAGCAAAACCAAATGATGGATAAACATTGCTTCCTTTTTGTTCACGCTCTTGAATTTGTTTGACTAATAAAGGATTATCAGTGACATGATGACAAGCTATTTGAATGACACCTTGTTTATGATGTGAACAAGGAATAATAAATAACTGAATATGATGAATCAAGTTCTTGACGAAATCAGTTAAAGCAATAAGATCATAAGAGACTGGTTGAGGATTGGAAAAATTGGAGTTTTGTCTCTTTTCTTCAATTGCTTTTAAAACATTAACAACGTCATTTTGATCTAATAAAGGTGTCACATAAATCGCATTGTCAATCTCGAATGTCGATATTAATAATTCACATTGAGTTCGTGAAATATCGGCAATTGAGAGAGGAATAAGATGAACGTTTTGATCAACAATGCGCTTCATTCTTGCCATTAAAAGAGCTGATAAGCCAATTCCACTACTGCAAACAATTCCTACTTGAATAGGTCTTAAATGAGAAGCTTTATAACGCTCTATTGCAGCTGCAAAATGTAAAGCCAAATAGCCTATTTCATCGTCATTCATTTCATAACCATAAGTTTCTTCAAAAACAACACAAGCTTTTTTTGTTAATGCATAAATATCTGAAAAATCTTTTTGAATTTGTTTTAGCATAGGATTATAGATTGGTAACTCATACTGCAATCGCACAAGAGCTGGTTTCAAATGAGCTGCCAAGCTTTGATAAAGTTCATAATCACCTAAAAGATTGTAGCCATGATTCTTGAAAATGGTCAGCATCTTCATAATCACATCATTATATTCTTCTACAGACGTATTGGATTGGATGACTGTTTGCTTAGCGCTTTGCAAGTGAATGGCAATAAAAACACATTCAGTTTCTTCAAAGCTAATTTGGAAAGCTGTAGATAAATAGCTCACAATCTTTTGAGCACGTTCATAGGCATTTTGATCACTGATTAATTGAAAGATTTCTTGGTGATCCGTTAAAGGTCGGTGATCCTGAATACGGTGAACCGCAATCATCAGGTGTATCAATAATCCCAAATATGAACTTTTAGCGATAGAATCTAATTCTAGTTCTTCATGATGAGTCTTAAAGACTTCTAAAATTTTATTTAAAATCTGAGCATCTAATAAATTTTTTATATTTGAATCTGAAGTTGCTGTCATTTGTTCAATCACATCCTGAATGTTATAACGGTTGAAATCAACATTCATGATATGGTGCTGAACTGTTTGATGAATCAGTGTTGATAAAGCCCTGCGTATATCATTTTCACTGGCATCAATTCCCACTCCAAATCCTGGTCTTCTGATTAATCGAATATGGAATTTTTTAAAGAATGTTTCTAAATCGTCCAAATCATGTGATATTGTAGCTTCAGAAACCTGAAATTTATTGCTGTAATAAAACAGTTTTTGTATCTCTTTTGTTCTTAAGAGTTCTAAACAGAGTAATTCTTGTCTCTCTTCTTTATCCATGTAGTCAATTTTTGATCCCTGGATATCCATGATGAGATTTTGTTTATCCTCATCACGTCCAATAATTTGAATACCTTTTCCTTTTTTTGAAATAAGTTGTAAATTGTGGTTGTGTAAAGAGTCTTTGATGAGATTAATTTCTCTCATAACTGTACGAGAACTTAATTGTAATTGTTCTGATATGTCATGATAAGTGATATAATCATCCCTTAATAAACACATTGATAATATTTTTGCCTGACGAGATGAATACATCGACATATCCTCCTTTTATTTTAATAATGATTTCTTACTTTAATTTATTTACGATTTCATCATATTCATTTCCACCCATAAAGTTTGTAATAGGGAAAATGACTGCATTTGGTACAACTTTTTCAGCACGGAAGACAAGTGCTTTATGTGTCACAACGACTTCAGTATCTGCTGGTATATCGTTAATCGCATAATGTGGAACTGTGACATCAATTCCTGCTTCTTTTAATTTCTTTGTTAAAATTGTTGCTCCCATGGCACTTGATCCCATTCCAGCATCACAGGCAAATACAATTTTACGTAATTGATGATAATCTATTTCCTTTTCTTCAACTTTTTCTTCTTGTGGTTGTGTATTTTTCATTTCTTTCATCTGTTCTTGAGCTTCTTCTAAATCTTCTGATCCTTTTGTAGCTTTTAAGATAATTGAAGCAATAACCATTGATACTGCTGTTGCGGCAATTACACTTAGGATAACTCCTAAATGACTACCCACCTTACACATTCCCACAATAGCAATAATACTTCCAGGTGAGGCTGGGGCTGTTAATCCACTTCCTAAAATCACATTAACTAAAACACCTGTTGCACCTCCGGCAATCACTGCTAAGATTAATAATGGATTCATCAAAATGTATGGAAAGTAAATTTCATGAATTCCTCCAACAAAATGAATAATTGCTGCTCCCGGTGCCGATGCTTTTGAAGAACCTTTACCAAAGAAACAATATGCTAATAAAATTCCCAATCCTGGTCCAGGATTTGACTCAATCAAGAAGAAGATTGATTGTCCTTCTTTTAAAGCTTCTTGCATACCAATTGGTGAGAAAATACCATGATTAATAGCGTTATTCAAGAATAAAACTTTAGCAGGTTCTACGATAATAGAAACAAGTGGAAGCAACCCTCGTTCAACGAAGAAATTGACTCCTGCAACTAAAATATCATTTAAGAATAAGCAAGCTGGATTAATAGCTAAACATCCAATCACAGCTAAGATAAATCCTAAGATACCTGCTGAGAAATTGTTAACTAACATCTCAAACCCTTGAGGTGTATGTTTATTTAACAATTCATCTAATTTTTTGATTGCATAAGCTCCTAAAGGTCCAGCAATCATAGCTCCAATAAACATTGGAATAGGGGCTCCAACCAAGACACCAATTGTCATGATTGCACCAACTGTTGCTCCACGTTGCCCATAAACATTTTTACCACCAGTGTATCCAATTAAGATTGGGAGTAAGTACTTGTTCATAGGTTCTACAAGAGCTGCGAGGGTTTCATTTGGAAAAACACCATCAGCAATAAATAACATTGTAATCAGTCCCCAAGCAATAAAGACTGCAATGTTTGGCATAACCATCGCACTTAATGTACGACCAAACTTTTGTAACTTTTCTTTCATTTAGCTCTTTCCTTTCTGTCATCTGCTCTTTACAGTTACTACTATACAAGCCCTTACATTTTTTCTCAATCTTTTGAATTTGAAGTTTGTCACTAGCCAAAATGGACAAAATTTAAGAGTCTTATCCCCCTTACATTTTGCGACATTCTCATCGCTTTTTTTAATTTTCTCATTTTTATAAAAACATGCTTGACATGGAATTTTTGACTATACATTATTTACATTATATTATATTTTTTAGCATTTACAAACAAAAATAGAACAACATCATGTTGTCCTATTTTAATAACTGATCAATAATTCCAATCATTTCTTCAATTTTCTTTTCAGCATCATCACTTTCCACTGCATCCATCACACAGTGTTTCATATGTGCTCCTATGATTTCCTTATTAGCACGCTTTAAAATCGCTTGCGTTGCCATCAATTGATGAGAAATATCAAGACAATAACGATCATCATCAATCATTCTCAAAATACCATCAATTTGCCCTCTTGCTGTTTTTAACAAACGTGTCACTTGTGATTTATCGGCTTGCATTATTCAAATCCCTTAACTGTATATCCAGCATCTTCCACAGCTTTTGTTAAAATAGCAAGATCAACATTCTTTGATAATTCAATATAAGCACAATGATTCTGTAAATCAACAGTTGCTTTCACTCCATCAATACCATTTAAGGCCTTTTCAACATGTGCTTGACAATGTTGACACATCATTCCTTCAATCTTCATTCTCATTTTCTTTATATCCTCCTGTTTTCTTTCTCTTTGCATCTGTTTTGGTGTGAAAAATCTCAATCTTAAAGCATTGCTGACAACAAAGACAGAACTTAAACTCATTGCTGCAGCACCAAACATAGGGTCTAGTAACCATCCTAACATTGGATAAAAAACACCTGCTGCAATAGGAATCCCAATAATATTATAGAAAAATGCCCAAAATAGGTTTTCTTTAATATTTTTCATGACTGCTTGACTCAATTGTATCGAATTTACAACATCTTGTAAATCGTTTTTCATCAAAACAATATCAGCGCTATCCATCGCAATATCAGTACCCGAAGTCATCGCAATTCCAACATCAGCTCGCATTAATGCTGGAGCATCATTAATTCCATCACCAACCATTATGACCTGATGTCCTTGATTTTGCAAGTCTCTGACATGTTTTTCTTTATCCTGTGGCAAAACCTCAGCAATAACATCTATATCTAACTCATCAGCAATAGCTTTTGCTGTTAAAGCATTATCACCAGTTAACATATAAATAGATAAATTCATATCCTTTAATGACTGAATCGCTTGTTGACTTGTTTCTTTTAAAACATCACTCACAACAATCATACCAATAACTTGTCCATTTTTCGCATAATATAATGGTGTTTTCCCTTCTTGTGCAAGATGTTGTGATTGCTCATAGACAGAACTCAAATCAACATCATATTTCTTCATTAAACGCTGATTACCAGACAACAAAACATCTCCATGATAAACACCTTTTAATCCTAAGCCACTCATATTCTCAAATGATTCAATTGTTTCAAAAGAAATGTTTATCTTTTCTGCATATTCAACAATTGCTTGAGCTAATGGATGTTGAGAAGCATTCTCAATTGTTGCTGCATATTGCAACAATTCATTTTGTGAAAGACCAATCGGATAAATATCCGTTACTTGTGGTTTTCCCTTTGTAATCGTCCCTGTTTTATCTAAAATAATCATATCACATTTAGATAAAAGTTCTAAATTTTCTGCTGACTTGATCAAAATACCCAATTGTGCGCCTTTACCAGTTCCCACCATAATAGCCGTTGGTGTTGCTAATCCTAAAGCACATGGACAAGAAATCACCAATACAGCAATAGCACATGTCAATGCAAAATGGAATGTCTCTTGGCCTAAAACAAGCCATACAATAAACGTCAATAATGAAATTGTCATTACAATGGGTACAAAAATCCCACTAATCTTATCAGCTAGCTTGGCAATTGGTGCTTTTGATGAACTCGCATCTTCAACCAATTGAATGATTTGTGATAAAGTATTATCTTGATTTGTATGTGTGACTCGCACTTGGATATAACCTTGCATATTGATTGTTGCCCCAATAACTTGCTGATTGACTGCTTTATCGACAGGCAAACTTTCTCCCGTAATCATCGATTCATCAATTGCACAATGCCCTTTAATAATCACTCCATCAACAGGTATGCTCTGTCCTGACCTCACAATAACAATGTCACCAATTTGAACATCTTCAATCGGCAATACGACTTCTTGATCCTCTTTTAAAACAACTGCTGTTGAAGGCATCAATTGAACGAGCTTTTCTATAGCTTCAGATGTTTTCTTTTTAGAACGTGCTTCTAAATATTTTCCTAATGAAATCAATGTTAAAATCATGCCAGCAGATTCAAAATATAACTGCATCATATAATGATGCGCACTCTCCATATTGCCATGCCCTAAATCATAACCCATCATAAAAATAGCATAAATACTATAAATAGCAGCAGCACTTGATCCCATTGCAATCAAAGTATCCATATTAGGACTCTTATGCCATAATGATTGAAAACCTCTTTGAAAATATCCTCTATTGATATACATAATAGGCAATGTTAAAAATAACTGTGTTAAAGCAAAGATCATCATATTTTCATGTCCAAGCAACAAACTTGGTAATGGTGCTCCCATCATATGTCCCATAGAAATGTAAAATAAAGGAATTAAAAAGACAAATGACATGATTAATGATTTTTTCTTTTCAACAATAGGATCCGCCTTTTCTACAGTTGGAAGATGAGCCTTTTCAGGCATAGCCTTATATCCAGCATTTTCTACTGTTTTCATAATTAAAGCATCATTGACTTTTGTTTCATCAAAATCAACAACCATGCTATTACTTAAAAGATTGACATTGACATCATAGACACCTTCAACCTTTCTCACAGCTTTATCAATATGAGCACTACAAGCACTACAGCTCATACCAATGACATCATATTTATGTTTCATCTAAATACCTCCCACCCCTATAGGGTATATATTTATTATAATCTCTTTTTAGATAATGTCAACAAAAATGATCCATATAAAGTATGCTCACATTTTAGATGTTATTAAAAAAAATATCAAGACATCATAAAAGAGCAAGAAAAGAATTCATTTTCCTCTCTTCTTACTCTTCTTGATTATATTTTCATTTCTGATAATCAATGTGTTGACGATATCCCGTTAAAAAATTGACTTCATTTTCTAAAGTTTCACCATTTTTAAAATGCTGAATATTTCTAATGACCAAATCAGTGTAATAATTTCTTGCACTTTCCCATGCATATCCTCCAGAAGCATGCGGTGTAATCAAAACATTATCAAAATCCCATAATGGACTTTCTGATGAAAGTGGTTCTTCTTCCACAACATCTAAAGCAACTCCATACAGATGACCCATCTTTAAAACCTCAATCAAATCATCTGTATAAACTGCACTTCCTCTGCCAATATTCACCAACATTGCATCTTTTTTCATCAATAAAAGACGTTCCTTATGAAAAAGATGAATAGTTTCAGGTGTTTGTGGTAATGCCGAAATAACGAAATCTGCCCTTGGTAAAACTTCGTCAAGTTGAGACGTTGTATAAAGTTCATCAATAGATGGCAGCAAAGCTGACTTGGTTCTTTTAACCCCAATGATATAACACCCAAAAACTTTTAAACGTTTTGCTAATTCATAACCTAAATCACCTAATCCAACAATCACAACTGTACTTTGATAAAGTTCTTTTCCAGTAGATACATTTTGCCACAAATGATGATTCATATGCTGAACATATGTTTTTAGATTTTTATTCAATGTTAAAATCATTCCAATTGTATGTTCAGCTATAGCTTTTCCATATGTTCCACTTGCATTAGCCAAAAGTGTTTGTTTACTTAAAATTCCCTCTTTTATATATGCATCACTTCCAGCACTATTTAATAAAATGGCTTGAATATTTTCACGATTCAAATTCATACGAAATGTTGGATTACCAACAATCACATCACAGGCATCTATCATATCTTGTGTCACTGTTCGATTCGTTGCATATACAAAACAGTCTTTTGGAAAATTATTTTCAATTTTTTCAAAATTTTCTTTCTGTAAAGGTGCCAAAACTAATATATTCATCATTTTCACTCTCCTTATCTCAACTTTAAAGGAAAACCATGACTTTTGCAAGCGATTATTGAATGTCTGATTCAAAAGTTTTGTCATTCTCAAATATATTCCCTAACCTAAAAACAATAATCATTACAACAAATTCATTTATTTAAAAATGCATAAGTGAATCATTCGCATTTCAGCATAATTGTGCACAAAAACTTAACTTCAAAAAGAAGGTTTTTCAAATCCACCTTCAACATAAAAAATCACTCATCAGAGTGATTCACTAATAAATTCATTATAAATAGCTTTAATAGCTTGATTAAAATAGCAATTACGAACACCAACAATAATATTTAATTCACTTGAACCTTGGTCAATCATTTTAATATTAATGTTTTGTTTAGCCAAAGCCTTAAAAATTCTTGCTGCAGTACCACGACTCGCTTTCATGCCTCTACCTACAACCGCAATTAATGCCAAATCAGATTCCAAAACAATAGAATCTGGTTTAACAGCACGATGAATACCAGCTAAGATGTCCTGTTCTTTATCAATAAAATCATCAGTATTCACAATAATTGTCATCGTATCAATACCTGAAGGCATGTGTTCAAATGATAACTTATGATCTTCAAAAACTTGTAAAACTTTGCGCCCAAATCCTATTTCAGAATTCATCATATCTTTTTCAATCATCACTGTTGCAAAGCCCTTTGTCCCAGCTATACCAGTAATAACGTGTGCTGGTTTGTGGCATGTACTTTCTACAATCAAAGTTCCTGGATCTTCAGGCTTATTGGTATTTTTGATATTAATTGGAATACCTTCTTTACGTACTGGAAAAACAGAATTTTCATGTAAAACAGAAGCACCCATATAAGATAACTCTCTCAATTCCTTATAGGTAATTGTTTCAATGACATCGGGATTTTTCACAATACGTGGATCGGCAATCAGAAAACCAGAAACATCAGTCCAGTTTTCATATAAATCAACACGCCCATTTTTTGCAACGATTGAACCAGTAACATCTGATCCTCCTCTTGAAAATGCCTTGATCTGTCCAGAATCGTCATTCAATGAACCATAAAAGCCTGGAATAACAGCATATTCTATTTGAGATAATCTTTCTGATAAAATAGGATCAGTCTTTTCTATATCATAGTTTCCATGTTCATCTATAAAAATAACATCTTTGGCATCAATAAATTCAAATCCTAAATAATGCGCCAATAAAATACCATTGAGATATTCTCCTCGGCTAGCAGCATAATCAATACCTACTTTGTCTTCAAAAGCCTTTTCAATGACTGCAAATTCATTATCTAATGAAATATCCAATTTTAATCCATCAATAATATCTTGATAACGATCCTTAATCTCTTCAAAAGTTCTTTTAAATTCACTTTCATTAGATGTATGATAAGCCTTATATAATAAATCAGTGACTTTTGTATCATCCTTAAATCTTTTTCCTGGTGCACTCGGTACAACAAATCTTCTCTCTTTATCAGATTTGATAATATCATAAACTTTTTGAAATTGTCCAGCATCAGCTAAAGAAGATCCTCCAAATTTTACAACCTTACTCATAAATTTTCCCCTTTTTCTTAATGTATGCATACATAAGAATACAATATTATCGTCCATTTATCAATATTTTTTTCAAAAGAAAAGAAGACTCCCGTCTTCTACATCAATAAATGATCATCACCATCACGATCAATGGAGCCTGCCAAAAGCAAAATCACATCAACAAATCCCCAAATCACAGCAACAAACATTGTCAGACCCAAAGTTAAAATACCAGATAAAAACAAAACAAGCTGAATAAATCCCTTAGAAGAATAACCTAAATAAAAATTATGAACACCTAATCCTCCAAAGACAACTCCCAAAAAAATAGCTGTGATTTTGTATCGCTGTTTAGGAATTTCAACTCTTTGAACAGGTAACTGATAACCACAATGTGAACATACCGTTTCATAATCAGCAATTTCATGCCCACAATTCGGGCAATTATGTATAGGTTTTAAAATTTTTGTTCCACAATACGAACAAAATTGATCATGATCATTAATTTCTTGATGACACTGCGGACAATACATATTTCAACCCTCTTTCTGCTTTCTAAAAATAATTTCACCAGTACAGGCATTCATGCTGTCAATAATAGCAAGTGATTCTAAATGATAACCTTGATCACGTAACTTCTGACCACCAGCCTGATGTCCCTTTTCAATCACGATTCCAATTCCTTCAACCTTGGCATGAGCTTGACATACCAAGTCAATCAATCCAAACACTGCACATCCGTTAGCTAAAAAATCATCAACAATGAAAACATGATCTTCACAAGACAGATACTGTTTTGCTACAACGACATCAGATGTTGTTTGATGAGTATAGGAATGAATGGAAGTGTGATAGACATCATCAGACATTTGTGCCGTCTTTGCCTTTTTTGCAAAAACAACTGGAATATAATCAAAATATCTTGCTGTAGCCAGTGCAATAGCAATCCCACTAGCTTCAATTGTTAAAATTTTTGTAATATGGTGTTGATGAAATAAGCGCTGAAATTCTTTACCAATTTCATCTAAAAAAGCAGTATCAATCTGATGATTTAAAAAATGATCAACTTTTAAGATATCTCCTGCTTTCACGATTCCCTCTGCTTGAATCTTTTCCTCTAACGCTTTCATCTTTTTACATCCTTTGCAAATAAACTTTCTCAAATAAGATTTGTTTTATCATTTCAAATGACTGAAATGTTATACTATCAGGATAGCTCATTATCATTAAATGAACATCTTGTACATCGTTCCTTAAAGCAGGCTGGATGAAATGATAAGGGTTATGAATAAACTGAAGACGCTGATAAAAAGCAATACGACGCCTTGATAAATCATCATGTGGCTTTTCAACTTCTAAAATTAACAGATGATTTTGATATATCTTTTGGATATTCTGCAACATAAAACGACCAATGCCATGATTCCGTATAGTACGACTCACTGCAAAATTCTCAAGATAGATAAAATCATCGAATTCCCATACAATCATCGCTCCAACAAGTTGCCCATCTCGATGATAACCATAAATCATAAAGTCATCATGAAAAAACATCGTTTTCATCTTATCATAAGGTCTTAATTCAGCCGGAATAAAGGCCTCCTGAAATAACTGATAAGCTTCATCAAAATCTTCATATGATAGTCTTTTCATTTTTATCACCATCTCTATTTTAACATATAAAAAAGAACATACAAGCAAAAGTATGTTCTTAAAATGTTTCTTTCCACAATCCATGTAAATTACAATAACCATATACTTCAAGTGGTTTATCATCATCTGAAAGTTGAAAACAAGTTATTGGTGTCTTTAAATCTTTAAAAATCTTATACTGCCCGCCCTGTTCCGTTTTTAAAAAAATCATAGAAATGTGATGTTCTGGGGTCATTGGATGCATGATATCTCCTATCTTGACCTTCACCTGATTGCCTTCATAGGAAATCACTGGCTGATGCTTTGTCTCGTCACCTTGATGATTATCAACTGTGACATGTGCCAAATCTTCATGATCAAATTCACCATCATCAAGTTGAACAAAAAAATGATCTTGTTGATTCTTATAAAATTGCATTTTATCATCTCCATACTTAGTATGGAAATTCTTAGACTTTTTATACTTGTCGTTCTAAATTAAGCAAAAAAGATTTCTTTTCCAATCCACCAGCATAGCCCACAAGTTGATGATGAGCACCAATCACGCGATGACATGGTATAAAAATAGCAATTGGATTATCGTGATTGGCTTTGCCAACAGCACGGCAAGCTTGAGGTGAACCGACTTTTTGAGCAATCTGCTGATATGTCGCAATTTCACCATAAGGAATTTCTAATAATGCTCGCCAAACTTGATGCTGAAAAGATGTTCCCTTTAAAAATCGATAATTGAGATCAAAGATGCGTCTTTGACCTTCAAAATACTCCATCAATTGCTTATAAGCCCTCTTTAAACAATCTGTTTCAGCTTTAATACCCTCAATATTTTCACACTCAAAACTACACATCACAAGATCCTCACCAATACTTCCTAACGCTATTTTACCAATTGGCGTGTCATAAATCTGATAAGCAATCTTTTCCATTTGACATCACTCCATCTCTTATATTTTTCAAAGCACAAGAAAGCTCAATATGACAATAGTCATTTAAAAATAACAGTCCTTCATGCAAAAACAACTGTGTATTCTGACTCTCTTTTTCAAAATAAGCAATATGCTGGTTTTCATCAATATGACAAGGATATTTTTTTATATAATTTTCTATAACATCTTGCTTGTAACCGACACAATGACAAGTCGTTTCTTCATTCATTTCATTCACATATTTCCATTGAAAAGAAATTATCTGTTCTCTCTCGATATCTCCATACATATAAATTCTATCATGTGATATCCATTCACAAGGACAATCCATTTCAATATAATCCTGAATAATTGAGAAAATATACTTTGAAAATTCTGGCATTTCTTCATCAAAAATAGATAATGTTCTTAAACTCATACTTTGAATCAAGGAAATAAGAACACCCTGTTCATCACCTTTCCATCTTTCAATATAACAACACTCTTCCTTATCATAAATATCATAAAGATGGTTCTTCCCATAAACAAAATCTTGGGGATTCATAAAAGCTAAAGTCACAATATTTGCATTTTTTTCAGTATGAAAAACTGGTTTTTCTTGACTTTCTATCATCTTAAAAGAGTCATACTTTCTTTGACAGTACAAATCATAAAACCAATCCAAAACAACACCTTTTAAAACAATTGATCGTCCTATAAGTGCTCCTTCCATGCTTTCTTTATAAAAATGAGAAATCTTTTGTAAAAAAACAATTTGTTCCTGTGAAAACAAATCGAATGCTTGGATCTCATGAACCAAAGACAACATTTTCCCATACACAAACAATTCACGTTTCTTTATTCTCTCTAAAAATTCATCTATATCCCTGATCACATATTGTGTGTCATACCCAATTCTATATTCTAACATTGGAATTCCTTTTGAATTTATAAAAACATAAGGTTTAACATGGCAATGACGATCTTGTAAGAGTGAAGCAATTTGTATTTGATAACGATGCTTTTGCTGTTCTAAAAAAAGATGACTGTTTCGAGTAAGTTCTAAAGTATTTTTTAAACGAAATTCCTTTTCTCTTTTCTCTTTCTTTTGTTTAAGAAGAATATATTTTTCATTTTCAAAATGAAAAGGCCATGAAGACATGTTACATCGCTTCAATCTCAATAAAGTCGCTCCAATATGAGCACAAGGATTTTCTTCTGTACACCATTGACATTGACACTCATAATGCAATAGCTCTCCATCCTCATTCAATTCTACCAAACAAGATGTTTGCTGATCAAATACTCTCACAACTGAATGAACTTGATAAACTTGCTCCTGTAATACGACATCCAATGTCTCTATGCAATCCATTTCATCATATCTGTGTGAGAGAACTATAATGGCCGGATTTTCGACATAAGTTTTCATATTCAGCTCTTTCAACTCTATCACACCTTTCCAGATACTCGTCTAATACTGATATTAAAGCTGGTCTTTTCTTATATTTGGTTTTGATTTCATCAATCATTTCACGAATCACAGTCCAAGATATTCCATAAAGTTTTTGTTGATCAATATAAAAAGGAACCATTTGATAGTCTTGTGAGTTACTTAAATATTGAATCTCATGCATGAGACATGTCAAGAAAACAACAAAATAGTTTTCCAAATCATGTTTACGTATCAGTTCATCATATTTTAAAAAAAGTTGAAAAGATGGTGTTTTTAGCAATAAATAAATCGGCCATTGCCATTCTTCCATCTCATCTATAAATGCATGAAAAGTTGCTACATTCAGACATTTTTGCAGAATATCATAAATCATAAACTTTTCTTTATTCCACATTTCTCCATATTTTTCTTTCAAACATTTCAAATATTTTATGTTTTCTTGACTCTGCGTCTCTTGATAATATTGCAAAACATACTTTTTATACTCATCAATCGAATAATTGTGAAAATATAAAGTATTTTCAATATCTACGAGCTCATTGATAATTTCTGGACTCAACTGCTGATAACGTAATCTTTGATAAAAATTAAGAGCCTGTTGATAATCTTTTTTTAACAAAGCCAGAGACATCTGATGATATAAGAATAAAATTGAATTTTCAGGAAGTTGACCTTCTAAATCCTGTATATCCTTTCTATGCTTTTTATAATGTTGTATCATATATAAAGAAAGTGGTTGAACATAATCCATATTATCTTGAATACAAGAGTTTGTTAAGAGTCGACTATAAAGTGGAAATAAACAATAATCTGGTAAGTCCTGATTGATTTTTAAGAAAAATACAGTCAATTCAGGTAAACTATGAGTTAAAAAAAGCTGTTCGATCCATTCACAATATGCTGTTTTATATGTCGGTTGTTGTCGAAAAAGCTTTCTAAACCACGGAAACCATAAAGCATCAATATAAGCTCTTTGTTGTTTATATAAATTCATTTGGGAATAATCTCTCATCATTGTTTTGATATCTTCCATTGTCTTCTCAACATTTTGAACACTTGCATGCCTCACAATCAGTTCTAGGACAACCTTTAATCTTTCTACAAAAATGTCAAACTGTTGATCAGAAAGATGCTGATGTGTGTCTACCTTTAAAGATTGATAAATTTCAACTAATGAAGGATACTCTATAGAAACAAAACGTTTTGCTTCCATTTCTTTCATATATTTGATATAAGCAGCTGCTTCATGTTCACAATAAGTGCTCTTTCTTAAACAATCACAACTCATTTGTATAATCTGAAAAGATTCATCAATAACAAAATGCACATGTTGTATTTGTTGACCTCTCACCTGACACATCCCTTGATGATGATTGATATGAATACGACTGACTCTCGCTCGATTATAATAACTGCAGCCTAATTGAAAAACTTCTTCTGGAAAAGAATGCTCATGAATTGCCATTATCTCACCCACTTTATCTTGTATAAATATATTTCTTTTAGCAACCTTATTATAACATAATTCTCCTTATAACGAAAAGCAGAAATACCACTTTGTGTCTTGTTTTCTATACTCTTATCTTCTTATCTTGAATCAAATGGGATAGACATGATATAATACTATCATGTAAGGAGGAAAATTCATGCTTTTCACTATTCAAAAAGTCACTCCATATTATGTAAATCTCCATCTTATTCATAATCTTTATCAAACAGCTTTTCCTGTTGATGAAAGATGCCCTTTTGATTATCTTTTAGAAAAGACATCATCAAATTCTATACAATTTCTTGCCTTTTATCATCAACAAGATTTTGTTGGCTTTACCTATTTAGTGACGTCTTCATCACTTATTTATATTTTTTATTTAGCGATTGATGAAAAGCAAAGAAATAAAGGTTATGGCGGGAAAATCGTGGAATATATTCAATGCTTATTTCCTCAACATTGTCTTTTTTTGGATATAGAAATCATTAATCCCAACGCCGATAATGCTGTCCAAAGAAGAAAAAGAAAAGATTTTTATTGTAAACACCATTTTCAAAGTTCAGGATATTTTTATCACTTTTATCATGTTGATTATGAAGTTCTTACATATGGACAACCTTTTATACCGAGTCAAGGAGAAAAACTTTTCTATGATTTTTCTCAGGGACATGTGAATATTCGCTTTCATAAAGAAAGCAAATCAGATCAGGACATCTGATTTGCTTTTTCATTATGAATAAACATCAGTAAAAAAACTATCATCAAGATAACAGAGCAACCAAGAATCGCCTGCTCAGATAAAATTTTAATCAATCCATAACCCAAAACAGCTCCTATAATAAAACAAACAATAATCCCATAGTAAAGCATCGCTTTCAAAAAATATTCCAGCTGCTTAGTAGAAAAAAAGTGACTCATATTTTCTGTACCACTTCGTAAATTACCAATACACATTGTAGTTGCAATAGACTGTCCTTGAATTTTACGAAAACTTTCTACTTGGAGACCACATGCCAAAGAAGTGAGTGAATTTGCTAGTAAATTCATACTCTGAGGCATAAAACTCACAATTGTTAAAACGAGAGCCTCTAATAAGACAGAAATCTGTCGCCAATGCAAACGATCACCTTTTTTCAAACGTGCAAGATCAGCTATGATAATTCCTATAGCAAAAGCACATACTGGAAATAAATAATGCAACGCCAATGCAATATGTCCTTCTGAAAGATGAATGCCCAATAATAACATGTTTCCCGTCTGAGCATTTGCAAAAACCTTCCCCCTCTCTATATATGAATAAGCATCCATAAAACCACCAGATATAGCTAATAAAATACCTACTCCAATTGATTCTGAAATCTGTTTTGATTTCATTTTCATTTTCCCCCTTTATTTCCATTTATTCTATGCTCTTATTTCCATATGTCAAGCAAAAACAGAATAACATCACGTTATTCTGTTTCTTTTAAAGATTCACCTCATTCGATACAACGAATTTGATATGTTAAAATCATACTAACAAATACATAAGTCGATAATCCGACAACAAAAACAAAAATGGAAAGTTGGCACATAACCTGTAAATCTTGTAAAAGCCATCATAAACAAAGTTTTTAGGCTGTAGTCAAATAACAAACAAAGCCATAATAACAATCAATGCAATAGCATACCAATACATTTTTGAAATTTCATGATTTTCGTATCCCATAACTTGAAAAAGACGTATCATGAGTATTTCTATCAAGAACAAATTTAATCAAAATACACGTCACAATAAAGTAAATCATCATTGCAATGAATATCATAATAGGAATCATTTACGAAAAGACTTCCATCATCTGTTCACCAATCTTTGTGTTATCATCTTTTTGTTCCAATAAATCATTGAGATAGTTTTGTAACATATAAACCTTAAACCTCATAAATATCTTTGATTGTAAAAACATATTCCTTTTCAGTATAAAGATTTGTCAACGTCAAATCTTCTCCCTTTTTTGCAAAGATTGAAAAAATAACAGCTTCGTAAGAATTTTAAGAAATGATACATCACCATAAAATTGACTATTGACCTAAATTCCATAAAGCGAAATATCTCAATCAAAATCACTGGCTACAAAATGAGTTTTTCATGAGGTCTTTATCATTTTTACTGTTAACTTAAACTAATTACAAACTATAAATCAAACTCACTCTCAATATGTGAAACGCGATAACCTAAGGCTGCAACTTTTGACTTAATATCCTCATGTTTCACTTTTTCTTTTGTATAAAGCTTCGCAGAATGCTTTTTAAGATTAACCTTCATATAAAATCCATCACATTCATTAAAAGCATTTTCTATTCTTCTTTGACAATTTTGACAAGTCATTCCTTCAATTGTCATTGTTTCACAAAAAGAATAATTTTTTATATGTGAATCTTTTGGTTGGATTCTTTTGACTGGTTCATCACTTTCTCCACCACAACAACCATGTGATAATTTTTTTAAATAGGATTTGATACTATAAATACAAATCACAATGATTATCATTATAATAATTGCTGTTGACATCATTACTCCTCCTTTAGTTAGCTTTATCTAACTACAATATAGTTTATTCCTCTTTCCGATAAATGTCAAATAAATAATAAACTTATCATATGAATCTCATTATGATAACTGACTTTAATATCTAGTACAGCATCAAATCTTTTTCCAATCCTTATTTATTTCATAAAAGTATAATGTATTCACACTTTGACTTACAATATGATTTTCATTAGTTTTTAGCACTTAACAAGGAAATAAGACATAAAAAGAGATATGAGCGATGTCGTTAAAAAAAGAAAACTTTGATGAGGAAAAGAAAAAAATCTTAAAATATAAAGAACAAGAGGATGAACCATGTAAATAAACAAACTCATCTGAGCCAATTTTTTCGTATCAAAATGGAAAAGATGAAAATAATCTTGTTGAATATATAACCATAATAAAGGTGTTGCCAATATTAATGATAGATAACAATTGCCATCTCGAGGATTCATACTCTGCAAACAATAAGCTTCTCCTCCTAACATGATAACACTTAAAATCAGCAATATATAAAGATGTTTGACCTGAGGGTGATATTGATAAAATATTGCTCCTAAAGATAAAAACAATAAAGAAGAACAAAGTCCGGCTTGTGGCCATGTCCAAATCATAGTATGCCAAATAGCCAAAGATTGTATTTGTGTTCCTTGAAAAATCACACTATAGCTATCATATGTCATTGCAAAAACATACAACAATAACCCAATGACAAGAAAAAGAAAAACTTTCTTTCTACGCCAAAACGGTCGTAATATCATCAATGAAAGCATTAAAGATATCAAATACCAATAAACACCACTCAATCCAACGCTAATCATCTTCCATAAATATGAACCAAAAGTTTGATCTTGCAATGCAGTAATAAGAATGGGAATACGAATAATAATTTCAATCATTTCAAAAACAAGAAAGATAATAAAAAGTCTTTTTAGATAACGATTTGTATTTTGATGAGTCACTATTTTTTGATAAAAATAGTATCCTGAGGTCATAAAGAAAAAAGGTACAGCAATTCTCATCATGCCCATTGTACAAACATGATAAGCAGTAATATGAAAATCTTTCAATAATCCTGTATGAATAGCTATAATAAAAAGAGAAAAAATAAATCTTGTTATATCTAATGTTTGATTTCTATTCATGAACTCACCTTATTTCTTGTTATTATTCTCAATCGTATAAAAATAAATGACTTTTATCTATAAGAGAAAAGTCATACTTTCGTATGACTTATTTTCCAGATGGAATACATGCAGCAATTGATCCTGCAATAGCACTAATTGGCATTGTTTGTAAAACAACACGTCCAGGTCCTGTAACAACAGTGTTAAAGAATCCCTCACCACCAAACATCTTATTTTTTAATCCAGGAACACTTTGTGTTGTCATTGTACATGTTGCATCCATTAAAGCAACATATCCAGTATCAACAATAATTTGTTGACCTGGTGCTAATTCATATTCTACTGTTGCTCCATCAATTTCGATAAAGACAGTCCCTTTTCCTGAAAGTTTGTTCATAATGAAACCTTCTCCACCAAAGATTCCTGTCATAGCTTTTTTATTAAAGAAAATTGTTCTTTCAACAGTTGGTTCACTAGCTAAAAATGAAGACTTTTGAACAATAATTTCTTTTCCTGGTTCAATATCATATTTCCTAATTTCTCCAGGAAAAGATGATGCAAAAGCAATCTTTCCATCAGCTTTTGCTGTATAAGTATTTAAAAACATTGTTTCACCTGAAAACATTCTTCCAAAAGCTTTTCCAATTCCACCATTACTTGTTGTTCCCATTTCCATACATGGATCCATCCAAGCCATAGCACCACTATCACTTAACATCATTTCGCCACGATTTAAATGACAAACAACAACTGGAAGTGGTGTTCCAATAATTTCATACTCCATATTGATTTCCTCCTCTTTCGTTTCATTCTTTGATAATGAATTGAAAATCCTCTTATAAATCATTCTCTAATGATAACAATACAAGATAGACTTGATTAATATCATCTCACAAAAAGACTGTCATCAGGTTCGTTTTGTGAATTTTCTGATTATAAGCCACGCAAATTAACCTCCATTATCAAAGACCTCTCCTCCATTATATACGAAAAAAAGTTTGAATGAAATCATTAAAACTTAAAAAATAAATTTTTCAATCAATTCTGCTACAACACCCTCATTACAATCTGCCTGAGTCGTATAGTCACAAATCTTTTTAACATCTTCTACAGCATTTCCAGCTGCCACTGATAAACCTGCCACCTTAAGCATTGCCAAATCATTCTCATTGTCCCCTACAGCAATGGTGGCCTCTAATGGAATATGAAGATATGCTGTCAAATCCTTTAATCCCTGTCCTTTGTCAACACCCAATTGATTTAATTCCATATAACGACCTGATGAATAACTCAAACTCACTTCATCTGCAATTATATGATGCATTTGTAATTCCAATGTTTTCAGGTACTCCATGTCAAGTGTCTCAAATAAAACCTTTACAATATCTTCATGCTTTAAAAAAGATAATGTCTCATCTTCAAAAACACGATACCTTATCCCTTGACGTTCCATTCTTTCCTTTTCATTATCATTCAAATGATAAACATAAATATGTTGTAAAGTATATATTGTGATACAAACAGCTTTGTCCTTTCCGAAATCAAATAATTCTTTTGTTTTCTCATAACTGAGACCTTTCATCTGTAATACACGATGATTTTTATTTTCAGTAAGAATTCCACCATTTGCTGATAAAACATACTCATTCGCTTTATCAAACAGTTCTAAATCTTTGAGAACATTTTCAACAGAAGTAAATAAACGTCCTGTACAAGGAACAAATTTTATTCCTAATGCTTTAGCTTTTAAAATTGCTTCTTTATTTTTTTGTCCAACTTGATGATGATCATTTAATAATGTTTCATCTAAATCACATACAATTAATTGGTATTTCATTATTTCCTCCCTCTATTATAAGAGAAGAAGATCAGAAAAGAATAGGAATATGAAAATATCTTCTCCTCTTAACACTTCTATCTTATCATTTTTCTTTTAATAAAAAAGCATTTCAAACCAATCTGATAAATTGATGTCACAAAAATGACTAAAAATAAAAAGATATTGAAAGATTCTTTTCAATATCTAAATAAGTCCTATTTCTTTCATAACTTTATAAATGCCATCTTGATCAGGATCTGTAAAATAATATTGACCCAAATCCCTTAAATTTTGTGGAGCTCCTTCATAAACAACTCCAATATTCACTTCTTCAAGCATCTGATAATCGTTCATACTATCACCAAATCCAATCGTATCTTCCATTTTTCCATGAAAATGATTAATCACCTTTAAAATACCATCGGCTTTTGTACAATTTTTAATAATAATCTCTCCATTCACAAAATCATCTGTCTCTTTAGAGAAAGTAACGATATTAAAGAATTCTTCTAAAAATGGAACACATTTTTCAAAATCCTCTTTATTAGGAGCAATAAAACAAACTTTTGTGACTCCCATTTTTAAAATATCAAATTCTTGAATAGGTCGTCTATTTTCACCCTGTCTTCTTAATTGGAAAAAACGCATAAGTTCAAGATTATCCTGACAATCACGCTGATGCTTTTCATCAAAAAACTTGTTAACACCTGGTGTTTGATAGAGAGCTTCTTTTGTTTCTAATGTAAATAAAATATGATTGTTGATAAACAAAGTCATTACTTCAGATAAAACATATTGATTAATAAAGTTTTCAAAAATATACTTGCCATCAATGATGACAAATCCCCCAGCACTACAGACGACTCCATCAAAGCCAATTGTTTGAATATCTCCAACAATTGATGTAGGTGCTCTTCCTGTACAAAGAAAAGCCTTATGTCCATTCTTTTGAGCCTCATGTATGGCCCATTTTGTTTTTTCTGTGACAACTTTAGATTTTCCAACCAAAGTCCCATCAATATCAAAAAATAAATATTTCCCCATTATCTTCACCACCGCCATTATTATACAAAATAACTTATGAAAAGCAAAGAAAATTTCTCAAATAGAAAAGACCTTTTATAGGTCTTCTATGATAATATATCATCAATCAAAACTGGTTTTTCAATAACTTCATCACTCAAATGATAAGCACTTAAAATATCTTTTTTTAAATCATCAGAAAGTCCTGTATTTGTGTGCACATAAACCAGTACTTCATCTTTCTTAACATAATCTCCTATCTTTTTATTTAAAATCAAACCAACACTATGATCGATTTGATCATCCTTTGTTTGACGACCACCACCCAGTTTCATACTCACAAGTCCTAAAGTCATGGCTTCAAGATCTTTAACATAACCATCACTTTGACTTGTGACAGCAATCACTTCTTGAGCTTGTAAGAAAAGCTCTGGATTTCTGATATAACGATCATCGCCACCTTGGGCTTTGACCATTGCACATAAAGCTTCTAAGGCCGTTTTACGAGTAATTGTTTCTTCAAGCATAATTCTTGCTTTTTCAACTGAATCTGCTTTTTGTGCCTGAACAAGCATATGACTACCTGCTTGCAAACAGAGTTCTAATAAATCTTCTGGTCCTTCACCATTTAATGTTGCAATAGCTTCTTTCACCTCTAAGCTGTTACCAATAGCTCTTCCAAGGGGTTGTGACATATTGGAAATTGTTGCGCGCGTATCTTTTCCTAATGATTGACCAATATCGATCATTGTGCGTGCTAATGCTTTCGCATCATCAATCGTTTTCATAAATGCACCATCACCATATTTCACATCTAATAAAATAGCATCACTACCAGCAGCTAGTTTTTTAGACATGATAGAAGAAGCAATCAAAGGAATACAAGACACTGTTGCCGTAACATCACGCAAAGCATACATCTTCTTGTCAGCAGGAACGAGATGTGCACTTTGTCCAATAATTGCTAAATGACATTCGTTGACCTGCTTCACAAAATCTTCTTCATTTATCATAATATTGAGTCCAGGAATAGATTCCATTTTATCCAAAGTCCCACCAGTATGTCCTAACCCTCTACCACTCATTTTCGCAACGGGAACCCCACATGCAGCAACAATTGGTCCCAAAACAAGTGAAGTTTTATCACCAACACCACCAGTACTATGTTTGTCAACTTTAATACCATGAATAGCACTCAAATCAATGACATCACCACTATGCATCATTTCATGTGTTAAAACTGTGGTTTCATGCTTACTTAAACCCTGAAAACAAACTGCCATCATCCAAGCACTCATTTGATAATCTGGAATTTCTCCCTTTGTATAACCTGTAATTATAAAATGAATTTCCTCGTCTGTTAATGCTAGTCCATCCCTTTTCTTTTGGATCAAGTCAACCATACGCATTTTTATCACCTCAAACATATTATACAACAAGACCTACAATTATCAAAGTGAATTCCATTCATAAAAAATGAAAAGAAAAAGCATTCATATATCACTATCTATTCAAATTTGCTATTCATCTCAAAAATACTATGCCCATTCAAATAATCTTTCACAAGCATGCGTTTTTTTCCTTCTAACTGAAATTCAGTAATAATATAAACACCATCTTTTACTTTGACTCCAATTGCATCTTTAAAGATTTTCACAATTGTCCCATTCTCCTGATGAGCGTGATGTTTCATAGCATTTTCGCATTGATGGATCTGACCCGCCCAAATTTTCACAGTTTTTCCTTGATAAGTTGTATAACTTCCAGGCCAAGGATTGGTTCCTCGCACTTTATTATAGATTTGCTCTGCCGTCATATTCCAATCTAAACGCTCATCTTCTCGAGTTAATGTTGGTGCATAAGTAACCAAACTCTCATCTTGTGGAAGACTTTGATTTTTTCCCGCTAAAATAGCTGGTAAAGTCTCTTTTAACAAGTCTGCTCCCAGATAGCTTAAACGATCATATAAAGTTCCTACAGTATCATCACTTAAGATAGCGGTTTCTCTTTGACTAATAATATTTCCAGCATCCATCTTTTTCACCATATACATAATTGTCACACCTGTTTTGTCTTGTCCATCAATAATACATTGATGAACAGGTGCTCCACCTCGATACATTGGCAACAATGATGCATGAACATTCACACATCCAAGTCTTGGAAGATCCAAAACAGCTTGCGGTATCATTTGTCCATAAGCAGCCGTAATAATTAAATCAGGCTTTAAAGCCATAATATCCCCATAATCATCTTTTATTCTTTGAGGTTGAATCACTGGTATTTCATATTTTAAAGCTTCCTTCTTAACATCGGGCATTGTTAAAACTTTCTTTCTTCCAACATAACGATCTGGCTGTGTAACAACACCAACAACATGATATTTTTCTTCAAAGAGCATTTTCAATACAGCAAGAGAAAATGATGCTGTACCCATAAATATAATTCTTTCTTCCTTCATTTTTTTCAACTCTCTTTCTTTTATTAGTATAACATAACTGTTAATATCATACTAATAAAATTAGAGAAAATCAAAACAATGTATTCAATGATATGTACACAAATATCACTGAGACCTTTAAAAAAATGTGAGACTTGATTATCAGCCGTCTCTTGTAAAGTGACATATTGCGTAGAAATATTTTGTTGTGAAGAAACCTTTTCTTCAAAATCATCAATTGATCTTTGGAACATTGTTTGAGAAACATGATAGTCATCAAAAAATAGACCAATCACACATATGAAAAGTAAAACCAAACATAAATCCATCATATATTGTTTCATGCACTTAAATACTCATCAATAACCATAGCTAAAATATTAAGTGAATTTTGAACTTCTTCATATGTGTTTTCATGTGCTCCAACTTCAATTAAAACCATATTCTTTGTTACTCCCTGATTATAATGACTTTGTTTTAAATAAACACCTCGAGATATTTTAGGAATTTTTTTATTTAACATATCAGATAGCTTTTCACAACAAGCATTAACATCTTCATAGTTGCCACTTCCTTTTCCCACAACAAACATCAATTTGGCATAATCTTTTCCATCATATGTTAATGTTGTATATGCCTTATCAACAGAATCGCGATGAAAATCTATCACCAAATCATATTCACCATGCTCATCAAGGGCATTATTTAAATATTTTTTCGATACTGTATAAGAATATGCATAATCTATTTTATTCTTTGTTTTATATAATTCGAAATCCGTTGTTTCATAATCAACCTCATACCCTCTTTGCTGTAATAATTGCATTAAATAACGACTCCCTTCTTTCACAGACTGTGTTGCATATTGTTCTCCTTGATGAGTATTATAAATATAAATAGATTTTCCATTGGATTGTTTTTTGATATCCGTGTTTAAAGATGCAACAACATTTTCCACATTCTCACTATAAACTCTTTGAAAAGGAAGATTGATGACAATCGCCATCACAATCATAAACTTTAATATAATTTTTATATTATTATTCATTGTCTTCCTCCTTATTATCATACACTTAATCATATGCAAAAAAAGGTGTTTTAGAACACCTAATATCTTAAATCATTAATCGAAGAAGATAATATTTTAGAAATCATCTCTATATCAAAGTCTATTTGTTTATCACTCATAACAAATTGATTTTCAATAGGATTTAAAACCTCATTCAATAATTGAATTCGCTTTTGTTCATCTAATTGTCCAATTTCCCCTAAAATTAAGCGCCTCTGCATTTCATTTAAACGTCCTTCGTAACGTTTTCTCTTGCCAACTTTTAATGCTGTTGAAGGATCAAGCGATTCTTTGAAATATCCTTCTAATAAATTATAAACATCACTGACTAAACTTGACACATGAATGACTGTAGGTACTCCAATTGCAATAACAGGTACACCTAATGATGTTTCTGTTATGCTTTTTCGATGATTCCCAATCCCACTCCCTGGATAAATGCCAACATTATTCATCTGAATCACACGGCAAATTTTTTCATAACTTTGTGCACATAACGCATCAATAGCAATCACGATATCAGGTTGATATTGTTGAACCAAACATTCAATAATATCGGCTGTTTCCATGCCAGTATGAGCCATAACTCCTGGAGCAATACACATACAATCAAAATATTGACTTTGATGTCTTTCTTCTAAAGGATAATGATGTGTTGCACGAATATGCTTTAATGTCCTAGGACCAATTGCATCACTTGTCAAAGTTTCATTACCTAAACCAACAAAGAGAATCAAAGGATCTAATTTTTTAACCTTTGCTTTAATAAAAGTATAAAGTTGTTTTTGAAAATGATGGGAAATACGTGATAAATCTTGATAGTTGGGAAAACTAATTTCTACATATTGTCCAACTTCATGAGGATATAAGTCACTTTTCTGAAGAATTTCAAAAGTTTCAATCTTAATATCACCATCTGTCATTTCATGATGTTTATAATCTTTATCTTGAATAGCATGGCTTAATGATTCTATAGCCAAATCACTACGTGTATAATAATTTTTCATATTCTCACCACTTTAAGCATTGACAAAATAAAAAAATATAATCATTTACGAATAAAACATTGCATTTATCGTCCATTTTTGGTAGAATAACATGGCGACAGATAAAAGCGAGGTGAAAAACAATGGCAAACATGAAACAACAAATCAAACGTTATAAAAACGATAACAAGAAACGTCAAATCAACAATTCTTATAAAAGTGCTTTAAAAACAGCTATTAAGAAAGTGAAAGCTGAAGTTGAAGCTGGGAATAAAGAAGCTGCAATCGCTGCTTATAATCAAGCTTCTTCTAAATTAGATGCTTCTGTAAGCAAAGGAATTCATCATAAAAACTATGCTAGTAGACAAAAATCTAGATTAGCTAAGTTAGTGAACTCTATCGATTAATGGTAGAGTTTTTTCTTTTCTTGCAATTGCATGCTTCTCATATTTGTTGACAAAAATAAGTCATCATCATATCATATATAAAAAAGGAGATTATTATGGAAAGAAAAGATATTGATATAAAAGATACTTGGGATTTATCTCTTATTTATGCAAACAATCAAGATTTTTATACTGATTTAGAACGTTCAAAAAACTTACTTCAAAAATTATCACAACAAAAAGAGACATTTTTAAAAAACATCGATCAATTTATTCAATTTCATGAAGATTATATAACGCTTTCTCGTTATATTCAAAAACTTCATTGTTTTGCACATCTTCATTGTGATGTTGAACCTTATAATCAAGACTATCAAACAATGTATGCTGCGATTCTTTCATTATTTGATCAAGTCAATACAACACTGGATTTTTATACAGTCATGATGATTGACAATAGTGAAACCGTCAATGACTATTTAAAAGATTCAAAACTGTTTGATTATCGTTATTCTCTTTCTGAAATTTTAAGGCAAAAAGAACATACTTTATCACAAGAAATGGAAACTTTCATTTCTAAAACATCTTCTATTTCTGATGTTTCTTCACAAGTTTTTGATGCACTTCGCCTCAAATATGAAGATGTTGAAATTGATGGTGTCAAGAAAACCTTAAATAGTGCAACATTAACAGAATTCTTAAAAAATAAAGATGAAAAAATCAGAAAACAAGCCTATCATCATTTCTTTCAAGAATATAAAAAGTTTGAAAATGTTTTTGCTGCTACACTTTCTGGTGTCATGAAAAAAGATGCTTTTTATGCTGATGTGAGAAAATTTCATGATCCTTTAGAGGCAAGTTTATTTGATGATAATGTTCCTCCTTCATTGTTCTTTAAGATTTTAGAAAAAGCTAATCATGAATATCGTCCACTTTTTCATCGTTATAATGCCCTTAAGAAAAAGGCTTTACACTTAGAGACAATGTATAATTATGATTTAAGTGTCCCATTCATTCAATATGATACAAAAAAATATACAATTGATGAATGTTTTGATATTATTTTAGATGTTGTTAAGGTCTTTGGAGACGAATATGTCAATATTATCAAAAAAGCAAGAGATGAAAGATGGATTGACTACTATCCTCATGAAGGGAAACGTATAGGAGCTTATTCAAGTGGATGCTATGATACAAATCCATATATTTTAATGAATTTTATAGGAGATTATAATTCATTATCAACAATGATTCATGAATTGGGTCATAGCGCTCATACTTATTTATCTTGTCATAACCAATCACCTGTTAATTGTGATTATCGCATTTTTGTTGCTGAAGTGGCATCAACTGTCAATGAAACACTTTTGATCAATTATATGCTTGAACATGCAACATCAAAAGAAGAGAAAGCATACTTTTTATATGAATTATTAGAAAATTGTGTAGGTTTAATTTTTAGACAACCTATGTATGCAGATTTTGAGCATATTTTACACACATGGGCAAAAGAAGGACAACCTATGTCAGCTCAAATGATAACAGAACTTTATTATCAGAAAAATCAAGACTATTATGGTCCAGATGTCATAATGGATGAGCTTGTAGGACATTCATGTTTCTATATTCCTCATTTCTATTATAACTACTATGTTTATAAGTATACATTAGGAATGACAGTTGCTTTAGCTATTGTTTCTCGTATTTTAAGTGGTGATGAAAAACAAAAAGAAGCCTATTTGAATTTCTTAAAGTCTGGTGGCAGCAAAGATCCTGTTGATTTATTAAAGGATGCTCTTGTGAATCCTTTAGAAGATCAATTATATGATGATGCTTTCCATTACTTTGAAAAAATTCTTGATGAATTTGAAACACTCATTTGAGAAAAAAGGAATCACTTTTCATAAGGTGATTCCTTTTTTGATGATAATAATCCATAAGCGACAAGTGCACTTCCCTTTTTTACTGGTAATCCACTGGTATAATAGAAAACAAGTCCATCTTCTTTTGCAAAATACTCTTGTCTTTGATGACCATGAAAATCTTCAATATATCCTAATCTTTGTCCTTTCTTCACAATTTCATTTTCATGAATTTCAGCATACCATAATCCCTTCATATCGGAAGTTAAATAAATTGTCTTTGAAAAAATCATTTTTTCGCAAATCTCTTGAAGCGGAGTGTAATCATAAATATGAAGATGATTCAAAAAAAGAAAAATGTCATTTTCATCATCATCAATCCATTCCTTTAAACATTGATTTGTATGACCTCTTTCTAATAAAAGTGCTGGAATTCCTAAAACATTGGCCGCATAACTATATTCTCCTTGAGTTGCTGATGACTCAATTAAATAGGGAATATTTAAAGCTAATGCTGCTTCTAAAGAAGCTTGTTTCACTTTTGGTGATTGCGGATAAAATAAGCAAGGCGTTAATGGTTCACGTGCTCCGCCACTATGTAAATCAAGAATAAAATCAGCCTTTGGAAAAATATTTTGAACAAAATAATCTGCGATACGCATAGACTCAGAACCAATAGGACTTCCCGGGTAAATACTATTAAGATTCCCGTGATCTTCTGGTAAAACAGCACTTGTTTTTGCCCAAAAGCCACTGATATTCACACAATGGATGAATAAAATTTGACCTCTTACTTTTTGAGGGTCAATCTTTTTCGCAACTCTCATTGTTGCTGGAATGCCAGGATATTCGCCACTATGGAGTCCCGCTGTAATGACAACCGTTTTGCCAGGATATTTCCCACAAATCAGTGTCGCAGGCATTTCATAATTATTGACATGAGGTATAATTTTGAATTCTTTTCGCTGACCTGATTCAATTTGCCACATATATTTTCACCCTTTCATTATGATACTTATTATAAATAAAAGAAAACCGCTCTTTATCTACTGACAATATTTTTTATAAAAGATTTTCAATTTCAACACTTTTCAACAGTTTTTTTATAAAAACCATTCTTCAATCAACAAAGTTTGAAATCTCTTTGAAACAGCATCTTAAAGATGCTCTATCAAGATTCAATATTAAAGATATCGAAAAAGATATTGTACGATCAAGAATACATTATCTTTTTCATATAGTTCTAGATTTATTGAAGAAAGCAACAAATTCAAACTCCTTAAACGTCTTTTATATAAAAGAAACAAAAGAATTAATCATTTTAGAAAATGTGATAATAAATTAAAGACAGTACAATTTCTTATACTGTCCAATGATTCTCTTTCTCATTATCAAGTAAGAACCGATAGGCGTTGATTCCTTTTTATTCTTTCAATTAAATATCATATCCTATCGTTTGAATAAGCTGTCGAATCTCTTCTTTCGTCAATACTTCTTCTTTAACTTGAAGGAAAGCAAATAACGAATCATTCAATTCATCACTATTTTTCATAATCACAACAACGCTTCCTTGTCTTAAGACAAAGCCATCTTCAGAATAATAATATTGAATATCTTTTTCCTTATCAGTTTTGAGTTGATGATTTTCTAAAATCTTAAATGCTTGAAGAGCCTCTTGAGCTTCTTCTTGATTATAATAAGTATAAACTTTTAAATATGTCCTTTTTGTCTCATCTTCATAAAGTTCATCTACAAAAATATAATCAGCAGAAAAAAGCGGAGAAGTTGTCTTCAATTGACTGTGATGTTCTTTGGCATATTGCTTCATATGTTCATTAATGGAATATCTCGTATTTATATCAGATTTCATTTGATCTTCTTGTTCTACACCTACAAATGCAACAACAAGTTCATTAGGATTATTCATACCCATAAAAATTGAAAAACAAACTAAAATCATAAAGAAAAAAAATTGTACAGAATAAAGATAACATTTCGAATATTTTTTCTGTTCATCATAAAGACCTTGTTTTTTCTTCAAATAATAATTGAGACGACGATGATATTGTCTCAGACATTCAGGAATTCTTGTTTTTATTAAAGAATACACAAACATCACGACACTTAAACATATCAAAAATGACAAAACCTTGGCAGCTTCTAAATCAAAGCGCTGAAAAACTGCAAACATTGAAAAATGCATAACAACACTATAACATCCATTGATAAGTTTCAATAGACTTTTACCAAGAGGCAATACTGATATAAACGATTCAAGATAACCATATCCATAAAAATTCTGATAATAAACTATCAGCCATATAAGACTAAAATATAATGGATAAACCCACGCCCCTAAAACATTTTTTAATGTATTCACAATTGTAAAGAAAATCAATTTCACTTGTTCTTTTTGATCAAGATCTTTTATTGTTCCTTCAACCTCTTGAAAATGATGAAAAAGAAGAATATAAGAACGATAATAAAGTTCAAAAAAATCTCTATTTTTTCTTTTTGTCACTCTTTTTTGGAACTGCAATTGAATAAAATGCCATGTATCATCTTCATTCGTTTGTAAATAGTGATAAGCATCATCTAGGGAAAGCTCTTTTTCCTTTTTTTCTTGATGATTCTTTCTAAAAAATGTAGAAATAAACAATCCTGTAAATATAATAACCAAGCAAGTTGTTAATCCTAAAACATAAAAAACATTATACATATAAGCATCTTCAGCGACAATTTGAGCGGCACGTATGCCTGCACTTGAGGCAAATAATACATCATAAACACTCATTCCCCATGTATACATCCATTGAAAGAGTCCACTCAAAGCATCTTCAAACGTATAATTCAAAAGCAACCCAACAAACGAAAGAAGCAATGATCCACCTACAATAAACAAGACAACAAAAATCAACATGGCTATAACAGATAAAATCTGAGAGACTTTTGTTTTCACATTATCATAAAGCAACAGTGCTGATTGTCCTTTCGTTTGATTACGTTGTGTAATCTTGTGATATGCTTCTTCTAATTGAGGAGCATCATCTTGCATTTTGACACGATGATAAACTTCATCAACAATCTTCTGATTCTTAAAATCCAATAATTCCTCATATGATACCATAAATCCCCATCCCCACTCCTTTTTGATATTGTATCATATAATCAGAAATCAAAAAAGAATAGCTTTAAGAAAACATATATTTTTAAATCATCTTTATAGATAAAGCGAAATAGACACAAAAAAGTTGTACATAAACTTGAAAGTTAGGTATAATGTAAGAAGAAATGAGGGAAGATTATGTTAAGAACACAAACAAGATCATTTAAAGTTGGAAATTTAATATTAGGTGGAAATAATCATGTGATTATTCAATCAATGTGTAATACCAAAACCAAAGATGTTGAAGCAACCGTTCAACAAATTTTAGAATTAGAAAAAGCAGGTTGTGAATTGATCAGAGTTGCAATTTTTGATCAACAAGATGCCAAAGCGATTTCTCAAATCAAAAAAATGATTCACATTCCTTTAGTTGCTGATATTCACTTTGATTATCGTTTGGCTTTAACAGCTATAGAAAATGGTATAGATAAAATTCGTATTAATCCTGGAAATATTGGATCCATTGAAAAAGTGAAAGCTGTTGTCGAAGCATGCCAAAGCAAACACATTCCTATTCGTATTGGGGTGAATGGTGGTTCTTTAGAAAAAGAGATTTTAGAAAAATATGGTAAACCAACAGCTGAAGGGATGATTGAAAGTGCAAAAAAACATATCGATATCTTAGAATCACTTGATTTCCATGATTATGCAATCTCATTAAAATCTTCTAATACATTATTAACAATAAAAGCATATCAATTAGCAAGTCAAACTTTTGATTGCCCTTTACATATTGGTGTCACTGAAGCAGGAACACAATTAGGTGGAACCATCAAATCCAGTTTAGGTATTGGCACTTTGCTTTATCAAGGTATTGGCAATACCATTCGTGTATCTTTAAGTGCTGATCCTGTTGAAGAAATCAAAGTTGCGAAAACATTATTGAAAGAATTAGAACTTATAGAGAATGTGCCAACTCTGGTTTCATGTCCAACATGTGGCAGAATTCAATATGATTTAATACCTGTTGCTAAAGAGATTGAAGATTTTTTAAATACTATTCATCAAGATATCACAGTTGCGATTATGGGTTGTGCTGTCAATGGACCAGGTGAAGCTAAACATGCAGACATTGGTATTGCTGGTGGAGTAAATGAAGGATTGCTCATAAAAAAAGGACAAGTGATAAAAAAAGTCAAGCAGGAAGATATGGTAGCTGTTTTAAAAGACGAAATATTAAAAATGACAAAGGAATAATCTCTTGTCATTTTTTAATTCTTCTTACATAGACTATATGTAAGGAGGAAAAAATGATGCGAGATCAAAATAATGAATATATTTCTCAATTAAAGCTTAAGGATTTTAAGCTTTTATTACAGGAATTCGATATTGAATTAGACGAAGAAACACAGATGATGGTATTATCAATGATTAAAAACAATCAATATGCATTGATACACGACCAATATCAATTCATATTAGAAAACTATATAAAAAAATTGACAAGTGATTTCACTTGTCAAAAACTCATAAACTTATTAAATCATTATTTTAAACCATTATTAAACGTTTGAGTGACAAACATTTCTATTTCTTCTTTGTATGGTGCATGCTCATCAATATAAGGTGTTTCTAATATTTTAGGAACATCTTTTAATTGAGGATGGTGAACAATTTGATTTAAAACATCAAATCCAATATAACCATAACCAATATTCTCATGACGATCCTTATGAGCTCCACGAGGATTCTTTGAATCATTCACATGAACAACTAAAATACGATCAACGCCAATCTTTTCATCAAATTCTTGTAATAACTCATCAAAATTTGTCAAATCATATCCAGCATCATGCATATGACATGTATCAATACACACTCCTAATAATTCAGAATATTCAACATGATTGATGATATATTGAATTTGCTCAAAACTTCTACCAAGTTCACTTCCCTTACCAGCCATTGTTTCTAAAGCAATTTTCACTTTTTGATCTGGTTTTAAAACTTTATTTAAGCCCTTTACAATCTGCTCAAGTCCTGCTTCATCTCCGGCTTTCACATGAGCTCCAGGATGTAAGACAAGCCGAGATACACCAATGGCTTCACATCTTTCTATCTCTTGTTTTAAAAAACGAACAGCTAATTCAAAAGTCTCTGGTTTGATTGTATTGGCTAAATTGATGATATATGGAGCATGAACAACAACATCATCAATATCAATATGATGTTCAGACATTAACGCTCTGGCTTCTTCAATACGCAATTGATCAATAGACTTTCTTGCAGTATTTTGTGGTGCTCCTGTATAAAACATAAATGTTGTAGCATGATAAGAAAGAGCTTCTTTTACAGAGCCTAACATCATTTCTTTTCCACTCATTGAAACATGACTGCCAATTTTTAACATCTTATTGTTCCTCTCTTTCACGTTTTGCTCTTTGTGCCTGTTTTGCCCGTTCTTTCTTTTGACGCTTGATATCCGCTTGAATAATCGCACGTTTTTCTTTTTTGACCAACTTTTCAATTTCTCTTTTTCTTTTTTTCTTATAACCTGGTTTCACTTTCTTTGGCTTTCTCACCATCGCACTGATTTGTTTTTCTAAATCTGTTTGATGTTTGACTCTCGATTTACGTTTTTCACGTTCTTTAGAATCAATAAACTGATGGCCTTTCAACTCCTTGATTTCAAAAGTAATTCCCTTTTTTTCTAAAGCATGAACAATTTTTTCATTGGTTGTATCGTACATACTATAACATTCACCCGTATATTTACCACGTCCACAACGTCCACTGCGATGAATATAAAAATCTAACTCTGTTGGAAATTCCATATTAATAATATGACTTGCACCATCAATATCAATCCCTCTAGCAGCAATATCTGTACCAACAATATATTGATATTCCATATTCTTGATACGTCGCATCATTTGACGTCTTTCTCTCGGTTCTAAGTCACCATGAATTTCTCCAACTTTATATCCATCTTTTCTTAATTGATGAGTGATTTCACTTGCCTCTGTTCTTTTATTACAAAAAATAATACAAATATAAGGATCAATAATGCCCATAATCTCTTTTAAAATTTCATAACGGTCACGATGTCTTGTTGGTACTAAATAATGAGAAATATTGCGAGAAGATGTCAATTCTTCATCTATTTCAATAATTTTAGGTGAATGCATATATTTTTGTAAAAAAGGTCTTAACATCTGAGGAATGGTTGCTGAAAAAACCATCATTTGGAGATTGTCCTTCATCTTTCCCAAAACTGCATCAATATCCTCTAAATATCCAAACTCTAAAGTCATATCTGCTTCATCAATCACAAAAATATCTGCTGTTGTTATTTTTAAAGCCTGTTCATCCAATGATAAATCCTTAATTCTTCCAGGTGTTCCAATAACTATATGTGGTTGAGTCGATAACTTATCAATTGCTTTTTGTTTGTCGCTCCCACCAATAATTAAAGACACTCTTAACTGTCGCTGGTATTTCATAAACACTTTTGCATGTTCATAAATCTGTGCTGCGAGTTCTCGTGTTGGAGCAGTAATAACTGCTTGTACACAATCTTCTTCTGTATCAATCATGTCCACAATAGGAATTAAAAAAGCATGTGTTTTTCCTGTTCCTGTTTGCGAAATTCCAATCACATCACGATGTTTATAAACTAATGGAATTATTTCTTTTTGAATTTTTGTAGGTGATTGAAAATTCAATTCTTCAATTGTTTCCTTCACAAATGGTTGAAATTGATAATGTTCAAATAACTTCATCATAACGCCTCCTCTCAAGCCTTTTGATTATACACTAAAATTTTCAAAAAAGCAAAATACTTTGCTTCTTATCAACATTAATTCATTTTTCACTCAAAATTCCTACAATATACTGAAAACTCATTGTATTGAATTCAAAAAATATTTATCGTTTTACAATAAATATTTATTGACTTTTAATAAAAAGTATTCTATATTTAATACGAGGTGAATACTATGGAACAAAAAACAATTGCAAAATATTTAAAAATTTTTTCTATTATAACAGCTGTCATTGGTGGTATCTTTTTCTTTTGGTATATACCTGTCATTATCTCTGAAATGGCAGATATGTTTAAAGAAGCAGTTTTTCTCAAAATTCCAGCAATTATATGTATCTTGTTTATTGCCTGTCTTTGTTATTTGGCATTAGGAAATTTTTGGAAAATATGTACACGAATCGGAAATAACAATAGTTTCTGCAAGGAAAACGCTCAATCTATGAAAAATATTGGAAAACTTGCTTTTGTTGTTTTGATCATGATTCTAGCAGGCACAATTTTTTTATTAATGATTGGATTTTTAAATGCAGCATGGTTCTTTGTATGTCTTTTTACAGCCTTTGTCGCTTGTGGCATAGCTGTGATTTGTTTTGCATTATCAAAACTCATTGAAAATGCCGCTATCATTAAAGAAGAAAATGATTTAACGATATAAGGAGAGAGAAGAATGATTGTTATAAATATTGATGTTATGCTAGCAAAAAGGAAAATGTCAGTGACAGAATTATCTGAAAAAGTGGGAATTACAATTGTTAATATGTCTGTTTTAAAAAACGGAAAAGCAAAAGGAATTAAATTTTCAACACTCGAAAAAATATGTGAAGCTCTCAATTGTCAACCAGGAGATATTTTAGAATATAGAAAAGATGAAGAAATCAAATGAAAAAATATATATGTCTAGGATTATTATGTTTCACGATTCTTTGTGGCTGTCATTCTTTACCAAGTGATACTTTAATGATTCAAAACAATGCAACAACACCGCTTTATGGATTTCATATTCATTGCATAGCTCATGATAAAACAATTGAAGATCATGTTATTATAAATGCTGATCAATCTTATTTTAATGAAAAAACAAACCTTGACTTGCTTATCACTATTATTGAAAGTATTTTTATTCCTATGATTATTTCCTATTTTATATTTGGATATATCCATCATAACAATATTTTCTCTATCCTTTCAATTCAAGCATAAATGATAGAAAAGGTCTTACTAATGAAAATGATCTAGAACAATAATCAACCATTCATACTCTAGATAAAGAAGAACAATATCCTGTAACTTCCATGTCACTATCAACCAATAAAATAAAGAACACCTTCTGATCATCATTCATATAATGATATAGGAGGTGTCTATTTATGTATCCACAATACCCTTATTATCCTTACAATCCTTATTATCAACAACCAATGTATCCAATGATGCCACAAAGGCCATCATTATTACAATCAATGAAATATTCAATGAATCAAATGAATTTATCATCAACCATCAGAACAGCACAAAAAACACTTTATACAGTGAATCAAATCATTCCCATTGTGAATCAACTCAGACCTGTTCTCCACAATGCTTCAACTGCCTTTCGCGTTGTCAAGGCTGTTAAACAATTTGACTTTGATGATATTGATGAAGATATTGATAAAAATGTTCAACACAACCAAACCTTTGAAAATATGGTATAAAGTAGGTTCATATGAGCCTACTTTATTCTTTTAATAACTGCCTGATCCATGCCACACATTTCTAATAAAATCATCACATTTCCTACATGACAAATACCTTCATGAATTGTGTAATCCCATTTGATTTGATGATTTTCAATATAATCCAGAAAACAATATTGCTGAATATCAGAAAACATATCAACCAATCTTAAATCATGTGTTGTTACAATGACATATGCATGACTTTGATATAACACATCTAAAATAGCTCCTGCAATTATCAAACGTTCTTTCTCATTTGTTCCTCTAAGAATTTCATCAATCAAAACAAGACATGGCTGTTTTTTGACATCATCTACAATCTGCTTTAAAATCTTCATTTCTTTCACATAATAACTATCTCCATTGTCTATATCATCTTTGATATGAATTGATGTACATAAATGAAAAGGAAAATAAATCATTTCATCGCAAAAACATGTATGAATAGATTTCGCAAGAAGAAGGTTCAATCCAAGTGTCTTCAAAAAAGTTGATTTTCCAGAAGCGTTCGATCCAGTAATCATGCATGAATTTGCACAAACAAAAGAATTTTTCACAGGATTTTTAAATATTGGATGATAACATGCCTGAACAGATAAATATGGTTTTAAACTTTCTTGGGGTATACATGTTGAATAATCTTGGCGTAATGAATGAATTGATACAGCCATATCAACAATACCTACATATTCATAAATATCATGGTAATCATTTTCTAAATCATCTTTATGTTTCATCAAAAGAAAACATTGAAAAACAGATAAAGACAATAAAGCTTTGATAAACTCCATGATATAATAAACATCTATTTTTTCAATCCAAGCACACATTCTATATATTTTAAAGCACGTTTTGTCATTTCTTGAATATGTTTTGCATCTCCTTCAAGATATATTTTATAAATATGATTGTACATCTTTTCATAAGGGAAAACAATTGATATAATGTTGAAGAGGTGAAAAGACATGGAAGTCAAAAGTATTGTTCCTAGAGGATATTGTAAAGGCGTTGTTAGAGCAATTAATATTGCAAAAAAGACGAGTCAAATGGAGGGTCCTATATATATTTTAGGTATGATTGTTCATAACCAATATATTGTGGACGCTTTGGAAAAACGAGGTATACATACAGTTGATCAAAAAGGTAAAACACGATTAGAACTTTTAGATGAAATCCATGAAGGAACAGTCATTATTACAGCTCATGGAGCTGGCGATGATGTTTTTCAAAAAGCAAAAGAAAAAGGATTGAAGATCATAGATGCATCATGTTTAGATGTCATTAAAACCCATGAACTTATCAAAAAGAAATTAAAAGAGAATGATGAAATATTGTATGTAGGAAAAAATGGTCATCCTGAAGCTGAAGGCGCCCTTTCTCTTAATCCCCAAAAAATTCATCTTATCACAACAAAGGAAGATATAGATCATCTTGATAAAAAGAAAAAGTATGTGATGACAAATCAAACGACAATGTCGCTTTACGATGTATATGATTTATGTGAATATGCCAAGAAAAAGATTCCTCATCTGGAAATAGCCAAAGAAACATGTACAGCTACAAAAGTCAGGCAAGAAGCAATTTCTCATATTGATGAAGATGTTGATATTGTTTTTATTGTAGGAGATCCTCGTTCTAATAATACAAAGAAACTTGCTGCTATTGCAAGTCACAAAAAAGAGGTTTACATGATAGAGAGTTTACAAGATCTAGATATTCACGTCTTAAAAGGGAAACATAAAGCAGCTGTTTCTTCAGGCGCTTCAACACCAACTTATTTGACAAATCAAGTCATTCAGTTTTTGGAACAATTTGATGAAAACAACCCAATGACTTATACAAAGCCAAAAATTGATAAAGAAAAGATTCTTTAACCAAAAAGAGCTAACCTAGCTCTTTTTCTTGTGGTAACCAATCCACCTTATAATAGTAAACAATGAACATAATCGCACATGTAATCCATGTTACAGGCCATCCCATAAAGACATAGAAGACTGATGAAGTTATTTTGGTGATAATAGCTAAGTAGATTTGTCTTAAAACAACAAAGTTAAACACCATGATATACATTGGTACTGATGACTTTCCAGCTCCACGCAAAACACCATTATAAATTTGATTAATTGGTAAAACAATATAGAAGGGTATAAATGCCAACTGCATTGTACGTCCAGCTGCAACAACATCAGGCTCGCTATTAAAAATAGCAATTACATTTTCTCCATAGAAATAAAGACCTACCGATATCACTGCAATGACAGCCAATGTCATGACCATAGCTGCTCTTGTCCCCTTTTTGACACGCTCATATTGTTTAGCTCCAATATTTTGCCCTACAAATGTCGTAATTGCCATATTGAAACTTTGTAAAGGTAAATTCACAAAGCCATCTATACGAATACTTGCAGAATATCCAGCGACAACGCTCGAACCAAAAGCATTCACATAAGATTGGACAACAACATTAGATAAAGAAACAATACTTTGTTGAAGTCCTGTTGGTAATCCCAACACAACAATTTTCTTTAAAATTGGAAAGTCAAAACGAATATCTTTTAAAATCAAACGATGTACGCCATCTGTTTTAATCAAAACATAGATGACCATAAAGCTACTGATAGCCTGAGCAAGCAATGTTGCATAACCTGCACCTGCAACACCAAAATTCATATACTTAACAAATAAAAAATCCAAAATAATATTAATGATTGATGCAATAATCAAAAAATAAAGAGGTCTTTTTGAATCACCAATAGCTCTTAAAATTCCTGATCCCATATTATAAATCAAGTTAAAAGAAATTCCTGCAAAATATATTGCTAAATATGTTGAAGATTCTGGAAATACATCCTCAGGAATACCTACTGCATGAAGCATTGGATTTGTTCCTAAAATCCCAATAATTGTCAAAAGAATAGACATAACAATAGTTAAAGCAGCAGAACTATGAACTGCTTTCTTTAAACGTGTATAATCACCAGCTCCATAATATTGAGCAATAATCACTCCTGCTCCTGTCGCAAGTCCCATAAAAAATCCAATTAACATATTGATAATTGGTGAAGATGCTCCAACTGCGGCTAACGCCTGTTTACTAACATAGTTTCCAACGACATATGAATCAACCGTATTATACAATTGTTGAAAAAGGTTTCCTATTAACAACGGAATAGAAAACCAAAAGATGGACTTTATGATATGACCATGAATGAGATCTGTTGCATTTTTCTTATCCATATAATCGCCCCTTTCTCCTATCCACTATTTTACTCTTTTTTCTACAAAAATAAATAATAATTCCAAGATATGAAAATAATTTCTTTTCGATAAAACATTCCTATATAATAAGACTCATAGGAGGTACTTATGAAGAAGAAAATTATATTTTTTGATGTTGATGGAACTTTAGTAGATGTTCGTCTAGCGCGCGAATATATTCCTGAATCAACAATAAAGGCAATTCAAGAAACAAGACAAAAAGGCAATCTTTGTTTTCTATGTACAGGTAGAAGCAAAGCTGAAATATATCCTTATATTCTTGAGGTTGGTTTTGATGGTATCATTGGGGCTGGTGGTGGATTTGTGGAAATAGGTGATAAAATGCTTTATCATAAAAAAGTTTCCAAAGACTCTATTCATCATGTTGTTGATTTTTTTGAACAAAATCAATTTGATTTTTATATTGAAAGTAATGGTGGACTTTATGCGAGTCAACATCTTGTTCCTAGATTAGAAAGAATAACTTATGGCGATTTACAAAATGATCCAGAAGCAAGAAGAAAAAAAGCAGAGACACCAAGCCATTTTATTCCGTCATTAAAACAGGGCTATGATTTACATAGAGATGATGTTAATAAAATTTGTTTTCTAGAAAAAAAAGGATTCCCATTTGATAAGATATATGAGGAATTTAAAGATGAATTTAATGTTATCCATTGTACTGTTCCTTCTTTTGGTGATGATAGTGGAGAATTATCAGTTATTGGTGTGGATAAAGCATCTGCTATTGAAACACTCATTCATCATCTAAACATTCCAAGAGAAAATACATATGCTTTTGGTGATGGATTAAATGATGCTGATATGTTAGAATTTTGTCAATATGGCATTGCTGTTGGAAATGCAAAAGAAGGATTAAAAGCCATTGCTGATGAAGTTACAGATGATATTGCAGAAGATGGTATTTATCATTCTATGAAAAAACATGAATTAATTTAAAAAGACTTATCACTGATAAGCCTCTTTTTATTGCTGATATTGAGAAAGTTTAAGATTATTGATATAAACATATGAGAGATCATTACTTTTTAACATAGAAAGTAAATCTTTTTTATTTGTACATACTCTTAAACCATAACCTTTCATTTCTTTTTGTGCTTTAATATATTGATCATTTAATATCTCTAAAGAAATATTATGGCCATAATATGTTGATAAGAGTTTAATAAAGTCAGGATGATCTATTAATAATTGCAATCGTGATAAATAATTTTCTTTTAAGTTTTCTTCTGTTAAGTTTTCAGCCAAATAAAAGTTTGGATATTTTTTCTTAGCTTCGCTTGTTAATTCATAAAACGTATTATCAAAAATTGACATACCTCCACTTACTCCTTGGGCACCTGAATGAGATTGATCTTTTAATGCTAACCAAGTAAATGTTGAATTTGGATATTTCTTTATATACTTAATAATATCATTAAGTGATTGATAATCTTTAAAACTGATTGAAACATCCAAAATTGTTGAATCTGGTAAATCATTTAATTCATTTTCTATATCTTTTAATGTAGTGATTGCTTGAAATTCTTTATTTTGTGGATCTTTAAATTCTCCAACAACAAAAGATAAAGCATGATTTTCACTTGTTTCTATATTTATTAATTTTGAATGTGAGATTGTAAAAGTTGTATTACTTTGTCCATCTGTATAAAGTGGTACAAAATGCTCTTGTATTTTTGCTGAAATTGTGTAGTTTGAAAAACCAGAAGATTTTATGTTTTGGTTTTCTAAATCACCTATTGGTAAATACACTTTTCCCGGATACGTCATTTCTATATATGTTTGCATCAAAAGATCAAAGTTATGATTTAATTCAGTATCACTATCATATTCTAAAATACCTTCTTCTTGATATGGATTGTAATTTATGAAATCTAAGAAATAAGATGTTCCAAAGTATCCACAAACAATAACTAAACATACTGCTACAGCCACAATAATACATCTTATATATATTTTTTTATTAATCTTCTTACGAAGTGATGTATCAAATGTTATATTTTCATTTTCATCAATTCTTAATAATTGATCTAATTCTTTTTCGTTCATATTTTATTCTCCTTTTCACACAATTTAATAAGTTTTTGTTTAACTCGATATCGAATTGTTCTAATATTATCAATACTTAAATTCATTATTTGGGAAATGATTTCATCACTGAAATCTGATTGAATAGATAAAAGCATGATTTCTTTTTCTCTCATTGGTAATTCATATATTTTTTGATACAACCATCTTTTTTGTTCTTCAGCAATATAATTTTTTAATATATCAGAAGAATCTTGAATAATATCAAGTTCAATCTTTCCTTCATCAATGAGTTTCTTTCTTTTCTTATATAAATTATAAAATTCATTCTTTAAAACATGATATAACCACGCTTTCAAATTTCCCTCTTCAAAACTCAATAAAGCTTTTACAAAAGTATTAGCTACCAAATCTTCTGCATCTTCTTTATTACAAGTAAGGGAAAATGCATATATAAATAAAGACTGATAATATTTTCTATAAACAATTTCTAATTCATCTGCCTTCATGTTTTCCCTCCCTTCACTTATATAACAATCTTAGCATAAAAAAATGACAAAAAATACAAACAAATTTTTTGACAATTTTATAACTTTCTTTTATAATGATTTCGTATTAAGCAAGATGCTTTGATCCACATTGTTAGGGAAAACTAATGATGTGGATTTTTTTTGGAGGTTTTTATGAAAAAAGAATGGTTAGATTATTTTGGAATATTATTAGGGAATACAATCTATGCTTTGGGTGTTGTTTTATTTATTATTCCTAGTGGATTGATTACTGGTGGTACAACAGGTATAGCTTTCATTATGAATCATTATTGTCATATTCCTATATCTATGTTTGTTTTTATTTTTAATGTATTAATGTTTTGCATTGGAGCTTGGGTATTAGGAAAGAAATTCGCTATTACAACAATCATAAGTACATTCTATTATCCTTTTATATTAAGTATTTTTGAGAAGTTATTTGCGAATGCTTCTTTAACTGATGATATTCTTTTGAACACTTTGTTTGCTGGTGTTTTGATTGGTATTGCGATTGGATTAGTGATAAAAATGGGTGCTTCTACTGGTGGAATGGATATTCCTCCTTTGGTCATTCATCAATTATTAGGAATTCCTGTTTCTGTGAGTATGTATGTTTTTGATATTATGATTTTATTAGGACAATTTGCATTTAATGATAGTGAAAGATTGCTTTATGGTATTGTTCTTATTTTTATTTATACTGTTGTTTTAGAAAAGATTCTGATACTGGGTAAACAAAAAATTGAATTAAAGATAATAAGTGATAAATCAGAATTAATTAAAAATGAGATTTTAAAAGAGGTTGATAGAGGTGTAACTCTTTTATATGGCAAAACGGGTTATTTAGAGAATGAATGTGAAATCATTTTAAGTATCATGTCTAGTAGAGAATTAATTAAGGTTGAACGACTTGTCCATGAAATTGATGAAAATGCTTTTCTTGTTATTGGACAAGTGAATGAAGTAAAAGGACATGGTTTTAGTAGTCAAAAGAAATATATTCAACGAAGAAATCACACATAGGGGTATTGCAATATTGCAATACCCCTATTGTTGCATAAACAACTGACACATTAATAACTTTCTTCTTTATATTCAATCACATGATCATTTTCGTAAACAATTTTGGCACTATGCATTTTATCATCTTTCAACCATTCAAAGAAATGATAATCTCCTTCCCACATAGGTAAGGAAGAAATATGATCATTATCAATCCATTGAAGATTACCTTCATCACATTCATGCATTTCTCCACTAAAATCATGACAAGTATAGACAAACATGACTTCATCTTGTCCATAATACAGTTTTGGAAAAAATACAACACCATGAAGTTTTAATCGATGAGCATTTAATCCCGTTTCTTCGTAGATTTCTCTACGCATACATTCTTCTGCACTTTCACCTTCTTCAAACTTGCCACCTACACCAATCCATTTCCCACTATTAATGTCTTTTTGTTTTTTTGTTCTATGTAATAAAAGTGTTTGGTGATCTCGTTGTAAATAACACATTGTTGTTAATATCATTTTTAACGATAGACATAATAGTCAGGAGATGATCCTTCTATTATCTCTATATTCACTTCCTTTTCTAAAAGTTTCTTTAACTTTCTAACCATGATATTTTCAGCATGATGATTAATATCAATAAGCAAGATATGATGATCTACTGCATTTTTTGCATGATGATACTTTGTATCACCAGTTAAATAAGCATCAACTTTTCCATAAAAACCTTTAAGAAAATCTGCTCCACTACCCCCACATACAGCTATCTTTTTAACTTCATTGACATATCCAGCATACTTAAAATGATCTAAATGATAAACTTTTTGCACATAATTAATAAAATCATTCATATTCATAGGTTGATTAAGTGTAGCAATTTTACTAATTCCTGATTCATCACCTATTTCAACATCATGAACACCCAATTCTTCTATTAACCAATTATTCATTGAAGCATTATCCAATGCTGTATGAGAACTATATACGACAACTTTATTTTCAATTGCTTTAAAAATAAATTTGCCCATCCAATCATCTTTATCAATATTAACAACCGGGTCTAACAAAAAAGGATGATGTGTAATTAACATCTGACAACCCTTTTGAATAGCTTCATCTAATGATGCATTATCGGCATTTAGGGAAATCATTATTTTTTGAATATCTTGTTCCTTATCACCAATTTGTAATCCACATTTATCCCATTCTTCTTGCAAAGACAAAGGATAATATTTCTCCATAATTTCAATAATTTGTTTTGCTTTCACTTAATTCACCTTCTATCATTTCAATCATATGTTTCACTTCTAAAAAACGAGGATGTTCCTCTTTTAAAGAAGATAAAATATTTTTTTGAATTCCTAATTGATGAGACCATTTTTCATAGAATAATTCATTTTTTTGTTTTCTTAAACATGGTCCAAAGATAAAATCTTTTTCCTTCATTTCTAATTGTTCATTGGTTTTTTCACAAACAATTATTTCATAAATATGATGAGCATCTTTAACAATACCCTCATCAATAATTTTCATATTGTGTTGAAACAAATATTCTCTTAAAATATCTAATCCAACATTAGATTGAAGAATAAAACGATGATCGTTCAAAAAATCTTGATGTTCATTCAATATATCAACAGTCAGTTTACCACCCATACCACATATACTGATCATATCAATTTTTTTATCGATAATAGGATTCATACCACTTCCAAGAAGTGGTATGACATGTTTTTCTAATTGATATAATTGAATTGTTTCTATTGATGCGTTAATAGGGCCACTCGCAATGTCACAAGCATAAGCTTTATCAATAAATCCCTCATCCACTAAATAACATGGTAAATAAGCATGATCTGTTCCTATATCAGCAAGTGTATCCCCTCGTTTATATTTTATAATTAAATCAGCAATCGCTTGTAATCTTTTTGATAGTTTCATTTTAACGATCTAAGAAATCTTTTAAACGTTTTGAACGTGATGGATGTTTTAACTTTCTCAAAGCTTTCGCTTCAATTTGCCTAATACGTTCACGTGTCACGTTAAATTCTTTACCAACTTCTTCAAGTGTTCTGGTACGACCATCATCTAAACCAAATCGTAATCGCAAGACTTTTTCTTCACGATCAGTAAGTTCCAATAAAACTTCATTTAACTCATCTTTTAGTAATTCATTTGCAGCATAATCATCTGGAGACATGACACCTTCATCTTCAATGAAATCACCCAAATGAGAATCATCTTCTTCACCAATTGGCGTTTCTAAGGAAACAGGTTCTAAAGAAATCTTTTGAATTTCTCTTACTTTTTCAGGAGTCATACCATCCATTTGTTCAGCAATTTCTTCTGCCGAAGGTTCCCTTCCTAATTCCTGAATCAACTGTCTTTGAACACGTGTTAACTTGTTGATTGTTTCTACCATATGTACAGGAATTCGAATTGTTCTCGCTTGATCCGCAATTGCACGGGTAATCGCCTGTCTAATCCACCAAGTTGCATATGTTGAAAATTTAAATCCTTTTGTATAATCAAATTTTTCAACAGCCTTAATTAACCCCATGTTTCCTTCTTGAATCAAGTCTAAGAACAACATGCCTCTACCAACATATCGTTTCGCAATAGATACAACCAAACGAAGATTAGCAGCAGCCAATTTCTTCTTGGCACCTTCATCACCCTCAAGGATTTTCTTGGCTAAAACAATTTCCTCTTCATGACTCAATAATTCAACACGGCCAATTTCTTTCAAATACATTTTGACAGGATCATTAATCTTGACATTGCTTCCTAATTGATTATCGTCATCGTCATGATCATCTGAATAAAGACTGGCAGTATCACTCGTCATCATATCAAAATCACCAACGAAATCTAAATCAGGAATATCTTCACCAAGTTCATCTCCCAATGATTCCAAATCTTCTAAACCTTCTAATGCCTCTAAATCATCTAAGTCACTGCCAACACCTTTTAATAAAGCTTCATCATCTAGTTCTAATGAATCAAAATCATCTTCTATTAAAAGATCATTATCCGTAATAAACTCTAGAAGTTCCTCTGATGATTGTTCATCAAGATCATACTTTGTTAAAAAAGCATCTAAATCATCTTGCGATAATGTTCCTCCTAAGATATCTGCTGTTTCTTTAATCAAATTTTTTAAATCATCAAAAGTCATAGCAACATTTTTTTTCTTTGTTTCTTTTTTCATATAAACTCCTTTTCATTCTCCAATTGAACGATCTCATTTAAAATTTGAGCCTTCTGATTTGGATCTAAAATATAATGAAACTGTTCTAACAACTGTTCCTTCTTCATTTTTCTTGCATTGGCTGCAATCGTCTTTATATAATCATCAATTGCTTTTTCCTCATAATCTAAAGGTAAAGCAGATTGAGATATCTCTATGACAGTTTGTATCAATTCTTCTTTTTGTATACCATTTATTAAATCAGCAACTTCTAAATGATGATGATGGCGATAATAGTCAACAATATAGGAAGCAATGATACGATAACGATCATCATACATAAAACCTGCTTTTGCCTCATATTTCATCGCAACATCTTTATTATTCAACATATAAAACAATAAATCATGTTCAGCCTTACGATATTTATCAACAATCTGAATTGTGCGTTTGACTTCTCGATGCACCAATACTTCTTGATGCCGAGGCTGAATTCCAGCAATCCTTTGTTGAATAATTTCATACGAAAAGCCAGATTTTTGTGACAAAACATGAATATAATAATCACGATCTATTTCATCATTTATTTGTACAATTTGATGACACATTTTTTCTAAATATGCTTTACGGTCATCATAGTTTTGCGAATCTATCAACTTATATTCAAAATCCATCAAAAATTCAATAGGTTTTAATGTTTTCTTTAGAGATTCTATCAGCCCTTCTTTACCATGCTCCTCAAAAATCTCATCAGGATCATGACCTTCAGGCAAAATAATAATTGAAACCCTAAAACCTGCTTCTTCTAATTCACGTGCTGACTTGCTCATTGCGACCTGTCCAGCGTGATCACCATCTAAACATAAATGAATATGCGTTGTTAATCGTTTTAACGCTTGCATATGTCCTTTTGTCAATGCTGTTCCCATAATGGCTACAGTATTTTCTATGCCAGCTTTATACATAGCAATGACATCCATAAATCCTTCTAATAAATAAACGAATCCAGCTTTTTTGACTGCCTCACGACATTGGTGATAATGATAAAGGGTTTGTCCCTTCATAAAAATATCTGACTCAGGAGAATTCACATATTTACTATCTGTCTGTGTAGGCTTGTAAATACGCCCACTAAAACCAACAACTTGTCCTTGTTGATTATACAGAGGAAACATAATACGATCGTTAAATCGATCAAAATGCGATTTTGATTCAATAACTAATCCAGATTTCACCATATCAATCTCTTGATATCCTAACTTCTGAAATGATTGATAAAGAACTGAATCAATGGGTGCATATCCAATTTGGAATTCTTTTATCAAATCATCCGTAAAATGTCTTTTCAACAAATAAGTTTTCGCTTCTAAACCTAATTTCGTATTTAAATAATAACTATATATTTTCTGTGCTTCTTGGTGCATTTGATAAAGAGCGACATGTTCTTTTTGAACTGGCTTTTTTTCTACATCAAGTTGATATTCACTCAAATCTACATGACCTATTTCAGCAATTTTTTTAACCGCTTCAATGTATGATATTTTTAAGTATTCTTGTAAAAATGTAAAAACATTTCCTCCAGTATGACAAACAAAACACATAAAAATCTGTTTATCAGGAGAAACAACCAATGAAGGATTTGTATCATCATGAAAAGGACATACAGCTCTATAGTTTCTACCTGCCTTTTCTAATGCAAGATACTGACCTATCACATCGACAATATCAACACTCTGTCTAATCTCATTGATTTTTTCTTGTGATAGGCGTGCCATATATGTCCTCCTTTATCTTAAAATTTTACTTTTTCAGCAAGATACTCCTTCAATTGATCAATTGGTAAACGCACTTGCTCCATTGTATCTCTATCTCTTAAAGTAACAGATTGATCCTGATCAGTATCAAAATCAACAGTAATACAGAATGGTGTTCCTATAGCATCTTGACGACGATAACGTTTTCCAATTTGTCCTGCGACATCAAATTCAACATTAAATTCTTTCGCAAGCATTTGATATACTTCCTTGGCTTTATCACTTTGTTTCTTAGTTAGTGGTAAGATAGCTGCTTTAATTGGAGCTACTGCTGGATGCAAATGCATAACAAGACGTGTTTCTTTTTCTAATTGTTCTTCATCATAAGCATCACATAAAACAGCTAAGAATAAACGATCAGCACCGACTGATGGTTCAATGACATAAGGAATATATTTTTGATTTGTTTCTGGATCAAGATATTCTAAATTTTTCTTAGAGTATTCTTGATGACGCGATAAGTCATAATCCGTTCTATCTGCAATTCCCCATAATTCACCCCAGTTTAATGGTGAAGGATATAAATATTCAATATCACTTGTAGCCTTTGAATAAAATGATAACTCAGCTTGTTCATGATCTCTAAAATGAAGATTCTCTTTCGTTAAACCTAAATCTAATAAGAATTGCATACATCCTTTTTTCCAAAAGTCAAACCATCCTAAATCAGTATCAGGTTTACAAAAGAATTCTAATTCCATTTGTTCAAATTCTCTTGTTCTAAAAATAAAGTTACCTGGCGTAATCTCATTTCTAAAAGATTTTCCTATTTGTCCAATTCCAAAAGGAACCTTTTTACGTGATGTTCTTTGAATATTCTTAAAATTCACAAAAATTCCTTGAGCTGTCTCTGGACGTAAATAAACAATATTCTTTTCCCCTTTGACTGTTCCCATTTCCGTTTTAAACATCAATTCAAATTCACGAATATCTGTGAAATCTTCACTTCCACAATCAGGACATTGAATATGATGTTCTCTGATAAATGACATCATTTGTTCAGGTTCCCAACCATCACTATGAATGTTAGGATCATAATTTTCAATTAACTTATCAGCACGATGTCTTGTTTTGCAATTTTTACAGTCGATCAAAGGATCACTAAATCCTCCGACATGTCCACTTGCTTCCCATACACGAGGATTCATAAATATAGCAGAATCCAAACCAACATTATAAGGAGATTCTTGAATAAATCTTTTCCACCAAAGTTTCTTAATATTATTTTTCATTTCTACACCTAGAGGACCATAATCCCATGTGTTAGCAAGCCCATCATAAATCTCAGAACCTTGATAAACAAAACCTGATGATTTTGCATGAGCAACAATCTTTTCCATATCTTTATTTGCCATATTTATACCCCTTTTCTATTATTTTTATACGTCCATATAAAGTATGAAAGACTTAGCATTATCAGCCAAGTCATACGTATCCTTATTTTATATTAACGACACTATTTATACCCTCATCGTTGTTTTTTGTCAACCAATTATAAGGGTATCTTATAAATATGTCTTCTCATTTAACCAATTTAACAGGCTTAAATAGATTTCCTTTTTATTTTTTTCAAACAAAAGTGCATGTCTTCTACCATCAAAGACCTCAAAAACCACATCATAAACTGGCACTTTTTTATATTTCTCAACTAGCTTTTCGAGACCACTCACCATTGGATCATACTGTCCAACTCCAATATAAATAGCAATATGCCCAGGTATTTTCTTAATGATTTCATCCTGATTCACTTCATGAATTGTTCTGACAATATCACGATATCCTTGAATTGTATAAGAAAAATGAGTCATTGGGTCATTTAAAAACTTCCTTTTCTCTTCTTCATCTGTTGTTAACCAATCAACCTCACTTGTCACATGATGAATTTTTTTATTATTTTGATTCAAATAAGAGCGAAAATAACCTTCTGCTTTATATAGTGGTCCTCGCCATTTTCTCATGATATATAAATAAGCTTGTTTGATATACCGATGTTCTACTTCAGCAGGTGTTCCCAATAACATAACACCATCAATATAATCACCATACTGACTCATGTATTTACGAATCAAGACAGAACCAAGATCAACACCCAACATAAAATAAGGAATATCTGGATATCTTGATCTCATAATTTCTAATAAATGATGCATATCTTTCACCAAATTTTCTGGCCCATTCTCCATTCCAAAATAACCTTGTTCAAAATCAATCAAAGATTTTCCATGACCGACAAAATCGCTGACAACAACAACAAATCCTTGATTCAATAAATAGGAAGCAAAATGATCATATCGATCTGCATGCTCTCCAAGACCATGATGAATTTGAATAATTCCTTTCAAACGAATCACAACTTTAGGTTCATAAACATAATAACGCACATGAACATGCATACAAGATGTATATGTTTCAGTATGTTTCATCCTTATGACCTCCTTTTTAAAGGACGAGTCTGTCCTTTTGGTTTAATCAATGATTTCTTATCAAAACCTATTAAATCTTCTCTATGAGCTATCATCAGAGCTTCATAAACAAGATGATAATTCTTAGGATGACGATATTGCATCAGGGCTCTTTGCATTGCTTTTTCTTTAGGTGACTTTGCAACATAAACAGGCGTCATATCACGTGGATCGAGTTCTGTATAATACATTGCTGTCGACAAAGTTCCTGGAGTGGGATAAAAATCCTGAACTTGTTCAGGTTGATGATGAATATCTCTTAAATATTCTGCAAGTTCAATAGCACTATTTAAATCACTTCCTGGATGGGATGACATCAGATAAGGAACCAAGTATTGATTCATACCTACCTGTTGATTCAGTAACTGATATTTGTCCACAAACTTTTCATAAAGCTGGCGTCTTGGTTTACCCATTTTATCTAAAACTTGATCACTGATATGTTCAGGTGCCACTTTTAATTGCCCACTGATATGGTGTTGAACCAATTCTTTAAAAAACGTTTCATCTTTATCATACATCAAATAATCATATCTTATTCCTGAACGAACAAAAACCTTTTTCACGCCATCTAAAGAACGCAATTTTCTAAGTAACGTTAAATAGTTTTGGTGATCAACTTTAAGATTTTTACATGCTTTTGGCCACAAACATTGTCGTTTTGGACAAGTTCCATATTGGCTCTGTTTCTCACAGCTTGGCTGTCTAAAATTCGCTGTTGGACCACCAACATCATGAATATACCCCTTAAAATCAGGATCTTGAATCATCTGTTTGGCTTCGTCTATCAATGATTCATGGGAACGTGTTTGAATAATCCTTCCCTGATGAAAGTTTAATGCGCAAAAGTTGCAAGCGCCAAAACAACCACGATTACTAATCAGAGAAAAACGCACTTCCTCAATAGCAGGAATATAATCATACATAGGATGATAAGTTCTTTGATAGGGCAAAGCATATGTATCATCAAATTCCATTTGTGTTAAAGGACGATTTGGTCTATTTTGGACAATATAAAATCCCTCATAAGGTTCTACTAATGTTTTGGCATTAAAATGATCTGTATGATAATATTGCGTTTGAAATGATTGAGCATAAGCTTTTTTGTCATGAGAAACTTCTTCAAAAGAAGGAAGCATTATATAATCATCAGAAATTGCAGATAAATCCTTAACTTTAAAAACCGTCCCATCTAAATAAGTTAAATATTTTGCTTCGATCCCAGCATCTAATGCATCCGCAATTTCTACAATACTATTCTCTCCCATACCATACATCAACAAATCTGCATGTGCATCAACAAGAATAGATTTTCTAACTTTATCATCCCAATAATCATAATGTGACAAACGCCTTAAGCTTGCTTCAATGCCACCAATCAGAATCGTCGCATCCTTATAAGCCTCTCTCACCTTTTGACTATAAACAATCACAGCCCGATCAGGACGATGTCCTGTTTCGCCATTATTTGAATAACTATCTTTGTGACGTCTTTTTTTCGATACACTATAATGATTGACCATAGAATCAATATTTCCACTAGAAATTAAAAATCCCAATCTAGGTTTTCCAAAACGACGAAAATCATCTAATGAATGCCAATCAGGTTGGGCTAAAAAACAAACTTTATATCCTCGACTTTCCAAAGTTCTCGTAATGATGGCTGCGCCAAAAGAAGGATGATCTACATAAGCATCCCCACATATATATATAAAATCTGGCTGCTCCCAGCCTCTCGCAAACATTTCTGCACGTGTTGTTGGTAAAAAGTCTCCCATATTCTCTCCCCTTCACATGCCATTATTATACACCAAAGTTATCAGAAGAAAAATAAAATTGTGCAGAAATTCTACACAATTTGTTGAATAAACAATGAAGTTTTCAATGTAATTCCTGTATATTCATCAATATAAGCATTCATGAAAGGAATTAATTGTTTTAAAACAGATTCTTCTATATGTAAAGCATCAATATGTTGTATCGGTATTTTATGAAGATGACGAAAAGCTTTTAAAATATCTTTCTCATATGTGGGATAATGACCTTGATGTTCATGGCATAAAAAACCTCCATCATTGAAAGAAATTGATGTCACCTGTAGTGAACCACAAATCACACACCCATCAACATCTAGTGATATCCCATTATGATCTAAAATAAACACCTGAAATAACAAATACACTAACAATGGCATATAGCCCATATCTAAAGCTTTTAAACTTTCTTGCAACATTTCATATTCTGTTTCAATAGGACAATTTTCTTCAATATATCGATAATAATACTCTAAAATATAATTTCCAACAATTTCACTTTCCAGATTTTCCTTAATATGTCTCAAATATTCAAGAGGAGTCGCTTTTATCAACCGACTCAGTCCCTGTTTTAAAACGATTGTCAATTCACTTATCATCATTATTTGACAGGCTCTCGCGTTTTTACTTGTCATTTTACGTACACCACGAGCATGAATCCCAATTTTCCCATATTCATATGTATAAACATGTAAAATCATATCATTTTCTTTATAAGGTGTTGTTTTTAAAATGACACCTTCTACTACGACTGTATTAGTAGTCGTTTTCGTCATAACCAAACTCTCTTAAATACTTCTGCTTATTACGCCAGTCTTTTTCTACTTTTACAAACAATTCTAATTGAACTGGAACTTGTAAAAAGCGTTTCATTTCACGGCGAGCATTTTGTCTGATTTTTTGAATCATTGCACCCTGTTTTCCAATAATAATGGCTTTTTGGCTTGGACGATCAACAACTATGGCTGCCATAATATGCACACCATCCTGTGTTTCTTCCATCTTTTCAATCACAATCGCTACACTATGTGGAACCTCTTCATGTGTAAAATAAAGAATCTTTTCACGAATAAACTCTGCCATAATAAATCGTTCAGGATGATCAGTAATATGATCTTTTGGATAATACATGATTCCCTCTGATAAATCATTTTTAATAACAGAAATTAAATGATCCACATTTTCACCATTTAAAGCACTAACTGGAATAATTTCTTTAAAATCAAATAAAGCTTTCCACTCTATTAATTTATCAACAAGTTCCTCTTTTGATAAAAGATCCATCTTATTTAAAATCAAATAGACAGGACCATCTGCCTCTTTCAATCTTTCCACAATAAAACGATCACCACGCCCAATTTTCTCATTTGCAGGAGCCAAAAACAAAACCAAATCTACACCATAAATACTATTTAAAGCATTCGTATTCATAAATGATCCCAAACCATCTTGAGGCTTATGAATACCTGGTGTATCCATAAAAATGATTTGTGCCTCATCATCAGTATAAATTCCTTGAATTGTATTACGAGTCGTTTGAGCAGTTGACGAAGTAATCGCTAATTTTGTCTTTAAAATATGATTCAATAATGTTGACTTCCCCACATTCGGTCTCCCAACAATACTTACAAACCCTGATTTAAACATCATAAACTTTCTCCTATAAACATTCTTGGCAATAACTCTTGCATATTTGTCACTTCATAATAATCTTTGCACCCTAAAACAATAGGGGTATCAGGATCCAATAATTCTGATAATACCTGACGACAAGCGCCACAAGGTGAGATTAAAGGTGAACAATCTCCAACAATTGCAAGTGCTTCAATATCTTCCTTACGATATCCTTGGCAATAAGCCTGATAAACAGCATTTCTTTCGGCACACATCGTTGATCCATAAGCTGCATTTTCAATATTGCATCCGTAAATCATTTCTCCATTTTTCAAAAGAAGACATGCTCCCACTTTAAAATGAGAATAAGGAACATAAGCTTTCTTGCTTGCTAAAAAGGCTTCATCGACCAATTTTTGATAATTCATCTTTTCACCCTCTTTCAATTCCTAATTGATCTAAAATGATTTTTTGAAGTCCAAACATTTCTTTCTCATCTGTCTCATTCATATGATCATAACCCAATAAATGGAGTAAACCATGAGTCATTAAAAAACACATTTCTCTTTTTAATGAATGTCCATATTCTTGAGCCTGTATTTTTGCATGATCATAAGAAATAAATATATCACCCAGACTACGAGGCATTCCTTCCACATAAAATTGATCACTATCCTCTAAAGCAAAACTAATGACATCAGTAGAACGATCAATCTGACGATAATCACGATTTATCTCATGAATTTTTTCATCATCAACAATAATACATGATAATTCAACATCATCTTCTATATGTAAATAACGAAGTGTCTGCTCAATAATTGTCATAAATTGTGTTTCATAATTTTCTTCACATAAACTCATCTCATCTTCATAAACAAAATCTATAGCCATATCATCACCTCTCAACTCTTAATCTTCCTTTTTCAATTATAACACAACCCACATTCTTGTTCACTATTTTTGTTTGATGATTCACAATGATGTAAATTCTCCCTTCATCATTTTTCATCAAATAACGCATAATTTTACTTGCTAATCGGCTATCCATATGTGAAAATGCTTCATCTAAAATCACAACATCATAATCTTGACATAACAAACGAATCAATGCTACCACTTGTCTTTGTCCTCGTGATAATGGAAACCCATCCTCTTGTAAAATTGTAGTCTGCATTTCTAGGAGCTCCTCTTGCCCAAAAGCCTTAAAATAAGATAAGACCTTTTGCTCATTTGAACACATTAAATTTTCTCTTAAACTCATATGCAAGAAAGAAGGCGTTTCATTTGTATAACCTATATGTTGATACAGTATATTTAAATCTAATGTTCGTAATTCCTGATCATTGATATAAATATCACCCGTATAATTCAAATCATACCCCATTAAAAGCTTCAACAAAGTTGACTTACCACATCCTGTATTTCCTTTTATCCATAAATGATGCTGAATTGTCAAATCGATATGTTCAAACAAAGGAAGCTGATAACCATAAGCATAACTGACATGATCAAAAGTAATTGTTGTAATTTTCTCACGAAGCCTATCTTTTTTCACCATTTCTTCTTTTTCAAAAAGTTTATATTTCTCATAGATTAAAGACATCTGTTTATAATCAGCAACTAAAGTCACAATCTGTATTAAAGGTGAAACGCAATAAGAGACAAGCATATAAAACATCATCAATTTCCCAATTGTCAGTTGTTCTTTTTGGAAAAAATAAAAGCCTAAAAGCATAATCAAAGTATAAAAAACAATAACAATATATTGAATAAGTGATTGTATCTGATTCATCAAGTGAGCTTCTTTTTCTTGAGGCAAGGCTTTATCCAAAAATAACATATAACTTCTTTCTTTTTGCTTTTGAAATAATAAAAATCTTTTAATCAAAAATTGATTCTCAATCAATTCTAATAAATGGTGTTGATAAACAAAATATCCCTCCAAATAATTTTTATGTATTTTTTGTAAAGTTTGTAAACGTGAAAAAGAGAAGAAAGCAATCAATGCAAACATCATCAAAACAAGAGATGCCATTGTCAAATCAATGATCACCATTCCCAATGTAAATACACATAATGATAAACCATCTAAAAACAATCTCTCAAAACATGCTAAACTCATCTCACTTAAATCAAATAAACTTAAAAGCTGACCTTGAATATAGCCTTTCTCTTGATCAAAAAATGATAAAGGAAGTGTTAACATATTCATAGATGAACGAAAAACATAGTCTTCATCTAAAGCTTTCTTAAATAAAATGATTTCTTTATTTTTACTTTTCTCTAAGCTCACTTTCACTAATTCACTGATACCATAAGCTAAACATAAAACAATCACATAAAAGAAGTGTGTCTTTTGATGTATATCATCTATAAAAAACTGAAAGAAATAACTACTTAAATAACCTAACACCGAAATCCATAACCCTTTTCTCAATAAAGACATCATTTGCTTTTGATAAGAAAAAAAGGTGTCCTTTAAAAAATCAAAATAAGACTTATATGTTAAAGTTGGAACGCGACCAACATGAGTAATCACAATAACACTCATTCCATAATGTTCTTCTAACTCCTCTTTATAAAGAGTCAAAAGGCCCCGAGCAGGATCTCCAACCATATATTCATCATCTTTAATGTCATACAATACCACAAAATGTCCTATACCATCATATATCATGTATAAAATACATGGATATTCAACTTGATTTTGGATATCTTCTAATGATGCCTGATAAGCTTTAGCTTCAATTTGATAAGACTTCAAACATTCGATCATGCCCTTGATAGAAATACCATTTTGACTAAGTCTTGCCTTTTTCTTAATCATCTTGATTTCTTCTTGAAAACCATAATATTTTAAAATCATGAGAATACAAAATGCTCCACAGGCTTTTTCCTCATCCTGTAATTCTATTGGATACTTGTGCATATAAAAACCCCCTTATTTCTTATATACAAGAAAATAAGAGGATTTTCTTTTTTTATTCAAATTTTTTTAAAATATTTTTTAATTTGTCAATATATTCATCAACATGTTCTTCTTGAATCACCAATGGTGGTAACATTCTTATGACATTTGATCCTGCTGTCACAACAATGACACCATCATCTAATAAAGCCTTCACAATAGGTTTTGCCTCTTGTTTCAAAACTAAGCCCTGCATTAATCCTAGACCTCTACGTTCCTCAACAATCTCATAATCTTCCACAATTTCATCTAATTTCACGATAAGGTATTCAGAAATATCCTGCACATGTTCTAAAATCTTTTCTTTTTCAATAATTTCAAAAACAGTTTTTACAGCAGCACATACAAATGGATTACCACCATAAGTACTACCATGATCTCCTGGCTGCATTGCATTCGCAAATTTTTGATTAGCGACAAAAGCACCAACCGGTACACCAGCACCAATTCCTTTCGCAAGACAAACAATATCAGGCATAATACCATATTGGAAATAAGTCATGATTGTTCCAGTACGACCCATTCCACACTGCACCTCATCTAAAATCAAACAAATGTCATGTTCATCACAGAGTTGTCTTAATCCTATCAAAAAATCCTGATGACATGGGTACAAACCTCCTTCACCTTGGAGTGGTTCAACAATAATCGCCGCTGTTCTTTCATTAACCAATGCTTTCACACTCTCTAAATCATTTAAAATTGCATAATGCACACCTTCTATTAAAGGTCCAAAAGCTTCTTGATAATGTGGATTGCCTGTCAATTTGACTGAACCTGTTGAACGTCCATGGAAAGAATGATGAAAAGAAATAATTTCACTGTCAGCCTTTCCATGTTTTAAATAATAATATTTTCTTGCCAGCTTCAAAGCACCTTCAGTTGCTTCAGTTCCAGAATTGCAGAAAAAGACACTTTCTAACTGTGTTGCTTTTTTCACTGCTTCTGCTGCTTCGATAGAAACAGGTGTGTAAAAATAATTTGAGACATGTGTAAGTGTTTCTACCTGCTTTTTTAAAGATTCAACATATGGTGGATAGGCATGACCAAATGAATTCACCCCAATACCAGAATAAAAATCTAAATATTTTTTCCCATTTGTATCATATAAATAAACTCCATCACCTTTCTCTAAAACAACATCATATCTCCCATAAGCTTTTAAAAAAGCTTTTTCTCCTCTTATATATTCATCCATAATTAAACTCCTCTTATCTCTATTGCTATTTTTTCATATAAATCAACTGCTTTTTCTAAAACATCTTCATGAAAATTAAATGTCTCAGTATGCAAACCACTGTGGTACTCTTTTGATCTTGTTCCTAAGAAAAAAAACAGTCCAGGAATTGCTTTTTGATAAAAAGCAAAATCTTCCGCTAACATGAAAGGTTCTTCTAATTCTAGCATATCATCTGCTAAAGCCTTCACTTGCTGATACAAATTCTTATGATTGATAACAGGTGGATACATAGGTGGACAACTATAATGAATCTGACAACCATAAGCAGACTCTAAACCTCGGTGAATCAAATCCATTTGTTGTGTTATATAACTAAACAAGTTTTCATCATAGCAGCGAAGTGTTCCATTTAAAATCGTTTCACTAGCCACACTATTGCGAGCTGTTCCACCACTTATCTTTCCAATATTTAAAACAACAGGCGAAAATGGTGATGTTTGTCTAGCAACCAGAGATTGATATTGTTGAATTGCTTGAGTTGCAATCATAATACTATCAATACCTTGTTGTGGTAAACCTGCATGAGAGCTTTTTCCTTGAATTGTGACATCAATTTCTCCACACATTGCCATAAGCGCTCCAGCCTTACAAGCAATTTTTCCTTCTTCAATCAATGGCATTAAATGCATACCAAAAATAGCCTGAACATGATATTTTTCAAAAACACCACTCTTGACAATATCCTTTGCTGCACCTGGTGATTCTTCTGCTGGCTGAAAAATCAATAAAATATTATAAGAAAAACTATGTTGTAACATTCTTAAACGTTTAGCTAATCCTAACAAGGCACTCATATGTCCATCATGACCACATGCATGCATACACCCTTGATGTTGAGAACAAAAATCAATTTGATTTTTTTCATAAATCTCAAGTCCATCAATGTCGCTACGAAAAGCAATGGTTGTTGGCTGTTGAGCATCAATATAAACAAGTGTCCCCGTCTCTAAAATAGATTCCCATTGATAACCCATGTTTTCTAATTCTTGTCTTATATAAGCTGCTGTCTTATATTCATGCAAACCTAATTCTGGAATGCGATGTAATTCTCTACGCCATCTTTTTAAATCATCCATATTGACACCTATATTTTTCTCAAATCATCCATCAGCTGAGTTTTTTCCTTTGTTGCATCATTCTTTTCTTCTTTAATTATTTTTGCTGGATTACCCACAACAACTGCTCCTGCTGGCACATCATGCAAAACAACACTTCCAGCACCAACAACTGCTCCTCGACCGATATGAACACCTTCAACAACAACAGCATTTGCACCGATCAGCACATCATCCTCTAAAATAACAGGTTTAGCACTCGGTGGTTCAATAACACCTGCTAAAACTGCCCCAGCTCCGACATGACAATATTTACCAACTTCAGCACGACCTCCTAAAATAGCTCCCATATCAATCATTGATCCTTCGCCAATTTTAGCTCCGATATTGATAATTGCTCCCATCATAATCACAGCATTGTCACCAATATCTACATGATCTCTGATAATTGCTCCTGGCTCAATACGCGCATTTGTTTGTTGAATATTTAACATTGGAATAGCACTATGACGCGCCTCTTGTTCAATATAGTAATCATTGATTTTCTCTTTATTTTCTGCTAAATATTTTTGGATTTCATCTAAATCACCGATACAAATACAACTTGACCCTGTACCAAATCGTTGAAAAGATTCACACTCTGGCAAATCTTTTCCATTGACATACACCTTAGCTGGTGTTTTTTTCTTTGCATCTCGAATATATTGAATAATATCTTCTGCTGTCTTGTACATCATTGAAATTCCCCCTCTTCAATACTTCCTTCAAAAACAGTTTTTGCTGGTCCTTGCATAAAAATCCGACCATTTTCATAACTAATTTCCAGCACTCCACCTAACAGTTCAACCTGAACATGATCTTCACACAACCCGTTCAAATAACTAGCGTACATAACCGCACATGCTCCTGTGCCACAAGCCATTGTTTCACCACTACCACGTTCCCATACACGCATTTTTAAATGTTGTCGATCAATCACTTTCACAAACTCAGTATTTACCGATTCTGGAAACATAGAATGTTTCTCAAATTGTGGTCCAATGTGTTGAATATCAAAATCTAAATCATCCACATACATAACAGTATGTGGATTTCCCATTGAGATAGATGTCAAATCATATGTTTTTCCATCAACAACAACAGGTTCATGAATCATCTTCTCTTTTTCAAAAAGACAAGGAATCTCTTTAGTCTTGAGAATAGGTTCTCCCATATCAACTTTTACACTTTGAACCTGACTATCCACAACATGAAGCCAAACCTTTTTGATACCCCCAAGTGTTTCTATTTCCAAATATGTTTGATCCGTCAAATGATGATCATAAACAAATTTAGCAAAGCAACGAATACCATTGCCACACATTTTTCCTTCACTGCCATCACGATTAAACATACGCATTTGAAAATCATATTTATCTGATTCTAAAATCACAATCATTCCATCGCTACCAATTCCAAAATGTCTATCACTGATACGAGAAATGAAATCTGCATTCATACACACATTCTGATGAATACCATCTATATAAATATAATCATTCCCCAATCCTTCCATTTTTGTAAATTTCAACATGAAATTACCTGTTATGAAGTGACCTTTGTAAGACAAAATTGACAATTCATCATAAACTTTCATCAATTGTTCTATCATACATAGATACCATTACTTTTTGTTTATTTCTTCATTGCCATAAAGGTGA
>Ga0129308_1000348_pt1 | contig 74743 bp, 82 predicted proteins | sample L827metagenome_FD_94440 | JGI IMG/M metagenome (GOLD analysis project Ga0129308, IMG submission 94440) | Ring-tailed lemur group fecal microbial communities from Wisconsin, USA - L827 metagenome | ecosystem: Host-associated > Mammals > Digestive system > Large intestine > Fecal | place: USA...
GCAGCTAGAGAAGCTGGTCTGGAATTCTAGTAGGAAGGAGAACATACACATGAAACGTACAAAAATTGATGCCAGCCAGTTCGAGTTAGAAGATAAGGTAGTGGCAATCAAACGTGTATCCAAGACTGTTAAGGGCGGACGTACTATGAGATTTTCCGCACTGGTAGTTGTTGGTGACAAGAACGGACACGTTGGTGCAGGTATGGGCAAAGCCGCTGAAGTTCCGGAAGCTATCCGCAAAGGAAAAGAAGCTGCAGCAAGAAACCTGGTAGCTGTACCATTTGATGAGAATAACAGTATTCCGCATGATTTCCTTGGAAAATTCGGAAGTGCAAACGTACTTCTTAAGAAAGCTCCTGAAGGTACCGGTATTATCGCCGGCGGTCCGGCCCGTTCCGTACTGGAACTTGCAGGATATAAAAATATCCGTACAAAATCCTTAGGTTCTAATAACAAGGCTAACGTTGTTTTAGCTACACTTGCAGGATTATGCGAATTAAAGACTCCTGAAGAGGTTGCAAAACTCCGCGGTAAATCTGTAGAAGAGATTATGAACTAATAGGAGGAAGTTAAAATGGCAGAGAAATTAAAAATCACATTAGTAAAATCTCCTATCGGTGCCGTTCCGAAGCAGAAAGCAACTGTTGAAGCCCTTGGTTTAAAGAAAACAGGCAAGACAGTAGAGCTGCCGAACAACGATGCAGTTAAGGGAATGATTCAGAGTGTAAGACACTTGGTTAAAGTAGAAGAGATCTAAGATTTTGTAAGGAGGTGCAGTCATGGATTTATCTAATTTACAGCCTGCTGTAGGTTCTAAACACAGTGACAGCTTCAGAAGAGGCCGTGGACACGCTTCAGGCAATGGCAAGACTGCTGGTAAGGGTCATAAGGGTCAGAAAGCTCGTTCCGGAGCTCCGAGACCGGGATTCGAAGGCGGCCAGATGCCTTTATACAGACGTCTTCCGAAGAGAGGATTTAAGAACAGAAACTCTAAGACTATCATTGGTATTAATGTAAGCGAATTAGAGAGATTTGAGAATGATGCAGTAGTAACAGTAGAGACCTTAATCGAAGCAGGTATCGTTAAAAACCCGCGTGACGGCGTTAAGATTCTTGGTAACGGTGAGCTGACCAAGAAACTCACAGTGAAAGCAGATGCTGTTAGTGAAGGAGCAAAAGCCAAAATCGAAGCTGTTGGCGGAACCTGCGAGGTGATCTAATATGTTAAAAACACTCCAGAATGCATTCAAGATAAAGGAGATTAGAGAAAAACTTCTCTATACCTTCTTTATGCTGGTTGTGATTCGACTCGGATCACAGCTGCCGATTCCCGGAGTACAAACGACATTCTTCAAAGAACTGTTTGAAAGACAGTCTAACGATGCTTTTGGCTTTATCAATACGATTACCGGCGGTTCCTTAACGAACATGTCGGTATTCGCATTGAGCATCACGCCCTACATTACATCTTCCATCATCATGCAGCTTCTGACCATTGCGATTCCGAAGCTGGAAGAGATGCAGCGTGAGGGCGAGGACGGAAGAAAGAAGATTGCAGAGTATACGCGTTATCTGACTGTAGGCCTGGCGCTGATGCAGTCCATTGCTATGTCTGTAGGCTTTGGCGGAAAAGGACTTCTCATTAACTTTAATGCGATGAGCGTTATTGTTGCTGTGGCTACCATGACAGCCGGCAGTGCAATGCTGATGTGGATTGGTGAGCGGATTACAGAGCACGGTGTCGGAAATGGTATTTCCATCGTCCTGTTATTCAATATCATCTCCACTATGCCAAGCGATATGATTACCCTCTATGAGCGTTTCATGACCGGAAAGATCGTAGCAGTGGCAGTTGTATCTGCAATTATTATTGCGGCAGTAATCCTTGCGATGGTTGTATTCGTTATCATTCTTCAGGATGGCGAGCGGAGAATTCCGGTTCAGTATTCCAAGAAGATGCAGGGACGGAAGATGGTAGGCGGTCAGTCCACCAACATTCCGTTAAAGGTAAACACAGCAGGTGTTATTCCTGTTATCTTTGCCTCCTCCCTGATGTCCTTTCCGGTAGTTATCGCTGGATTTTTCCAGGTGGATTACTCTACAATCGGCGGAAAGATTCTGCTGATGTTAAGCTCCAGCTCTTGGTTCCGTCCGGAGATGCCGGTTTACTCCATCGGTATGGTTCTCTATGTGGTGCTGATTGTGGTATTCGCATATTTTTATACGTCTATTACATTCAATCCGCTGGAAGTTGCCAATAATATGAAAAAATCCGGCGGCTTTATTCCGGGTATCCGTCCCGGCAAGCCGACTTCCGATTACCTGAACAACATTCTGAATTATATTGTATTTATCGGCGCCTGCGGCCTGATTGTGGTATGTCTGATTCCGATTATTGTATCCGGTTTATTCACTGTAAACCGGCTGTCCTTCGGAGGCACATCCTTAATCATCATCGTCGGCGTAGTTCTTGAAACCATCAAGGCAGTAGAGTCTCAGATGCTGGTTCGTAATTACAAAGGATTTTTAAACGACTAAAACAATTCGCTTTCTAAGCAGGAGCTCTCCCCCGAAACGGCCGACCGTGCAGGGCAGATCCTGCCTGGGAGCGAATTCTTTTATATCAGTTCATTGTAACGATCCGGTGAAACGAACGGATATCGTTACCAGTTTTCGTCTTAAGGGGAGGTAAACCTATGAAGATTATTATGTTAGGAGCACCAGGTGCAGGAAAAGGAACACAGGCAAAGAAAATTGCAGAAAAATATGCGGTTCCGCATATTTCCACAGGAGACATCTTCAGGGCTAATATTAAAGAAGGTACGGAACTGGGGTTAAAGGCAAAAGAGTATATGGATCAGGGACTTCTGGTTCCGGACGAGGTAACCATCGGCATGCTTCTGGATCGTATCCATCAGGCAGACTGCGAAAACGGTTATGTTCTGGACGGTTTCCCAAGAACCATTCCTCAGGCAGAGAGCTTAACCAAGGCTCTGGCTGAGATGGGAGAGTCCATTGATTACGCAATCGATGTGGACGTTCCCGATGAAAATATCGTAAACCGTATGGGCGGCCGCCGTGCGTGCTTAAAGTGCGGTGCAACCTATCACGTAGAGTATGCAGCACCGAAGACAGAGGGTATCTGCGATACCTGCGGCGCTGAGCTGGTTCTGCGCGATGATGACAAGCCGGAGACAGTGCAGAAACGTCTGACGGTTTACCATGATCAGACGCAGCCTCTGATTGATTATTATAAAGGAAAAGGTGTGCTGCATTCTGTAGACGGAACTCAGGCTATGGAAGACGTATTTAAGAGCATCACAGATATTTTAGGAGCATAAGATTGAATACTTTGTTTCAGTCTTAAGTTTGTGTCTCAAGTCGGTATGACGATCCGCGGGCAGCTGTCCGGGACATTTAAGAGCAGCTGCCCTGTGGATTTCGGATTATCGGCAGGGGACATTAGGAGGCAAATATGGCAGTGACGATAAAGTCCCCCAGAGAAATCGAGCTCATGAGAGAAGCGGGAAAGATTCTTGCCAAGACTCATGAAGAGCTGGAGAAGAGCTTAAAGCCCGGGATGTCTACCTGGGAGATAGATCATATCGGAGAAGAGATTATTCGCAGCTATGGCTGTATTCCTTCCTTTAAAAATTATAATGGCTATCCTGCTTCCATTTGCGTATCAGTCAATGATGAGGTGGTACACGGGATTCCCAGCAAAAAGCGTTTCATAAAAGAGGGAGATATCGTAAGTCTGGATGCCGGCGTGATCTACAAGGGATACCATTCTGATGCAGCCAGAACCCACGGCATCGGCGAAATCAGCAGGGAAGCACAGAAGCTGATTGAAGTAACCAGACAAAGCTTCTTTGAAGGGATTAAATTTGCTAAACCTGGCAATCATCTAAATGATATTTCCACAGCAGTCCAGAAATACGCGGAAAGCTTTGGCTATGGCGTAGTAAGAGATCTGGTCGGCCACGGAATCGGTTCCCATCTGCATGAGGATCCGGAGGTCCCCAATTTCGCAAGAAGAAGAAAGGGAATCCGCCTGCAGCCCGGCATGACTCTGGCTGTGGAGCCGATGATCAATGCAGGACGCTATGATGTAGTCTGGATGGATGATGACTGGACGGTGGTGACAAGAGACGGTTCTCTGTCAGCTCATTATGAAAACACCATTCTCATCACCGAGGATGAGCCGGAAATTCTGTCCATGCTGTAACAGATTATTTTGAGGTGGAAAAATGGCAGAATATCAGGCAGGATGTCTGGTCCGATCTTTAGCCGGCCATGACAAAGGATGCTTATTCATCATATTAAAAGAAGATGCGCAGTACGTTTACCTGGCAGACGGCAAAACCCGCAGCGCCGGCAAACCGAAGCGCAAGAAAAAAAAGCATATTCAGCTTTCCTTTATCCGGGATGAGAAGCTGAGCGAAACGCTGATGAACGGCGGCACCGTCAGGGACGAGGCGATCCGGGCCTTTATCCGCCAATACAGCAAAGAGAATCCATAAAATCCAGGGAGGTAAGGTATATGTCCAAGGCAGATGTAATTGAGATCGAAGGCGTAGTAGTTGAGAAGCTGCCAAACGCCATGTTTAAAGTAGAATTAGAGAACGGCCATATTGTACTGGCTACTATCAGCGGAAAACTCCGCATGAATTATATCAGAATTTTACCGGGTGATAAGGTTACCATGGAAATGTCACCCTATGATTTGTCTAAAGGAAGGATTATCTGGAGAGATAAATAAGAAAATAGGAAAATCCTAAGAATCCTTGGAAATTTTGCTTGCATTATGGAATAGGAAGTGTTATAATGTTCTAGCGAACTTTGTTGAAGCAGTAGGTGAGATCCGCCTTTTTGAGTGCGGAGCTTATCTGGTGTACCTGTAAGTCCGAACAAAGGACTGCAATGGGTTATAAAATATTGTATGTCCGGTATAGGACGGACTATTACGGAAAGGAGAATTACTGTGAAGGTTAGATCATCGGTTAAACCAATTTGCGAAAAGTGCAAGATCATCAAGAGAAAAGGCAGTATCAGAGTAATCTGTGAAAATCCAAAGCACAAACAAAGACAGGGCTGATAAGCATTTGTCTGCCTAAATTTTCGCGCCGCTTTCTATATGAACCACTCGGATGAGTTGTTTAATAGTTTAAGCAATAATACATCATTAACGAAGCAAAAAATAACTAATGGAGGTGTACTACACACATGGCTCGTATTTCAGGTGTTGATTTACCAAGAGAAAAACGCGTCGAGATCGGCTTAACTTACATCTACGGTATTGGTAGAACAAGTTCAAACCGTATTCTTGCAGAGGCCGGCGTTAATCCTGACACTCGTGTTAAGGACTTAACAGATGACGAAGTAAAGAAGATCGCTGCTATCATCGCTGATTCTCAGGTTGTAGAAGGTGATTTACGTAGAGAAATCGCTATGAACATCAAGAGACTTCAGGAAATCGGATGCTACAGAGGAATTCGTCATAGAAAGAGCCTGCCGGTTCGCGGTCAGAAAACCAAGACCAATGCAAGAACTCGTAAGGGTCCGAGAAAGACAGTAGCAAACAAGAAGAAATAAGCATTAAGTACTCAGTGAGACTTCTCACGAACTTAGTGCGAAAGCCGTTCTTTGACCTTAGCAAGATTTTTCGGGCTTAGGGAAAAGAACATCCTTGTAAGAAAATGTATCAAAATTGTGAATCAGGTTGATGGAACTATATTTTCAGTGACAGGATTCGTATTAAGGAAGAAAGTAGGTTAGTTTAAAATGGCTAAAAAAGTGTCAACTGGTAAAAAAGTGACAAAAAAGCGTGTAAAGAAAAACGTTGAACGCGGACAGGCGCACATCCAGTCATCTTTTAATAACACAATCGTTACCTTAACAGATACACAGGGTAATGCTTTATCATGGGCTAGTGCAGGCGGTCTGGGATTTAGAGGTTCAAGGAAATCTACTCCATATGCAGCTCAGATGGCTGCTGAAACTGCAACGAAGGCAGCTCTTATCCATGGCTTAAAGTCTGTAGACGTTATGGTAAAAGGTCCGGGATCCGGCCGTGAAGCAGCAATTCGTGCCCTTCAGGCATGTGGTCTTGAAGTAACCAGCATTCGTGACGTGACTCCGGTTCCGCACAATGGATGCCGTCCGCCAAAACGCAGAAGAGTCTAATTTAGGAGGTGCAATACAGTGGCAGTAGATAGAGTTCCTGTACTTAAAAGATGTAGATCTCTTGGCCTGGATCCGATTTATTTAGGAATCGACAAGAAATCCAAGAGAGAATTAAAAAGAGCCAATAGAAAGATGAGCGAGTATGGTCTCCAGTTAAGAGAGAAACAGAAAGCAAAATTCATCTACGGTGTGTTAGAGAAACCGTTTAGAAATTATTATGCAAAAGCATCCAGAATGAATGGACAGGTTGGTACCAACTTAATGATTCTTCTGGAGACAAGACTGGATAACGTATTATTCAGACTTGGTTTCGGCCGCACAAGAAAAGAGACCAGACAGATTGTAGATCACAAGCATGTTCTGGTTAACGGAAAGCCTGTAAACATTCCGTCTTACCTTGTAAAAGCCGGTGATGTAATCGAGATCAAAGAGAAATACAAATCTTCACAGAGATATAAAGACATTTTAGAGGTAACTGGCGGAAGAATGGTACCGGCTTGGTTAGAGGCAGATGCTGAGAACTTAAGAGGTACTGTAAAAGAGTTACCGACCAGAGACGAGATTGATGTTCCTGTAAATGAAGTGCTTATCGTCGAGTTGTACTCCAAATAATTAAGAGCTTGATTTGAAGTTTGTAAAATCGGCTCTTGGTTGTAAAGAGTATAGCAGACCCTCAATCAAAGTTCCCAAAAGGAGGGGCTATAGTGTTCGATTTTGAAAAACCAAAAATTGAAATTGCTGAGATTTCAGAAGACAAAAGATACGGCAAGTTTGTAGTGGAGCCGCTGGAAAGAGGCTACGGCACTACTTTAGGAAATTCTTTAAGAAGAATTATGCTCTCTTCTTTGCCTGGCGCAGCAGTAAGTCAAGTGAAAATCGATGGCGTTTTGCATGAATTCAGTTCTATTCCTGGTGTGAAGGAAGATGTAACTGAGATTATTATGAACATCAAGAGTTTAGCAATTAGAAACAGCAGCGAAACCAATGAGCCGAAGACGGCCTACATTGAGTTTGAGGGTGAAGGCGTGATTACCGCTGCCGACATCCAGGCTGATTCCGATATTGAGATTTTAAATCCTGATCAGGTAATTGCCACCTTAAGCGGCGGTACAGACAGTAAGTTCTATATGGAGCTTACTATCACCAAGGGCCGCGGCTACATCAGCGCAGACAAGAACAAAAACGATGAACTCCCGATCGGAGTCATTGCTGTGGATTCCATTTACACACCGGTAGAGCGTGTCAATATGACCGTAGAAAATACCCGTGTAGGCCAGGTTACCGATTATGATAAGCTGACCTTAGATGTATTCACCAACGGAACGCTTGCTCCTGATGAGGCAGTCAGCCTGGCAGCTAAAGTTTTGAGTGAGCATTTAAATCTCTTCATTGACCTGTCTGAGAATGCCAGAACTGCTGAGGTTATGGTAGAGAAGGAAGACAACGAAAAAGAGAAAGTGCTTGAAATGAACATTGATGAACTGGAGTTATCCGTACGTTCATACAACTGTTTAAAGCGTGCAGGTATCAACACGGTGGAGGAGCTGTGCAACCGTACACCGGAGGACATGATGAAGGTCAGAAACTTAGGCCGGAAGTCCTTAGAAGAGGTGCTTGCAAAATTAAAAGAATTAGGCTTACAGCTCAATCCGAGCGAAGAGGCTTAATTCTACCAAATACCCAAATGGATTAACAGCAGCCGGTCAGTAAGCCCGAAGTGCATGGCCGGGTGTTCCACGAATGGAGGATTATTATCATGGCAGGATATAGAAAGCTGGGAAGAACTTCCAGCCAGAGAAAAGCAATGTTACGCAGCCTTGTAACAGGTCTGTTATACAATGGAAAGATTGTTACAACTGAGGCAAGAGCTAAGGAAGTAAAGAAGATCGCTGAAGGCTTAATCGCACTGGCAGTAAAAGAGAAAGACAACTACGAGACCGTTAAAGTTACCGCTAAGGTAGCCCGCAAGGACAAAGACGGCAAGAGAGTAAAAGAAGTAGTTGACGGCAAGAAAGTTACTGTTTACGATGAAGTAGAGAAAGAGATCAAGAAGGACAAAGCATCCAGACTTCATGCAAGAAGACAGATGTTAAAGGTTCTCTACGGTGTAACAGAGGTTCCGGCTGCAAGAGCAGGAAAGAAGAAAAACACCAAGTCCGTAGATATGCCGGCAAAGCTTTTTGATGAGATTGCACCGAAGTACGCAAACCGTAACGGCGGTTACACAAGAATCGTTAAGATCGGTCAGCGTAAAGGCGACGGCGCTATGGAAGTTTTATTAGAGCTGGTATAATTCAAAAGGCACTGATAAAAGCAAATTATAAAGAATAGAAACCCTGTGAAAGATGATTACAGAAGAATCGTTTTTTGCAGGGTTTTTTTGTTTTCCATGCGGTATGCTCAGCCTAAACAGCCTAAACAGACCGAACAGAAGAAGGATTTCCTTTTAACTCCCGCTGCTTTGTATTATAATTGGAAAAAGGATGCAGAATAAAAAGATGCAGAATAATATCGGAAAGCTGCAAAAGTGCAGTCAGAGGACGAGGCAGGAGAATGGAAGCTAAAATACTTTATATTGTAATACCATGCTATAATGAAGAGGAAGTTTTGCCGGTAACGAGCGGCATGTTTCAGCATAAGCTGAACGAACTGACAGAAAGCGGAAAAATAAGTGACGAGAGCCGTATTTTATTTGTCAATGACGGCTCGAAGGATCGGACCTGGGAGATTATCTGCGCATTGGCAAAACAGGATGCCCATATTATCGGCATTTCCCAGAGCCGGAACCGGGGACATCAGAATGCGGTTCTGGCCGGTCTGATGTATGCCAAGGATCGCTGCGATATGACGATCTCCATTGACTGTGACGGGCAGGATGATTTAGATGCCATGAATGAAATGGTGGATGCTTATCTGGACGGCTGCGAGGTGGTCTACGGCGTACGGAGCAGCCGGGCCGCGGATTCCTTTTTCAAGCGATTTACGGCGGAGAGCTTTTACAGGCTTTTAAACCGGATGGGAGTGGAGGTAGTATTTAACCATGCGGATTACCGCCTGCTGGGGCGGCGCGTACTGGAGGCTTTGTCGCAGTTTGAGGAAGTTAATATTTTCCTTCGGGGAATGATCCCGCTGGTCGGCTTTAAGAGCACTTCCGTAACCTATGAGCGGAAGGAGCGGATGGCAGGGGAAAGTCATTATCCGCTTCGCAAAATGCTGGCCCTGGCTATAGACGGGATCACCAGTCTTTCCGTCAAGCCGATTCGGATCATTACCGGTTTTGGGTTTCTGGTGGCCATGCTGAGCTTTACGGGAGTTATCTGGTCGGTCAGTCAGGTATTTCTCGGAAAGACAGTACCCGGCTGGGGGTCAACCGTAAGCATTCTCTGCTTTTTCAGCGGAATCCAGCTACTGGCTCTGGGAATTATTGGAGAATATATCGGGAAAATTTATCTGGAAACCAAGCGCAGGCCCCGCTATATTATCAGTGAAACAACGAAGCAGCCGGAGTCGGAGGAGAATTCCCGGCAGGAGTAACAGGCAATATCTTAAGATTTTGCAGAATTTCTCAAGAATATCGTAAGTTGACGGTCCATAGTGGAACGATTTATAATAAAATCATGAAAATAGCGGACTTTTTACAGGGGAGGATGGCGTATGAAGGGAAAAGGCAGATACCGTTTTTATATTGCAGCGCTCAGTATGATTCTATTGATTCTGGCAAGTGCCTTTGTGTCTTATGCTGCCTCCAGAAAGACAATCAGTAAAGTGACAATCCAGCTGAATCTGGATTTGGAGTCAGGGGATGAGCTTCCTGCTCTGCAGGCAGGAAAGGACAGCAGCTGCAACGTGCGGGCAGGGAATGACCGCTACGAGGCGACAGAGGCCAAATGGAGCAGCTCCGGCAAAGAAGCAGGGATTGGAAAGACCTACACGTTAAAGGTATATCTGGATGCTGTCGATCCGGACACCTATGGATTTGTGGGCACTTATAAATCGAGTAATGTAACGGTGAAAGGCGGAACCTTTGTATCGGCCACCCGGAAGGGGTATGAGACCCTGATTGTAACGGTAAAAACAAAGCCGGTCAAAGGGGAGTATGACGCTCCGGACGATGCCTACTGGAAGGAGAATCAGCTGGGCTATGCTGTCTGGAACAAGGCAGATCATGTTTCCGCTTATGATGTAACTCTTTACAAGGGAAACAGTGCTGTTTATAAAGTAAAGGGGTTTCAGGGAACGAAGATTAACTTTTATCCGTATATGACAAGCGCCGGAACCTATACCTTTAAGGTTCGCTCCGTACCGGCCAGCGATACGGCAAAGGATTATGCGGACAACAGCGACTGGATTGAATCCGATGAGCTGTATATTGCCAAAGAATCCGTATCGGATGGATCCGGACGGATCGATTATAATAATCAAAACGGCGCCGGAAATGGAAGTCCGGCTGCCTCAGCCGGTGCGGTAGGCTGGATTCAGGAGGGCGGACGCTGGTGGTACCGCTACCCGGACGGGACGTATCCCAAAGATTCATGGCTTCAGGTAGGGAACGTATGGTATCTGTTTGATAAGGATGGATGGATGCTGACGGGATGGCAGGAAAAGAATGGCTCTCTCTATTATCTGGACAGCAGCGGCGCTATGCAGACCGGCTGGCTGCAGGCCGCAGACGGATGGTATTTCTTAAATCCGGATTCCAATGGGTTAACGGGAGCGATGTATCGGAATCAGTGGCTGGATTACAATAACCGCCGATACCGTCTGGGTGAAAACGGAAGGATGTGCGAGGGCTGGACCGAGGCAGACGGAAACTGGTATTATTTCTATCCGGGAGACGGAAGCATGGCTGTCAATACGGTGATCAGCACCTTCTATGTGGACGAGAACGGAATCTGGCGCAAATGATTTAGGGGAATGGGCAGAGACATGGAATGGCTCCGAAAAGCAGAGGCAAAAATAAGTTGGAAAGAGGGCTTGATAAATTGAAGATCAGAGCAAAAGCATTATGGATTGGGCTGGCAGCCGGACTGCTTATTTTGGGAAATGGCGTCTGCACCTATGCGGATATTGCGGTTTCCAACATCCGTGTAACATTTCGGGATCGGTTTGATACGGCCGATGGAACGATGCAGGAACCTTCTATTATAGTAGGGGGCATCGGCTACCGGACGGACGGGATCAACTGGAGTCAGGGAACGGAAGGCTGGGAACCCGGCAAAGAAGTGACCGCGGCAGTGACATTGCGGTCAAATACAGGATATTCTTTTGCGGCCGGAAGTACCGTGACACAGGAGGATATAAGCGGCGCCAGGCTGGATTCTGTAAAACAGGAGGCGGACGGAAGCATTACGATAAAAGCGGCTTATGCCCCGGCAGTACAGCTGGGAAGAACCAAAAGCGCCGGCTGGAGCGGCACCTCCAATACACGGGCAGTGTGGGAGCCGGTTCCCTATGCAACCGCGTATCAGCTTCGCCTCTATCGGGGCCAGGGAGAATATATCACCACACTGACTCTCAGCGGAACCAGCGTGGATCTGAGCAGCTATATTTCCAATGATATGAGTTATTATTACGAGGTCCGTGCAACCTCCCGAAACAGCGCTGATGCGGCTTTCCGGAGGAATGGAGAGTATGTGGCCTCGGCGGATACCATGGTAAAAAGCATGGGAAAGACTGGCGGACACTGGTATTGGAGGCACGACGGATACTGCTATATGGATGAAAACGGGATAGAGGCCGCGGACGGCTGGCGTTACATTCAGGGTATCTGGTACTATTTTGATAAAGACGGACGGGCCTTAACCGGCTGGCAGCAGATCAACGGAAAATGGTACTATATGGACAGCCAGTGCAGGATGCAGACCGGCTGGCTGGAATTGGACGGTCAGTGGTATTATATGGATTCCACCGGAGCCATGGCAGTGGGATGGTATCAGCTGTCTCCGGCAGAGTGGTATTATTTCTATGAGGACGGCCGGATGGCGGCAGATGCAACCATTGATGGATACCGCCTGGGGGCAGACGGAAAACGGATGTAGGAGGAAAGCGGGCTCCGACGGAATGCAGAAATGTCCGCAGGCCTTTGAAGCAGATGAAGAAAGCAGAGATAAAGATATAAATAAGAGATTTAAGAATGAAGGCGGAACGAAACCTTCATTCTTTTTTCGCGCTGCAAAACCCGTGCGAAATTAACACTTGACTACACTCTCAAATTCCTCTACAATTTACACAAATGCGCAGAAATCGTATGGAGACGGGAAGGTGCGAACGCAGCATGAATATTATAAAAGCAGTGAATTTGGTATTTGATTATATAAGACGCGATGAGGAAGATAAGATAGAAGAGGTCAACAGAGCGATTGACCATGTGAATCTGGAAATTGAGAAGGGGAGCTTTGTGGCTGTACTGGGGCATAATGGTTCCGGTAAGTCCACCCTGGCAAAGCATATCAACGGGATTCTTCTGCCGACAGAAGGCACTGTCTGGGTGTCTGAGATGGACACCTCGGATGAGGAGGCGCTGTGGGAGGTCCGCAAGACCGCCGGTATGGTATTTCAGAATCCGGATAATCAGATCATCGGAAATATTGTGGAGGAAGATGTGGGCTTCGGCCCGGAGAACATCGGGGTTCCTACAGAGGAGATCTGGAGGCGGGTGGATAAGAGTCTGCAGGAGGTGGGGATGACCATGTACCGGAAAAAGTCCCCCAATCGCCTGTCCGGCGGCCAGAAGCAGCGGGTGGCCATTGCCGGAGTGATGGCAATGAAGCCCCAGTGCATTGTCTTGGATGAACCGACGGCCATGCTGGATCCGAATGGCCGGAAGGAAGTGATTAAGACGGTCCATGAGCTGAACCGCGCAGAGGGTATTACCGTGCTTCTTATTACCCATTATATGGAAGAGGTTATTGATGCGGATCGGGTTATTGTGATGGAGGGCGGTTCTGTTGTGATGGACGGAACGCCGAAGGAGGTATTCTCCCAGGTGGAAAAGCTGAAGAGCTGGCGTCTGGATGTTCCTCAGGTGACGGAATTGGCCTGGGAGCTTAAGAAACATGGAGTGGATCTGCCGGATGGCATTCTTACAAAGGAAGAGCTGATGAAAGCGCTGCTCCCGCTTTTGAAAGAGGAATAGATCATGTCAATAAAAGTGGTTGATTTAAATTACACCTACGGTGCCGGTACAGCCTTTGAGCAGCATGCACTGAAGAATATTAATTTTGAGATAAAGGATGGGGAGTTTGTGGGCCTGATCGGGCACACCGGCTCCGGTAAGTCTACCCTGATTCAGCATTTAAACGGGCTGATTCAGCCGACCAGCGGAGATATCTTATATCATGGGACCAGCATTTTCAGCGAAGGATACAAGATGAAGGATCTCCGAAGCAAGGTGGGGCTGGTATTTCAGTATCCGGAGCATCAGCTGTTTGAGGCAGACGTGTTTTCGGATGTCTGCTTCGGTCCGAAGAATCTGGGCTGTTCGCAGGAGGAGACGGAAAAAAGGGCAAAGCATGCTCTGTCCCTGGTGGGAATGGATGAGAGCTTTTATGATCAGTCTCCCTTTGAGTTATCCGGCGGTCAGAAACGCCGGGTGGCCATCGCCGGTGTTCTGGCCATGCGTCCGGAGATGATGATTCTGGACGAGCCGACGGCGGGGCTGGATCCCCAGGGGCGCGATGAGATCCTGGATCAGATTGAGCGTTTGAACCGTCAGCATGGCCTGACGATCCTTTTGGTTTCCCACAGTATGGAGGATGTAGCCCGGTATGTGGACCGCCTCATGGTAATGAATCATGGAGAAAAGGTTTTTGACGGCGTGCCGAAGGAGGTATTCCGCCATTATAAGGAGCTGGAGGCCATTGGGCTGGCAGCCCCCCAGATAACATATGTGGTCCACGAGCTGAAGGAACAGGGAGTGGATATTGATGATTCGATTACAACCATAGAGGAAGCAAGGGATGCGATCCTTGCGCTTCTTAAGAAAAGGGGGAAATGCTGAGTCATGATTCGGGACATTACGATCGGACAGTATTATCCGGTGGATTCGGTGGTACACCGTCTGGATCCGCGGACGAAACTGTGCGGTACCATGCTGTATATTATTTCCTTATTTTTTGCCAATAACATCTGGTGCTATGCAGCAGCCACTCTTTTTATGGCAGCGGCTGTGAAGCTTTCCAGAGTGCCCTTTCGATTCATTGTGAGGGGCCTAAAGGCCATTGTATTCCTGCTGCTTATCAGCATCAGTTTTAATTTGTTTTTAACGGATGGGCGGGAGATTTTCCGCATCGGCTTCCTTCGAATTACGCAGGAGGGACTGGAGCTGGCCTTTTTTATGGGAATGCGCCTGATGTATCTGGTGATTGGTTCTTCTGTCATGACCTTGACCACAACCCCCAACCAGCTGACGGACGGTCTGGAAAAATGCCTTGGCTTTTTAAACCGGTTTCGGGTGCCGGTGCATGAGATTTCCATGATGATGTCCATTGCCTTGCGGTTTATTCCGATTCTGGTAGAGGAGACGGACAAAATTATGAAGGCTCAGATGGCCAGAGGCGCTGATTTTGAGTCAGGCAATCTGATGCAGAAGGCGAAAAACATGATTCCGCTTCTGGTGCCGCTGTTCGTGTCAGCCTTCCGCCGGGCCACGGATTTGGCCATGGCCATGGAGGCCAGATGCTACCGGGGCGGAGCCGGAAGGACGAAGATGAAGCCGCTGCATTATGCGGGAAGAGACAGGGTGGCTTATACGGTATGCTTTGCCTATCTGGCAGCGGTGATTGTGATCCGCATTGTGCTTTAAGAGCGGATATCCATCAGAAAGTGAAGATAAAAGAGGAGCGGACTTAAAACCCATGAGAAGAATTTTACTCGTAGTAGCCTATGACGGCACTCATTACTGCGGCTGGCAGCTCCAGCCCAACGGTGTGACCATAGAGGAAATTTTAAATAAGACGCTGACAGAGCTTTTAAAGGAGCCGATTCAGGTGATTGGCGCCAGCCGCACGGATTCCGGCGTTCACGCCATGGGAAACGTGGCGGTGTTTGATACAGAAAGCCGGATTCCGGGGGATAAGATCTGTTTTGCGCTGAACCAGCGGTTGCCGGATGATATCCGTATCCAGTCCTCGAAAGAGGTGCCGCTCACCTTCCACCCCAGGAAGGCCAATTGTGTGAAAACATATGAATATAAGATTCTGAATCGGAAGATTGATATGCCGCTGCAGCGTCTTTACAGCCACTTCTGTTATTTTCATCTGGACGTGGATAAGATGAGGCAGGCGGCTGCTTTTCTGGTGGGCGAACATGATTTTAAGAGCTTTTGCACCGTACGGACTCAGGCGGAGGAGACGGTGCGTACCATTTACAGCCTGGATGTGACAAAGGACGGGGATATGATTACCATCCGTATCAGCGGAAGCGGCTTCCTCTATAATATGGTGCGCATCATTGCCGGAACCCTGGTAAAGGTGGGGATGGGCGTGTATCCGCCGGAACATATGGAGGAGATTTTAGAGGCCAGGGACCGGGCGGCAGCAGGGCCTACCATACCGGCCAGAGGATTGACTCTGGTGAGTATGGAATACGAAAAAGAGCTGGCTTTAGAGCTTTCCGGCGAAAACCGCCATTGGCATTACGTGCTGGATCAGCGTGAGGTACCGGCCGGGGGGCCGGCTTATCTTCGGATCCTGCGGTGCGAGGACGGGGAGTTTGAGGCAGTGGCCAGAAGAGTGATTCATCAGGCTTACCGAAACGGGGCCGGTACGGTACTGGTACAGGATAGAGAAGGACGTTTTAAGCCGGGACAGAGGTATGGTCTCTACCGGATTGGAGATGAAAACAGGGAAGAGGCCGGTCTGCATTGGTTTTTTGCAGTGTATGACAGGCAGGAGAGCGGGGGAGAATCATGAGCAAGACGTTCGAGTATCTGATTTATTTCGGAGTGTATTCTCTGGTTATTCTTTTTATCGGAAAGTCCTCTCTGGGAGAGAGTGACTCTATTTCAAAGTTTTTTGTAGGAGAGCGGAAAATCGGCCTTTTCCGCCTCTTTTTTACCTTTGTGGGAACTTGGATTTCGGCGGCAACGATTTTGAGCTATACGGGAAATGTGTATTTAAACGGTACCGCTGTCATCGCCATTTCCGTTATTCCATGGTTTATCGGAGCGGTGATGCTGTTCGCCATCAGTGATCGGCTGTATGACTGTGAGATTTTTACGATTTCGGAGTTGATAGGAAAGCATTACCGTTCCAAGGGGCTTCAGGCAGCCTCAGCGATTCTTTTTTCCTGCGGGTATGTGATGTATCTGGTAATTCAGATCAAGGGATTCGGCATCGCGGCCTCCAGTCTTTTGAATATTGATTATAAAGTAGCAGTATTTCTGATTTATCTTTTTATCCTTTACTCTACCTTTGGCGGTTTTAATTCCGTGACGAAGACGGACGCCTGTAATTTAATTATGCTGTCAGCCAGCATCGGCGTAATCTATTTCGTGATTGTGGGCCGTGTGGAAGGCAGCTGGCTTCTGACCAACCGCCTGGTGGCGGAGGAGACGCTGAAGGCGGGAATTGTGGTGAACCAGAGCGACCTTCTGGGGGGATATTCTCTGATGATGTATGCCACCATGTTTTTTGGATGGGGCATGGGTCTGGCGACCAATCCCCAGTATCTGATCCGTCTGTCAGCGGCCAGAGACAAAAGAACGGCAAAGCGGATGATTCTCTATGCCCTGTGCTTTCTGGCGGTCTTTTATTTCGGGCTGACCCAGATTGGTTTGGGGCTTAAGATCCTATTCCCCCATCTGGATACCTACTGCGGAACGGATGATATCTTTATTTACGCGATCAATCACCTGATCCATTCGAGATTCAGCGGCTTTTTCCTGATCAGCGTCATTGGCGCCTGTATTTCCACTGCCAATTCCCAGCTGCTTTTGATTGGTTCCATGCTGTCTTATGATGTGGCGGCACAGATGGCCAGGAAACCTATGAGAGAGGAAAAGATTCTCAATCTGGCCCGTTGGTTTATTTTCCTGGGAGGAACGCTGTCTCTCGTTCTGTCTCTGAACCCGCCGGACAATACACTTTTATTCGGTGCAGATATATGGGGAGTATTTTCTGTGGTATTTACACCGTTGTTTTACGGAACCTTTTTATACCCAAAGGGAACCAGGGCGGGGGCCTGGGGGGCATTTCTTGTGGGGCTCGCCTGCATTCTGCTCCTATGGAACAAGCCGCTTCCCGTCTATTGGGCATTTCCGGCCACTGTGATTTCCACGGCAGCTTTTCTGTTGATTCCGCTGTTTGAGAGAAAAAAGGAGGCGCCCCATGAGAATACTGATTAAGCGGTTGGAAAAGTGGTTTTTTCAGATTGAAAATGAGGTTTTGATTCCCTTTTTGCTTGTGGGAATTATGGTAATCTGCGGCTTTGGAGCCATTTCCTTTTACAGCGGTTATACCATGCAGCGGGACAGTCAGAAAACTATGGCCCTTGTGATGTTTGATGAAATTAACCGGGACTTAAACTTTTTGGACGACAGGCTTTCGGAGGATGCCATTAAGGGAAAATACCGCTATTACGGAAGGGGAAAGGTACGGATCACGGATGCAGACGGCGAGAGTGTGACAAAATGGGATGACAGGGATAAAATGGAAGTATTCCTGACCAACGAGGGAGGGAATTCCCTGGGCTGGAAGCTGGAATTTCTTATTGATGAAAAGGCCTTTGCCGAGGAGATTCTGGAAAAACAGAATTATGTGGTAGTGGGGGCCATTGCGGCTCTTCTGATTATCATTCAGGCCAGCATTTTTATTTCCGAAAATATGACAAGACCGATCCGGAGCATGAGCCGGACCTGTCAGGAGATCAAGGCAAATAAGGGAAGCTACCGGAGCTACCGGTTTGATTCCGTGGAGCGTCGGGACGAGATTGGACAGCTGGCTGTGACCTTTGAAAAGCTGCTTCATGATATGGATAATTACACGAAGATGGAATACACCAGCAAGATGTCAGCTACCCTGGCTCATGAGATCAAGAATCCGATTGCCGGGATCCGTTCCGGGATCCAGCTTTTGCAGGGAAGAGCCGAAAAGGATGGGGAGCGGATGCTGTGTGAGAGCATGATCCGGGAGATCGATCGGGTCAATACCCTGATTATGAACCTTTTTACACTTTCGGTGAAAAGGGATTCGCCCAAGGCAGAGGTGGATCTGGGCCGGGTGATGCGGGAAATCGCCATGATTTATGCCAGAGGGCCGGAGGGACAGAAGGTGACTCTGGAAAGCGCGGTGCCGGCCGGATTAACGGCTTATCTCAATGAAAATGAATTCCGCCAGATCATACATAATCTGATCAGCAACAGCTTAAAAGCCATGGTGCCGGGGCGGGAAGGAAAGATCCTGGTTTCCGGCTCCGTGGGGAATGGGAAGGTTCGTATCGTATTTGAGGACAATGGAAAAGGCATGACGCCGGAAGAACTGGCTCAGGCCATGGAGCCGTTCTATACAAAGAGTATCAATGGAATCGGCCTGGGGCTTGCCATTGTAAAGCGCCTGGTAGAGCAGAATGAAGGAACTATGGAGATGGCCAGCTGTCCCGGTGAATACACCAGAGTTACCCTGACCTTTCAGAAGGAGGCAGTATGAAACGGATTTTAATTGTAGATGACGAATTCCTGATCCGGTACACCCTGGAAGAGGGATTAAAAGACAGAGGGTACGATGCAGCCTCGGTGGGAACGGTTGAGGAGGCTGTGGAATTTATAAAAAAATACCATCCCAATGTGGTGATTCTGGATAATCTTCTGGAACACAGTGTGGGAATGGAGGAGATTGGTATCCTTAAGAATCTGGATGAGGATCTCCAGGTGATTCTGATGACCGCCTATGGCTCAGTTTCCCAGGCAGTGGAGGCGATCAAACGGGGGGCCTATGATTATGTTCTGAAGCCCTTTGATGTGGATGAGATTGATTTACTGGTGAGACGGTGCCTGGATCAGATGAAGAACCGGGATTCTCTGGAATTCTTAAAGGGGGAAACCCAGGAATTTACGGGAACCAGCGAGGCGGCGGGCCAGATCCGGAACCAGATTAAGGTATTGGGGGAGAATTCCTCTGTCAATGTGCTGCTGCGCGGGGAGACGGGAACCGGAAAAGAGGTGGTGGCCCGTTTGATTCATGACTGCAGTGACCGCCGGGACAATCTGATGGTCCAGATCAACTGCGGAGCGATTCCGGAAAATCTTCTGGAAAGCGAACTGTTCGGATATGAGCGGGGGGCCTTTGCCGGTGCGCTGAAAACGAAGAAAGGGCTGATTGAGCTGGCCAACGGGGGAACGGTTTTTCTGGATGAGATCGGAGAACTGCCTCTGACTATGCAGACGAAGCTTCTGACCTTTTTAGATGATCGGAAGTTTAAACGGATTGGAGCCTTAGAGGATATTGAGGTGGATGTGAGAGTGATCGCAGCCACTAACCGGAACTTAGAAAAGGCTATCCGGGAGGGGGCCTTCCGGGAGGATTTATTCTACCGGCTGAATGTCATGCAGATTGTGATTCCGCCCCTTCGGGAGCGCAGAGAGGATATTCCGGTGCTGTGCGATTACTATCTGGATTACTATAACAAGGCCTTTGCCAGAAATATCGAACGGGTGGAGCCGAATTTCCTGCGGGAGCTGATTCTCTATGACTGGAAGGGAAATGTGAGGGAGCTTAAGAATATTTTTGAACGGTGCTTTCTGTTCAGCCAGGGAAAAGTGCTGGAAAAGCATGTGGAGCTCGCTCCCATGGAAAAGGAGCCGGTTCCCCGGAGCGGAAGCTGCTATTATTTAAAGGATTTAAAGGAGAGCCCCATCAGTCTGGAGCAGGAGGTGGCAGCTCTTGAAAAGCTCTATATGGATCAGGCTCTTAAGCTGTGCAACAATAACCTGACCAAGGCGGCGGCCCTTTTGGGAACTACTCGGTTTTCCATGAAACGGAGAATGGAACGGGAAGAGTAGCGGGCCGGGAGGCGGAGAAACGAAAAACGGTGCAAAAATTCACATCGTGCAATTTCGCACGCATAAAATGTGCGAAATTGCACGATTTTTGCGTCAAAAGAGAAGAAATTAGAAAAAAGACAAAAATAATATTGAAAAAATATAAAAAGACAGATAAAATATAGAGGACGGAACCGGAAACGGTTGAGAGGAAATGAGGGAAAGGAAAAGGAGGATAAGAGTATGTTTTATGTGGATTTGAACAGTGATTTAGGAGAGAGCTTCGGTAACTATACCATCGGTATGGACGAAGAGATTCTTCAGTATGTTTCATCTGCCAACGTAGCATGCGGATGGCATGCCGGCGATCCGCTGGTCATGGAAAAAACCATCGCATTGGCTAAAAAATTCGGAACTGCTGTAGGCGCACATCCCGGATTTCCGGATCTGATGGGCTTTGGCCGCAGAAATATGGCAGTAACACCGGAAGAAGCAAAGGCTTATGTGAAATATCAGTTAGGAGCTTTATATGCATTTACCAAGAGCCAGGATGTAAAGATTCAGCATGTAAAACCCCACGGCGCTCTGTACAATATGGCAGCTGTAGATGAGAAGCTGGCAAGAGCCATGTGTGAGGCTGTTTATGAGGTGGACAAGGACATTATCTTTATGGGTCTGGCAGGTTCCAAGATGATCGAAGCAGCCGAGGCAGTAGGCCTTCGTGCAGCCAGCGAGGTATTCGCAGACAGAGCCTACAATGATGACGGAACGCTGGTATCCAGAAAGCTCCCGGGTGCTGTTATCAAGGATAAGGATCTGGCAATCAAACGTGTAGTACGCATGGTAAAAGAAGGAAAGGTTGAGAGCATCAACGGAAATGACATTGCAATCAAGGCTGATTCCATCTGCGTACACGGCGATAACCCCAAGGCATTAGAGTTCGTAAAGAATATTCGTGAAACTCTTATCGCAGAAGGCGTAGAGATCAAAAATCTGTTTTAAAACGGGAATGGGTAAACGATAAAAAAGAAAACATAAGAAAGGGAGATTCCTATGTCTGAGAAAAAAAGCAGCACCAAGAATATGACTGCGCTCTTCGGCGCGGCGTTCCTGATGGCTACATCAGCTATCGGACCCGGGTTCTTAACCCAGACAGCAACCTTTACAGGCCAGTACGGCTCTGTATTTGCGATGGTCATTATCTGTACCATCTTACTCGATGTTACCACACAGTTAAATATCTGGTCCATTATCGGCGTTTCCGGTATGCGCGGCCAGGATATTGCCAATAAGGTTCTCCCGGGTCTGGGATATTTCATCGCATTCCTGGTTTCTCTCGGCGGTCTGGTATTTAATATCGGAAACGTCGGCGGAGCAGCGACGGGACTTAACGTTATGTTCGGCCTTCCGATGAAAGCCGGTACCATCATCGGCGGCGCCATCGGTATCCTGATTTTCTTATCCAAGGACGCAAAGGCCGGCATGGATAAGATGACTAAATATTTAGGAAGCATTATGATTCTGGTAGTGCTTTTCGTAGCATTTAAATCCAAACCTCCGGTAGGAGAGGCAGCAGCAAGTATTTTCAGCTTCAGTGCAGCCCCGACTCTGGTATTCCCGATGATCACCCTGCTCGGCGGAAGCTGCGGCGGATATATTACCTTCTCCGGCGCGCACCGTCTTCTGGATGCAGGATATTCAGGAAAGAAGGATCTTCCGAAGGTACGTCAGTCTGTATTAATGGGTATCGGCGTATCCGGAACCATGAGAATTTTACTGTTCTTAGCAGTTTTAGGCGTTGTAACCGCTATGCCGGAAGTAGTCGGAAGCCCGGAATGGGTAAGCAGCCCGCCGGCAGCAGCATTTAAGGCAGGTGCAGGAAATATCGGATACTTCATCTTCGGTCTGGTTATTTTCTTTGCAGCCTGTACATCCATCATCGGTGCAGCATATACCTCCGTTTCCTTCTTAAAGACTCTCCATCCGTTTATCATGGAGAATGAGAAGTGGTTCGTAATCGGATTTATCGCTGTATCTACTGTAATCATGACATTACTGGGACAGCCGGCTACCCTTCTGGTACTGGCAGGTTCCGTAAACGGCCTGATTCTTCCTCTGACCTTACTGGTAATCCTTCTGGCCAGCAGAAGAAAAGATATCGTAGGCGAAGACTACAAGCATCCGGCTATTCTGATTGTACTTGGTCTGTGCGTGGTACTTCTGACCGGTTACTCAGGAATCAAGGCAGTTCCGAACATTTTAACCATCTTTGGATAATGGAGGCAATAATATGAGCGAAGTAAGATACCTTGTATCAGGCGACTGCTCTGTGTGCGTGGAATTCGGCAATGAGATAAGCCCAGACATCAATACCAAAATCCGGGCCTTCAAAATTGCGGTTGAAAAAAGCGGAATTGAGGGAATTGTGGAAACGGTTCCCACCTACCGCTCTCTGCTGGTGCATTATAAGCCGGAAATCATCGGCTTTAAGGCTCTGACCAAGAAATTTGAAGAGCTGATGGGCTCTCTTTCCAGCATCCAGATTCCGCCGCCAACTGTAATTGAAATTCCGGTTCTCTACGGCGGAGAGATGGGACCTGATATTGAAAATGTGGCAGCCCACAACAATAAGACCGTGGAAGAGGTTATTAAGATTCACACCTCTGAAGAATATTTAATCTATATGCTCGGTTTTATTGCAGGTTTTCCGTATTTAGGAGGCATGAGCAAAGAGATCGCGACTCCGAGATTAAAGAGTCCGAGGGTAAAAATCGACGGCGGTTCCGTTGGAATTGCAGGCGAGCAGACAGGTGTTTATCCGGTAGACTCCCCAGGAGGATGGCAGTTAATCGGAAGAACTCCGCTTAAGCTCTATGATGCAGATCGCGAGAAGCCGGTTCTTCTGGAAGCCGGCCAGTATATCAAGTTTAAAGCAATCACCCGGGAAGAGTACGACAGGATCGCAAAAGAAGTGGCAGAAAACACGTATGAGTATGTCGTATATGACAAGGAGGTGTAGGGATGGGCATTAAATTTGCAAACGGAGGATTCCTCACAACGGTTCAGGATATGGGACGTATCGGTTATCAGGAGTCCGGCATGTCTGTATCCGGTGTCATGGATCAGCGTTCTGCTGCCCTGGCCAACATCCTTGTGGGAAATGATGAGAACGAGGCAGTGATCGAGGTAACCCTGATGGGGCCGATGATTTCCTTTACAGAGGATAATATCATTGCCGTGACCGGCGGCAATCTGTGCCCGAAGATAAACGGCAGGGATCTTCCGATGTATCAGGCCGTTCTGGTTCACAAGGGCGATTCCATGAACTTTGCGGGTATGGCCAGCGGAAGCCGTGCTTATATTGCCTTTGCAGGCGGACTGGATATCCCGGTTGTAATGGGCAGCAAGTCCACGAACTTAAAGTCCAAGGTAGGCGGCTGCCAGGGAAGAAAGATCGGAGGCGGAGATGAGATTGGATTCACTGCTCCGAAGACAACGCTTCCGAATATGCGCATGAGAAGAGTGGCGCTGGATGATTTTACTGCAGCAGAGAAGGTGATTCGTGTGGTAATGGGACCGCAGGATGACTGCTTTACCGATAAAGGAATCGAGACCTTCTTAAGTGCTCAGTATGCATTCACCAATGAGTCAGACCGTATGGGCTGCCGTTTAGAGGGGGAAGTGATCGAGCACAAAAACGGCGGAGATATCATCACCGACGGTATTGCCTTTGGTGCGATTCAGGTACCGTCCCATGGCCAGCCGATTATTATGATGGCAGATCATCAGACAACCGGCGGTTATACAAAGATTGCAGGCGTTATTTCCGTAGACCTTCCGAAGGTTGCCCAGTCCAGACCGGGCTATAAGGTAAAATTTGAGAAGGTTTCCATCGAGGAGGCACAGAAGCTTTATGTGGCTCAGGTGGAGGAATTTAAGGCATTAAAAGAGAAGCTGAATAAGGCGCCGGAGCCCTGCGCAGAGCTGGATGCTGCGATTCAGGTTGCGGTTGCTCATGAGGCACGGAAATACTGGAGCCGTGCCGGAAAATACAGAGCTGTGATTGACGGTACTGAATTTATCGTTGAGCTGGAGGAAGAGATTGAGGGCTTAAGATAAAGATGGTATAGAAGGGCTGTAGAAACGGTTGCAGGGCTGCGGGGCCGCGGTTTATGGAGAGCAAAGAAAAAGAAACAGGGCCCCGTGCGCCCGGGATTTGATAGAAATTTGATAGAAAACAGCAATGCCTTTCCCCGGCAGTCTCCGGGATGCTGAGCCGGGAAAGAAAAGAAAATGAGGAGGGATTCTCCCGATGAAAGATTATAGCAAGACAGCTCCGGAGGAAATCTGAAAGATTATCCGTTCCGGAGAGATCGATTATCCCACAGCCGGTATGTGTGCCGGTTATGCGCAGGCCAATCTGGTGATTTTACCGAAGCAGTATGCAGAAGATTTCAAGGAGTTTGCGAGAAAGAATCCGAAACCCTGCCCGATTCTTGAGGTGGTAGAGGGAACTCCGGATATCCATGATATGGGCGAGGGTGCGAATATCGTAACAGATATCCCGAAATATTTTGTATACAGAAATGGCGTGAAGACAGAGGAAGTGACCGATGGTAGTCAGCATGCGTCCCATGACACCGGAAAATGCACAGAAGGCAAAAGAGATTACCGATCGTTATCCGAATGTACATGGCGGTCCGGTTCAGATTGGAGATCCGGAGGCTATTGGAATCAGGGATATCAATAAACTGGATTACGGCGACAGTGTTGAGATTCGTGAGGGCGAGATTCCGGTATTCTGGGCTTGCGGCGTGACTCCGCAGGCGGCGATTGAAAATGCGAAGCTTCCGGTGGTTATTACCCATGCTCCGGGACATATGTATATTACAAATGTTCTGAATACGGAGCTGAATGATTTTCTGGAGGCAAAGAAGCAGAAGTAGGGCCTTAATTTCATATTTTAAAAATATAGATAAAGGCAGAAAGTTCATTACTTAGCGGCGGAAAAGGGAGAGAGTGAGGTCCTGTTGGATGATGGGGCCGGGGCTCTCCCTTTTCTATTTTTGGGGGGATGTGAGGGGAAATGCTGTTAGAATAGATGCTGGCAGGAGTGACGCAGCCTCGGGGAGGTGTTGGGGGAGGAGCCATGGGGAGGCGACAAGGGAGCGGCTCATGCTCAGGGATGGGGTCATACTAACAGCCCAAAGCACGCCGGACTGCGGAACCGGCCTATGCGCACCGAACGGTGATCCGTTCGCTGCTTAGAGTCCTCGTAATCCGGGACTTGTGGTCCCGGATTACGTCCGCGGTCCGGCGTGCTTTGGGCAGTAAGTATGACTTCCCATCCCTTCGAATGTCGCCGCTCCCTTGTCGCCTCCCCATGACTCCTCCCGCGTTAGGCTGTGAAGAGGCTGCTGTGGGCAGCATGCCGGGGGGAGACTTTTGGAATGTTATTTTGGGTACTCACAGCATATGAGGCAAGGTGTGGGGCCGCAGTATGGAGTTACTGCATAGAACTGCAGCATGGGCCATAGCACAGACCGCAAGCATAGAACTGCGGCCCTGCAGTTTTTGCGAAAACGTAGTGGGAAAGCAGGGGGAGGGGTGTTTCTGTAGGGGACATTGGAACCCATCGGTGTTTAGGCCGCGTCTTTTGCGGCCTTATGCACCGCTATGCGTTCCACTAAGCGGGAGCGGTCCCCGGAAGACACACCCCTCCCCCTGCTTTCGAACGCGATCATCCCCCAAAAACATATCCCCCCTGCATTTCAATCTGCATTTCCCCCCTCTGCCTCCCCCGGAATTTCCAAAAGAAAAAGGTTACAGCGCTTTGAGATTATGATATGATAAAGAAAACATATCCTGAAACGAAGGAGGTAAAGCGTAATATGGAACGCCGCGATAAAGTGAATTATTATCTGGATCTGGCGGAAATGGTATCTCAGAGGAGTACCTGTCTGCGCAAAAATTACGGAAGTGTGATTGTAAATAATGATGAAGTGATTTCCACGGGCTATGTGGGCGCGCCCAGAGGGCGGAGAAATTGTACGGATATCGGACGGTGCATCCGGGAGGAGCTGAAGGTGCCGCGGGGAGAGCGATATGAGCTGTGCCGGAGTGTTCATGCGGAAGCCAATGCCATAATCAGCGCCTCCCGTGAGAGGATGATCGGGGCTTCCCTTTATTTGACAGGGGTGGATGCGCGGACCGGAGAGTATGTGGAAAATTCCTGCAGCTGTTCGATGTGCAAGCGGATGATTATTAATGCCGGAATCGAGCGGGTGTATATTCGGGACAATAAGAATGATTACCGGGTGATTGAAGTGAAGGACTGGATTGATCAGGATGAGTCTCTGGAAGGCAAATTCGGATATTAACGGTGCCTTTTGGGGAAGAAAAAGGGGGCATGGAACATGGATTATGCCGGGCGAATTGAGCGGGTCCGCCTTCGGATGGAGGCATGCAGGCTGAATGGTGTATTGATTGCCAATGATGCATCTTGGGAGTATCTGACCGGTCTTCCGAGGGGCGGCCATGATAATACGAAACAGCGTCAGAACAGTCTGGAATTTGCCTGTCTTCTGGTGACTCAGAGGGCAGTGACGGCTTTTTGCCCGAGGCTTTGCGCCATGGGCTTTTCCTGGCGGATGGAGGAGTTTCCCCAGGTGGATAAGCTGGTTCTGTATCCGGATGCGGATTTGACGGGAGAGGCCTTTGACCGGGAGATACGCGCTCAGGGATTGGACGGAAAGGTGCTGGGGGTTACGAGAGATATCTCTTCTCTTGTGACGCTTCGTTTAATTGAGCGGCATGGAATGCGGGTAAAAGATTTTTCTTCCCAGATGGATGCCATGCGTGCAATTAAGGATGCAGAGGAAATTGAGCGGATGCGCTATGCCAGCCGGACTGCGGATCAGATCTATTATGATATTCTGCCGATGTTAAAGCCGGGGACGCCGATTCGGGAGATCGAGCGGGAAATAGAGAGGCTTCTGGAACAGTATGACTGTTCCTTTCCGTCTTTTCCGGCGGAGGTTTTGAATTTTGGACCGAAGGCAGGCAGCCATCTGGGACAGCCCTATGGTTTTTTTGATCGGGAACATACCATTGCATTTGATTATGGCGTGGTTTACCGGGGATATTGTTCGGACTTTGGACGGACCGTATTTCTGCGGGAGCCGGAGGCGAAGCTTCGCAGATATTACGAGCTGGTAGTTCAGGCGCAGGAAGAGGCATTAAAAAGCTGTACTATCGGCGTAACACGATGCAGCCAGCTGAATGCGGCCTGTCACCGCGTCATGAAGGATGCAGGGTTGGATGAATTTTTTATTCACCGCATGGGACATGGGATCGGCATGGATGTGCATGAGAGGCCGTTTATGGCAGAAGGCGAAGATATGATTGTACAGCCGGGCATGTGCTTTACGGATGAACCGAGTCTTTTTGTACCGGGCGAGGGTCTGGTGCGGGTGGAGGACGTGGTGCTGGCAACAGAGCACGGCTTTGAATATTTAAACCAGGTTACCAGGGAGCTGGTGGTGTTGGAGGAACCGTAGGATGAGCAGAATACGAGGAAAAAACAGGGGCGGGAGCAGGCTTTTAAAGGTAATACTGTCTGTCCTTTTACTGGCAGCTTTGATGGTGTTGGGGAATTTTTTTCTGGAAAGCTGGCAGCAGAGAGCGCGGGAAAAGCGGATTGAGGAGCTGGCCAGGCAGCAGACAGAGGCTCCGGTGCCGGAGGTGAAGGTGGAGACGGAAACTTTGGAGGCTGAGCCGAAGCCCTATGTGTCTCCCATCGATTTTGAAGCGCTCCGGCAGGTGAATCCGGATGTAGTGGCCTGGGTTACCATTCCGGGAACTGTGATTGACTATCCGGTGGTTCAGACGGATGATAATGAGACCTATTTAAAAAAGACCTTTGAGGGCGGGGAGAGCGCAGCCGGCGCCATTTATCTGGACTGTGACAGCGACAGTGATTTCATGGGAATGCATTCCATTCTCTATGGGCATCATATGAGAAACGGAAGTATGTTTGCGGAGCTGGTAAAATTTAAGGATGAAGATTTTTTTAAGGAGCACCGGGAGATTATTCTTTATACACCGGAGCGGGAACTGCATCTTCGCACCATTGCCGCCCTTTACGGGGATGCGGACGGAGAAAAGCGCCGGACAAAATTTGACACGGATGAGCGGTTCCAGCAGTATGCGGATGACATGACGAAAAAATGTATCTTCCGGGAGCTGCCGGAGCATGTGGAAGGGCTCTATTCCTTTGTGACATGCAGCTATGAGTTTGATAACGCGAGAACCATAGTCTATGCAGTGCGGGAGCCGGAGACCGCCGAAGAATAGACGGTTTCATACCCGGGAAGAAAGATCCGGCAGGAAGAAATGCACAGAAAATCATAGCAAATGCAAATCTTAAGTTTTTTTTAAAGCTTATTGATTTGCATTTGACTTTTCGATGTGCTATAGTACCTATAGTGCCGAGATCTGCCCTTTTTCGGGCGGAGACTATAAAATGTACGAGGAGAAGAAAATGAAAGGTATTGTTTTGGCAGGCGGTTCAGGGACGCGCCTGTATCCGCTTACAAAAGTAACTTCCAAGCAGCTTTTGCCCATTTATGACAAGCCTATGATCTACTATCCCCTGTCTGTGCTGATGAATGCCGGAATCCGGGATATTCTGATCATTTCTACGCCGGAGGATACGCCCCGGTTTGAGGAGCTGTTCGGCGACGGCCATCAGTTCGGAATTCATTTAAGCTATGCGGTACAGCCAAGTCCTGACGGACTGGCCCAGGCCTTTATTATCGGAGAGGATTTTATCGGAGACGACTCCGTTGCCATGGTTCTGGGTGACAATATTTTCCAGGGCCAGGGCTTAAGAAAACGTCTGCGTGCGGCGGCTTCCAAGGAGTCCGGCGCCACGGTATTCGGCTATTATGTCGATGATCCGGAGCGTTTTGGTATTGTAGAGTTTGATGATCAGGGAAAGGCCATTTCCATTGAGGAAAAGCCGGAGCACCCGAAGTCCAACTACTGCGTAACAGGTCTTTATTTTTACGATAACCGGGTAGTGGAGTATGCGAAGCACTTAAAGCCGTCTGCCAGAGGAGAACTGGAGATTACGGATTTAAACCGGATTTACTTAGAAAACGGGGAGCTGGACGTGATCCTTCTGGGTCAGGGCTTTACCTGGCTGGATACGGGAACTCATGAGTCTTTAGTGGAGGCCACCAGTTTTGTAAAGACGGTGGAGACCCATCAGCACCGCAAGATTGCCTGCCTGGAGGAGATTGCCTACTTAAACGGCTGGATCAGCCGGGAAGAGGTGCTGGAGGCCTACGAGGTGTATAAGAAGAATCAGTACGGAAAATACTTAAAGGATGTTCTGGACGGAAAATACGTGGACAGACTGCACCTGGATTAAGCGAAAGCCCGTATAGGAAAACGGAAGAAACATGCATCCGCTAAAAAAGAATAAAGGAGAAACCATCGATGAAGATTATTGTAACAGGCGGCGCCGGATTTATCGGCGGCAACTTTGTACATCATATGGTAAACAAATATCCGGACTATCAGATCATCAACCTGGATCTTTTGACCTATGCCGGAAATCTGGAAACCTTAAAGCCGGTGGAGGACAAGCCCAATTATCAGTTTGTCCGCGGCGATATTGCAGACCGGAAATTTGTATTTGAACTGTTTGAGAAGGAAAAACCGGATGTGGTGGTAAACTTTGCGGCCGAGAGCCATGTAGACCGTTCCATCACCGATCCGGAGGTTTTTGTACGCACCAATGTCATCGGAACTACCACGCTTCTGGATGCCTGCCGAGAATACGGCATTAAGCGCTACCATCAGGTATCCACAGACGAGGTATACGGAGATCTGCCGTTGGATCGCCCGGATCTGTTCTTTACAGAGGAGACACCGCTTCATACCTCCAGCCCCTACTCTTCCTCTAAGGCAAGCGCCGACTTATTCGTGCTGGCTTACCACAGAACGTACGGGCTCCCGGTGACTGTATCGAGATGTTCCAATAACTATGGCCCCTACCATTTCCCGGAGAAGCTGATTCCTCTGATGATCAGCCGCGCTCTGGCTGACGGCGAGCTTCCTGTTTACGGAGACGGCGCCAATGTACGCGACTGGCTGCACGTATCCGATCACTGTGAGGCCATTGATTTGATTATCCATAAGGGCCGTGTCGGAGAGGTTTACAATATCGGCGGCCATAATGAGAGAACCAATCTAGAGGTAGTAAAGACCATTCTGACAGCGCTTAACAAGCCGGAAAGCTTAATCCGCTACGTCAAGGATCGCCCGGGCCATGATCGCCGTTACGCCATTGACCCGACCAAGATCGAGACAGAGCTTGGCTGGAAGCCGAAATACAACTTTGATACAGGTATCCGTCAGACTATCGAATGGTATCTGGCCAATGAGGACTGGTGGAAGCATATTATCAGCGGAGAATACAGCCAGTATTTTGAAAAAATGTATGGAGATCGATTGGAATGAAAGTATTAGTGACAGGAGTAAAGGGACAGCTGGGTTTTGATGTGATGAATGAGCTTGCCAAGCGGGGGATCGAGGGCATCGGCGTGGATGTGGATGAAATGGATATCACCGACGCAGAGGCCTGCCGCCGTGTGATTACGGAAGCGGGACCAGATGCCGTAATCCACTGCGCTGCATATACTGCAGTAGATGCAGCCGAGACCAATTCTGAGCTTTGCCGCAGGGTAAATGCGGGAGGCACCAGAAACATTGCAGAGGTCTGCCGTGATTTGGATATCAAGATGATGTACATCAGCACAGACTATGTATTCGACGGACAGGGAACCCGTCCCTGGCAGCCGGATGATGAGAGAGATCCGCTCAATGCCTACGGTCAGGCGAAATACGAGGGCGAGCTGGCAATCGAAGAGCTTCTCGAAAAATATTTTATTGTCCGCATTGCCTGGGTATTCGGTGTCAACGGCAAGAACTTTATCAAAACCATGCTGCGCCTCGGCAAAGAGAGGGGCGCGGTAAGCGTGGTAGATGATCAGATCGGATCCCCGACCTACACCTATGATCTGGCCAGATTGCTGGTGGATATGATCGGGACGGAGCAGTACGGCCGCTACCATGCCACCAATGAGGGGCTGTGCAGCTGGTATGAGTTTGCAGTTGAAATCTTTAAGCAGGCAGGCCTGGATGTAAAGGTAACGCCGGTAAGCACCGCCGAATATACGGCCATGTATCCCGGCCAGGCCAAACGGCCTATGAACAGCCGGATCAGCAAGGATAAGCTGGAGGAAAAGGGCTTTGAACGTCTTCCGGCATGGCAGGATGCTCTTGGACGGTATTTAAAAGAAATTCAGTAAGAAAAAAGACGCAATAAGAAAAGCTTGAAAAACATGACAAAAGAACAGCCGGTTTTCCTGAAAGCAGCCAGAAAACCGGCTGTCGGAAATTGGCGAAGCAAGGAGAGGAGCCACAATGGGAAAATATTTTGGTACAGACGGTTTCCGCGGAGAGGCCAACGTAGATTTAACGGTTGAGCACGCCTATAAGGTAGGCCGGTTTTTAGGCTGGTATTACGGCCAGAAGGCAGCTGACAGCCGCTGCCGCATCGTGATCGGCAAGGATACAAGAAGAAGCAGCTATATGTTTGAATACTCCCTGGTGTCAGGCCTGACAGCATCCGGGGCTGACGTATATCTTCTGCATGTTACGACAACGCCCAGCGTTTCCTACGTTGTGCGGACCGAGGGCTTTAACTGCGGTATCATGATTTCCGCCAGCCACAACCCATTTTATGACAATGGCATCAAGGTCATCAATGAGCGCGGAGAGAAACTGGAAGAGGATGTAATCGAAAAGATTGAGAGCTATTTAGACGGCGAGATGGGAGAGATTCCGTTTGCCAAACGGGATGCCATCGGATGTACCGTGGACTTCTCAGCAGGCCGGAACCGCTATATCGGCTATCTGATTTCCATTGCCACCCGTTCCTTCAAAAATATGCGGGTCGGTTTGGACTGTGCCAACGGAAGCGCCTTCTCCATTGCAAAGAATGTATTTGATGCGCTGGGCGCAGAAACCCATGTCATCAGCAACACCCCGGACGGACTGAATATTAACACGGGCTGCGGTTCCACCCATATCGAAAAGCTGAAGCAGTTTGTAAAAGAAAACCATCTGGATGTAGGCTTTGCCTATGACGGAGATGCGGATCGCTGTCTGGCTGTGGATGAGAACGGCGAGCTTGTGGACGGTGACAAGATCATGTACATCTGCGGTAAATATATGAAGGAGCAGGGCACCCTGGTGAACAATACGGTAGTGACCACCATCATGTCCAACTTCGGCCTTTACAAGGCTCTGGAGCGGGAAGGCATTGCCTATGAGAAGACAGCAGTAGGCGACAAATACGTATATGAAAATATGGCGCAGAACGGCCACTGTCTGGGCGGTGAACAGTCCGGCCACATCATTTTCAGTAAAAATGCTACCACCGGAGACGGAATCCTGACCTCTTTAAAGGTAATGGAAGTAATTCTTGAGAAAAAGCAGACCTTGGGAAAGCTGGCTTCCGAGATTGAAATTTATCCGCAGGTGCTTAAAAATGTGAAGGTAAAGAGCAAGGCAGAGGCACAGGATGACAAGGATGTGCAGGCAGAGGTACAGAAGGTGGCAGAAGCTTTAGGCGATACAGGACGCATCCTGCTGCGCCAGAGCGGCACTGAGCCGGTGATCCGTGTTATGGTTGAGGCGGAGAGCGATGCGATCTGCGAGAAATATGTAGATCAGGTAATCGAGGTTATGAAGGCAAAGGGACATCTTCTGTAAGAGGAACTTAAGCTGAAACAGCGACTGCAGATATTCGGCACCGTACCTAATGCGGTGCCGGATTTTTATGCAATAGGAAAATGCGTCCTATTGCATAAAAACGCTCCGCGGAGATCGCACTGCGGCGGCAGAGAAATATGTCGCTTACGCGACCCGCCACAGGCGGAGAATCCTGCGGAGTAGGATTCTTTTTATAAAGCATACCGGACAGGCATGCGCCGAATCGGGAAAGGAATGACGGAATATGAGAGAACAGCTGACAGAAAGCGACATCAGGAAGATTCAGGAGGAGATTGATTACCGGAAGCTGGTGGTCCGAAAGGAGGCCATAGAGGCGGTGAAGGAGGCCAGAGCTCAGGGGGATTTAAGCGAAAACTTTGAGTATTATGCTGCCAAAAAGGACAAAAACCGCAATGAAAGCCGGATCCGCTACCTGGAGAATATGTTAAAGCATGCAAAAGTGGTATCGGATGAATCCAGTCCGGATGAGATTGGACTCAATGATACGGTGACGCTTTATTTTGAGGAAGATGAGGAGGACGAAACCTATCGTCTGGTGACCAGTATCCGGGGAAATTCTCTAAAGGGGCTCATCAGCATTGAGTCGCCTCTCGGAAAGGCCATCAAGGGCCACAAGGTGGGCGACCGGATTTGGGTGAAGATTAATGAAAAGGCGGGCTATACCGTAGTAGTAAAGACCATAGAAAAGACCGGAGAAGACGAAAATGACAGGATCCGAAGCTATTAAGACTCGGATCCTGTCATTTTTTAGGTTACTGTTTTACCAGCCCTTTGGAGGCCCATTTGCCGCTGCGGTAGCGTCCATAGGAGATGGCCGTTCCGATGAACCAGCCGATGGGAATAGACCACCAGATGGAGCTGGGGCCGATTTTGCTGGCCAGGGTATAGGCCAGAGCTACACGGGAGAACAGGTTAAACAGGGAGCTGGCCATAAAGGTCTTCATATCCCCGGCGCCCCGGAGCAGGCCGTTGCTGACAAACATAAGTCCCATTAATATGTAGAAGACAGAAACCGTGCGCATATAATCCATGCCGTATTGAATGGCCTGCGCATTGGCTCCGGAATCCATGAACATATTAAGAAGGTTCGGCCCAAAGAGGAAGATAATGCTTGTGATCAGGATACTGAAGACAAGAACCATAAACAGGCTGGCCCGGTAGCCGTCCCGCACACGTTCCGGTTTTCCGGCTCCGATATTCTGGGCCGTATAGCTGGACATGGCATTGGAAAAGTTCATATTGGGCAGCATGGCCAGGCTGTCGATTTTGGAGGCTGCCGTGTATCCGGCAATAAAGACGGAACCGTAGGAATTTACCAGGCTCTGCATTAAGAGCATGCTGACGGATACGATGGACTGCTGAATCATGGAGGGTACGCCGATGCGGGCGATCCGCTCTACGGCAGAAAAATGAAACAGCGGAAGCTTTCCGTGCTCTGCATCCTCTTCATCCGGCAGCTTCTTTAAGCGGCGCAGAATGACAATGAGGGAAAGCAGGGCACACAGCCCCTGCGCAATCAGAGTGGCCCACGCTACGCCGGCAACCCCCATGTGAAATCGGATGACAAACAGCAGATCCAGCACAATATTGGTCATGGTAGAGAGAATCAGGAAGCCCAGCGGAGTCTTGCTGTCTCCCAGTGCATTGTAAATGCCGTTCAATGTATTATATATAAAGAGGAAAACAGCGCCGCCGAAATAAATCTGCAGGTAGGTTAAGGAGTCTGCCATGATATTTTCCGGGGTCTTTAAAAGCTGTAAAATGAGCGGTGAAAGGAAGCTGCCCAAAATGGAAATGATAAGGCTGATGATAAACTGTCCGATAATTGCCGTAGAAACCGTGGTTTTCATCTCACGGATGCGTCCTGCGCCGAAAAGCTGGGAAATCACTACATTGCAGCCCATGGACAGACCGGCCGCAACGGCGACTGCCAGAAAAACCACGGGGAAGGACGCCCCTACTGCGGCCAGGGCATCGGCTCCCACAAAGTTGCCGACCACGATAGAATCCACCATATTATAGAGCTGCTGGAATATGTTTCCCATCAGCATGGGAAGGGAAAAGAAAAACAACAGCTTCAGCGGTTTTCCTTCTGTCAGATTTTTAATCATGTTTCCATGCCTCCTTTTCCGAAAGAGCATTTCTGGCCATGCGTTCCAGATAGCTCTGGTAATTTTTGATTTCCTCTTCTGTAAAGCCGGAAAAACAGCGGGACTTCCAATCTTCCTCAAAGGTGCGGATCTGTTCTAAGATCTTTCCCCCTTCGTCTGTGAGCTCCACCAGCTTTTCCCGTTTATTCTGCGGATTGACAACCCGGCGGATCAGACCGCGTTCCTCCAGCCGTCCCATGGACCGGGCAATCCTCCCTTTATCCAAGTCTGCTGCACAGCAGATGGTTTCCTGATTGCAGGCTCTGTATTGGGAAATGGATCGGATGACGATACCGTCCACCGGTTTGAGATGCAGGGGCGCCAGCTTTTCCCGGAAGAAGCCCTGTGCGCACCGGCGCAGAATACTGTGATAAATCTCCATAGATACCTCCATATGGAATGTTGTAAAATACAACAATACACGTCTGATTATTATAAGGCTCTATGGGGAAAAAAGCAAGAGAAAAGCCTGGGCTTTCCAAAAAAGAATTCGAATCTTTTATGGAAAAGAAAAAAGCACTGTGCTATGATAGAGATATCTTTACAAAAATGAAACACAGCCCGGGAAAAAGGCATGATGGTGAAAAGGAGGCAGTTTCATGAAAACGCGATTGGAAAAAGTGCGGACCGCGAAGGTGGCGGGCTTTCCGCTTCCTCTGTATCTGGGAGTTTTATTGTTAGTGGTGGTATGCATGTATGCGCAGTGTCTTCCGTCGGGGCTTGTGGGAGGACTGATTGTCCTCATGGTTCTGGGAGAGGGCTTAAATACCATCGGTAACACCGTTCCGGTGGTCCGAACCTATCTGGGAGGATCCGTAGTCTGCATCCTGGGAGCAGCGGTGATTCAGGCTCTGGGACTGATTCCGGAGCAGACACATGAAATCTTAGACAGCTTTGTAAATCGGGAGGGCTTTCTGGTATTCTATATTTCCGCACTGATCACCGGAAGTCTTTTTAATATCGATCGAAATCTTCTGATCCGTGCGACGGTAAAACTGCTTCCCACTGCTGTGATTTCTCTGGCTGTGGGTGTGACGCTTTCCGGTATTCTGGGCATGTGCATGGGAAATACCTTTCTGGAGGGAATTCTGTACATCGGTGTCCCGATGACCAGCGGCGGCATGACGGCGGGTTCGGTCCCTCTGTCTGCCATGTATTCGTCGGTTCTGGGGATCGATGCGGGGCAGATTCTGACGCGGATTGCGCCGGCTACGGTCTTAGGGAACTGTGTAGCGATTATCTTAAGTGCCCTGGCCAATCGGCTGGGCGAAAAAAAGCCGTCTTTAACCGGACACGGCCGCCTGGTCAATGATGGACAGGAGGTTGCGCCCAGACCGCCGATGAAACCGACCTTTGCGCTCCTGTGTACCGGTCTTATTATTTCTCTTGCCTTTTATGAGCTGGGAGCTCTGTGCCACCAGTATATTTCCATTATTCCGACCTATGCCTGGATGATCATTGCGGTAGTATTGGTAAAGGGCACAGGCATCATGTCTGAAGAGCTGGAGGATGCCGCCAGAGAATGGGGACAGTTTGCCATTCACAGCTGGACTGCCGCATCGTTAACCGGCATCGGCGCCACCCTAATTGACTTAAAAACGATATTGGCCACGCTGACCCCATTCTATCTCCTGACTGTGGTGCTGGTGGTAACCGCCATCACCCTGACTGCCTCTTTCGTGGGAAAGAAAATGGGATTCTATCCATTGGAATCAGCCATTGCGGCCGGCATGTGTACCACCAATATGGGTGGATCCGGCAATGTGGCAGTGTTAAGCAGCGCCAAACGAATGGAACTTCTGCCTTTCGCTCAGATAGTAACCCGTTCCTGCGGAGCGCTGATGCTGACCCTGGGCGGCGTTTTGATACAGCTTCTGGTATAGCCGAAGGAATGTGATTACGAATTCCTGTGTTCTGAAGAATACAGGAAAGCAAAAAGGAGGTACATTTCATGGGAGAGGAGACAAGACGGGGCTTCCAGTCCCGCTGGGGCCTGATTGCCACGCTCATCGGTCTGGCCATCGGCACCGGAAATATCTGGCGGTTTCCGAGGCAGGCGGCATCCAACGGAGGAGGCGCCTTTATCATTGCCTGGACCGTGATGCTTCTGGTGACGGCCATTCCGCTGGCAATCGCAGAAATGGCCATCGGGCGGGCCGCAAGACGCGGCTGTCCCCATGCTTTTCGGGATATGCTGGGAAAGCGATATACCTGGATGGGCTGTTTTATGTCTCTGATTGTGCTGTGTATTGCGTCCTATTATACAGTGACCATGGCTTGGGTGCTCCGCTATCTTATCATGTCCTTTACCGGATCCTTATTCACTGCGCCGGATAAGGAGGCACTCTGGTATGGTGTATCGACCGGAAGCCCCCTGACGGTGGCCTGCTTTGGATTAAGTCTTCTGCTCACCTGGTTTATTACATCCGGCGGTGTGTCGGGAAGCATTGAGCAGTTCATGGAACGGTGTATTCCGGTTCTTTTCGTGCTTTTGGCTGTGATTGCCGTTCGGGCGCTTTTTCTGGGCCGGGTAACGGCTGATGCAGCCGGAACAGCAGCTGGGCTGGACTTTTTCTTCCGGATCGATCCGGCCTATCTCTGGAACGGCAGGACCTGGATCAATGCGCTGATTCAGATTCTGTGGTCTGTCGGTGTGGGATGGGGGCTGGTTATCACATACGGCGTCTATACCCAGCCGAGGACCGATGTAGCCTTAAATGCCTTTATTCAGGGCTTTGGAAATAATGTGGCCTCCCTTCTGGCCGGCGTGGCCGTAATTCCGACCCTGTTCGCCTTTTACAGCCCGGAAAAAGCGCTGGCTATCTGCAGCAGCGGCAATAACGGCCTTACCTTTATTTCCCTGGCCCATATCTTCGGGGAGATGCCCGGCGGGCGTTTGATTGCAATTCTCTTTTTCCTGGCTCTGCTTCTGGCTGCCCTGTCGTCTAATCTGGGGCATTTTCTGGTCATGGCCCTTCCTCTCATGGACATGGGAATGGATCGGAAAAAAGCGAACCGGGTGGTTCTGTGCCTTATCGCTGTGTGGGGCCTTCCCTCGGCCCTGTTTCTGGATTTTCACGGAAATCAGGATTTTGTATCGGGTATCGGACTAGTGCTGGGGATTCTCTGGACCTGCGTGCTGGTGCGGAAAACAGGGGTAAAACGGTTTGCGGACCGGTTTGTCAATATTCCGGAAAATGATGTACACTGCGGACTTTGGTGGCGTGTCGCTATTCGGTGGATCGCTCCGCTGACGGCGACTCTTCTTATTGTATATTTTGCGGTTGGTTATTTGAAACAGGAAAACAGATGGAATATTTGGCAGACAGAATCCTTTGCCACCTTGGCGGTGCAGCTGGCGGTCTATCTTGCAGCAGCCAATCTGTGGGCGGCTGCAGTCAACCGGAAGCAGTGCCGGGTATATTATAACGGTGAGAGCTTTCCCGAGGTGCCGGAGGATCGGGATTAAGATGCCGGGAAAATGGGAGGGAAGATATGACGGAAGCAGGAATTCTTTCAATGGCAGGTATTTTGGCCTTTTATGCTGTATGTCTGGCGGCCGTATTATATAAAATTTTTCACTCAAAAGAATCATAGGGAGGAGAGGGACAGATGAATATTTTCGTGGTGCTGATGCTTTGCTTTGCTGCGCTGGGGCTGTTGGACGAAATCCTGGGCGGAAAGCTGGGATTTATGCCGGATTTTGAAAAGGGGCTTACGACCATGGGAGGTCTGGCCATGTCAACGGTTGGTTTTTATTCCATCGGTGTTTCCTATGTGCAGAACCATGCGGAGGCCTTTGCCGCGGCAGCTGAGCATATGCCGTTTGATCCGTCCCTGGTGGTAGGATGTCTTCTGGCACCGGATATGGGGGCTCTGGGGATTGCCCAAAAGGTAGCTGCCTCAGCGTCTATCGCGATTTTTACCGGTTCCATGGTATCCGGAGGTCTGGGAGCTACCGTGGGCTATCAGCTTCCTGTCTTTTTGGCAGCGGTCCGCAAGGATGAGATACCGGAACTGATGAGAGGGTTTATTTTCGGCCTGATTATGCTGCCGGCCGGCCTCATTGTGGGAGGCCTGATGCTGGGCCTTTCCCTGTCTCAGCTGTTTTTCAACATGATCCCTGTGCTGGTGCTGTGCGCGGTTCTGATTCTTGCATTCGTGACAGTGCCGTCCCAGACAACCCGCTGTCTGATTGTCATTGGAAATGGGATCCGGATTATCAGCTTTCTTTTCTTCGGTATTGCTGTTTTCAGTGTTTTTGTGCCGCAGTACGCAGTGGTGGATTCTGTTTTAGTATCAGAGATGCTCTATATGGTGCTGCGCATGGTAATTGTAGCGTGCGGAGGACTGGTCATGTCTCACATTGCGCTGGACAAGCTGAAAAAGCCCATTGAGGCTATGGGGCGGTTTCTGGGCGTGAATAACGAATCCGTGGTCGGCCTATTCTTAAGCTGCACGCAGAGCCTTGCCATGCTGCCGCTCTTTTCTCAGATGGATCGGAGGGGGAAGATTATCAATGCCGCCTTTTCTGTGGCCGGGGCCTATGTGATAGGCGGTCAGATGGCGTTCGTGGCATCCCTGGTGCCGGCATCGGCGGTAACTCCTTATATGGCCAACAAATTCATTGCCGGTGTTTTGGCAGTGATTCTTGCTATTGTATGTGATAAAAAGGCAGAGCCTGCTGCATAAAGATACGGATCTATATGTCCGCCATGGCCTGGGAACCGACAGAAAGCAGAAGCGATGCTCCAAACGAAAGAGATGTTCCGGAAATAGCAGAACAAGAACCAGTAGAACAAAAAGGGAGGCCTTCCTTTCGGAGGGCCTCCCTGAATTTATGCTGTTCGAAAATCGAAATTCAGAATATTAGCAGCATCCGCATCCGCCGAATTCCTGCTCGGTTCTGTCGATGATCTCGTTCTGAAGCGGTTTGTCAAGGTTACGGAAGTAATCGCTGTAGCCTGCTACACGAACGATAAGCTCTTTGTATTCTTCCGGACGTTTCTGTGCATCAATCAGAGTTGCACGGTCAATTACGTTGAACTGTACATGATGTCCGTCCATAGCGAAGTAGGAGCGAACCATTGCAGCCAGGTTGTCGATACCCTGCTCGCCTGCAATTGCTTCCGGTGTGAACTTCTGATTCAGAAGTGTACCGCCGGTGGAGCAGTGATCCATCTTGGAGCAGGACTTGATAACTGCGGTCGGTCCGTTTACGTCGGCACCCTTCTCCGGGGAAATACCCTCGGACAGAGGCTTGCGAGCCAGACGTCCGTTAGGACTTGCGATCATAACATCACCGAAGTATACGTGGCAGGTGGTCGGAAGCATATCTACATGATATACACCGCCTCTGGTGGTCGGTCTGCCGGTGATATAATCCTTGTACTCGTTGAATACGCTTACCATGATGTCATCTGCATAATCATCATCGTTGCCGTATTTCGGAGTCTTATTCTTAACCAGATTCAGGATATCCTCATGGCCTTCGAAGTTATCCTTCATTGCCTCGAGTAATTCCTTCATGGTGAATTTCTCGTGATCAAATACATTGTACTTGATAGCGGACAGACAGTCGGAAATGGTTCCGATACCTACACCCTGGATGTAGCTGGTGTTGTATCTCGGGCCGCCTGCATTGTAGTCTTTGCCTTTCTTGATACAGTCATCGGTACAGATGGAAAGGAACGGAGCCGGCATCATCTGAGAGTAGATTCTCTCGATTACCAGGTTGCCGCGCATCTTTACATCGATGATGTATTCAAGCTGTGTCTTGAATGCATTCCAAAGCTCGTCATAGGACTTGAAGTCTTCTGCTTTGCCGGTATGCGGTCCGATCTGCTTATCGAACATTACATCATAGCCGTCATGCAGTGCAAGCTGGAGGCATTTCGGGATGTTTAAGTAACCGGTCAGCCAGTAAGCCTCGGTTCCCCATGCACCGGTCTCTACACAGCCGGAGCAGCCTGCGTTTCTGGCATCAACCAGAGATTTGCCCTGGTTTAAGAGCTCCTGAATTAATTCGTCGGTATTGTAGAATGCCGGCTGGCCCCAGCCCTGACGTGCGATCTCGCAGGCTCTCTTTAAGAACTTATCCGGAGTAACCTTAGCGATCTGTACGTTGGAGTTCGGCTGGTTCTGTCTCATGTCTTCCATACAATCCAGAATCAGGTAGGATACCGGATTAACTGCGTCGGTTCCGTCTTCCTTTACGCCGCCGCTGTTGATATTTGCGAAGTCAACGTAGGTACCGGACTCTTTTAAGGTTACGCCAACCTTAACAGGTGCCGGAGAGTTGAACAGTTTTACCCACAGACACTCGATAAGCTCAAGTGCTCTTGTGTCATCCAGAATACCGGCAGCGGTATCCTTCTCATAGAACGGGAACAGATGCTGATCCAGACGGCCCGGTGTGAAGGCATCCCACGGGTTTAACTCTGTGGTTACGCCTAAGTGGGTGAACCAGTACATCTGAAGTGCCTGCCAGTAGGTCTCCGGTTTGTGCTCCGGAACAACGGCACAGTTTGCTGCGATCTGCTCTAATTCCTGTTTTCTGACCGGATCTTTCTCAACAGCAGCCTTCTCCAGTGCCAGATCATGATATCTCTTGCCTAAGATGATGATAGCATCACAGCAGATATCCATGGCGCGGAGCTCCTGCTCTTTGTCGTAAGCTTCCGGATCGTTAAAGTAGTCTAAGTTAGCGATGGCTTCTGCGATTTCTTTCTTGTAGTCGCCGTAGCCCTTGATGTAGAAGTTCTTGCCGCCTGCAGTATGACCAGGTCCGCGCTGCTCCATGAACTCGGTGAACATACCAACCTCATAGCAGTCTCTCCACTCCTGAGTCATAGCCTTTAAGATGTGCTCTCTGACAGCTCTGTTCTTCCAGTACGGAATAATCTCTCTCTCCTGAAGATCCAGATCATCCTGGGTAACGGTGAAGTTAACCAGTTTACGGTCATTCATGATGTGCATGTCTTCGATGGTGTGGCAGCACAGCTCCGGGAAGGTCGGGGAACACTGAGGATCCTTACCCTTCTCACCTACAAGGAGCTCATCCTCGCCGAGGTACAGAGTCTTTTTGGAGAAATACTCCTTGAGAACAAGAGCTCTTAAAACCGGAATGGATACGGAACCCTCGTACTCTTTGTAAACGTCTGTCTCAATTTTTGCTCTTTCCAGATCCAAATGGGGCTGTGTAGAGTGGCTGATTCTTCTCAGTCTTTTGATTCTCTCAGTGCAGCCGCGCTCGTTATCCTTTAACAGACCTTCCGGTGTGTTGATAACGAATGAAGTATCAATTTTCCCTGCCATTTTTTTATCCTCCTATATTTACTTTTTGGAATCCATGCTCTTCGAACATGGATTTAAAATGTTGCATCAGTTCCTGTAATGGTTTTTCCATGGCTTCTTCCTCGTAATTCATATCAAGGCTGGAGTATTTGCCCTTGCCGATGTCATGATAAGGAAGGAGATTTACCTGGCGTACATTTATCTGGTTTTCCTCCAGAAAATGGATTACGCTTGTGATATGTTCCTCTGTTGCATTTACCTTTCCGATGATGGGAAGGCGGATATAAAGGCCTGCACCGTCATTGCTGAGCTTTACCAGATTCTCAAGAATCAGGGTATTGTCCACGCCGATATATTTCTTGTGTTCCTCATGATCCATAAGCTTGATATCATAAAGAAAAACCTCTACATACGGAAGCAGCCTTTTTAAATTTTCATAAGGCGTATAACCGCTGGTGTCAATAAAGACACGGACACCGTTCTCATGGAGCCGCCGACAGACTTCCTCGACAAAATCCATGTTCTGAGAGGCCATGACCTCGCCGCCGGAGAGCGTCACGCCGCCGCCGGATTGATCGTAGAAGATTTTATCCTTCATCGCTTCTTTAACCAGAGCGTCAACCGTATATTCCTTTCCGGCAATCTCGCGGGCCTCTGTGATGCACCAGTCGGTACAGACACCGCAGGCCGTACATTTGGAACGGTCGAAAACCAGCTTACCGTCTACAATGGAGTTGGCGCCCTGCTTGCATTTGACAACGCATTTGCCGCATCCGGTGCATTTGTGACGGTGGAAAATAAGCTCTTTATGATACCGTTGGCTTTCCGGATTGTGACACCACATACATCTCAACGGACAGCCCTTAAAAAAAAGTGTGGTCCGCACGCCGTCTCCGTCGTGTGTTGAGAATTTCTGAATATTAAATATGTAAGGAGTATCTGCCATCCTTATGCCCCCTTTTACAAAAACTAGACTGCGTTCTAGTTATGAGTCTATAATACTACAAACTCTGTAGAAATACAATAGAAATTTGAAAAAAATATAGAAAAATCAAGCATTTGCAGAATTATTCGGGAAAAAGATGAAAAGGTTTCGAAGCGCATTTTGGCGTAACTGAAATTCTTTTTTCTTTGATGTGAAACTTTCATGCAAGCTAAAAAGGAATTTATTTATCATGAAAAAAATTCATACAGGTGTAAAACAGAACAAAAAAATAGAATCTTAGAGCGTGTGCTTGTTGACAGGCGCGGGAAGGCTGTGCTATACTTCGGATCGGTAACAATCTGAAAAAAACAGTTAATTTCGAGCTGTTTTGCCTAAAATAATATATGGATAATATTATAATGGCAGCCAGCCAATGGGTGTCAGGGGAAACCCGGATGCCTCCCGCATTTGGAAAGAAATGCATATGGAAAGAAATTGTGATTGATAAACTTCTCAGTATGCTTTGCTTCTTGTCTTCAGTTTCGGTTTCTTCCCCGTATGTCATGCTTTTTTCGGAAATATTTTTTTATTAAAAAGGGAGAATACTACCATGAGAAAAGCAAACAAAGCAATTGCAATGGCAATGGCTGCGATGATGGCACTGTCCATGACCGCATGCTCCGGCTCTGCAGCAGAGACTGCACCGGCCGAGACAGAAGCAGCTACAGAGGCTGCCGCAGAAGAGACAGAAGCAGCAGAGACGGAAGAGGCTGCCGAGACAGAAGAGGCAAAAGAGGCAGAAGGCGTTCTTCTGATGGCTACCACCACCAGTACAGACAACACAGGCCTTTTAGATTACCTTCAGCCGCTGTTCTTAGAGGAGACAGGCATTGACTTACAGTGGACTGCAGTAGGAACCGGCGATGCAATCCAGAAGGGAAAAGACGGCGAGGTTGACGTAGTTCTGGTTCACTCCAAAGCAAAAGAGGAAGAGTTTGTAGAGAGCGGCTTTGGTGTGGAGCGTTTCCAGGTTATGTACAATGACTTCATTATCATTGGACCGAAGGACGGCCCGATCGAGAAGACAGAGGATATTGAGTCTGTATTCAAGCAGGTTATGGACGAGCAGCTGGTATTCGTATCCAGAGGTGATAATTCCGGTACACACAACAAAGAGACCGGTATCTGGGATAAGCTGGGAATCGCAGATTATGAGAGCAATCCGAACTATATTTCCGCCGGCGCCGGCATGGGCGATACAATCAACATGACTGACGAAAAGGGCGGCTACTGCCTGACAGACCGCGGAACCTGGTTAGCTAAGAAAGCAGACTATCCGGATATGGAGATTGTTTGTGAGGGAGATGCAAACCTGTTAAATCAGTACGGTGTAATCGCTGTAAACCCGGAGAAATATCCGGATGTAAACAACGAAGCAGCTAATACCTTCATCGAGTGGATTTGTTCTCCGGAAGTTCAGAAGCTGATCGGAGAATTCGGTGTAGAGGAGTACGGCGAGCCGTTATTCTTCCCGAATGCAGAGCAGAAATAATTGACAGAATGGAAGGCTGTACCATTTCCGGGTACAGCCTTTTTGCAAATGAAGCGGGAAAGCATGGGAGAACGCATGAAACAGTTATTTTCACAATTTTTCGGAACCGTGGGCGTGTTGGATTCTATCCGGGTCACCTTAATTATGTCCTTCTGGTCCACGCTGATTGCCTCCGTGCTCGGCATTTTTCTGGGCCTTCTTCTGGAACGGAAGGATTTTCCGGGGAAACGACTGACGGTGCGGATCAACCGGACCCTGATGGGCGCGCCGCCGGTGGTGATTGGACTTCTGGCCTATATGCTGCTTCGGAAAAAGGGGCCCTTCGGCAGCCTCCGCTGGGTATTTACCATTAAGGGCATGGTATTTGCCCAGGTGCTGATTATTACCCCCATTGTCTGCGGAATGGTCTATTCCTATGCGGTGCGGACCGCGCCGGCTATCCGGGCCTTTGCACGGACCATGGGAGCGGATCGGACACAGACGGGGCGCCTCCTGATTCGGGAGATGAAAAACGAGATTTACTTTGCCGTGGTGTCGGGCTACGGCCGTTCCATCAGCGAGGTGGGCGCCGTATTCCTGGTGGGCGGCAATATTAAAAACAATACCCGCACCATGACGACGGCGATTTCCACATTAAAGGGAGCGGGGGATTATTATGAGGGGATTTTTCTCGGTGTTGTTTTGATGATCATGGCCTTTGCGGTACAGACGCTGGCGGATTATTTCCGGAAGGAGGAGACCGGAGATGAAAATTTCTAATCTGGAAAAACAGATGGGAGACTTCCATCTGCATATCAGGGAAATGAACTTAGAGGACGGACTGGTGCATGGCCTGGTGGGTTCCAACGGCTGCGGGAAAACCACGCTTTCCAAGCTGATTACGGGAATCCTGACACCGGACGGGGGAACCATTGATTATGAGGGGCTGACCTTCCGTGATATTACCATGACCAGTCAAAAGCCGTATCTTCTGCATGATACAGTCTACCAGAATCTGATTTATCCTCTGAAAATCCGCGGAATCCGTCCGGATGAAGAAGAGGCGGATCAGTGGCTGTCCCGCTGCGGCCTTTTGGATAAAAAGAAGCAGTATGCCCGCTCCTTAAGCAGCGGGGAACAGCAGAAGCTTTCCTTTATCCGGGCCCTGATTTTTAAGCCTAAGCTGGTAATCGTGGATGAGACATTATCCAACCTGGATCCGGACAGCACGGAGCTTTTCGAACAGCTGATTCTGGAGCAGCAGAGAAAGCGGCCCATTACCTGGATCACGATCAGCCATCAGCTGGTGCACATCAAAAAGATTTGCGACAGAGTGCATTTCCTGGAACGGGGAGAGCAGCTTGCGGAAGGAACACCGGAGGAGATTTTACTGCGGCCCAGCCATCCGGCCATCCGGAATTTTCTTTCCAAAACAGAGGTTTCGTTTCGGGGAGACTGATTTTAAAGGGGATAAGGTATGAAAAGGGTCTTGGAATTTCTTCTGGCATGAAAAACGTTTTTCTGACATGAAAATATTTTGCGGTTGGCAGTTGACAGCATAAGATCGGCTATGATATACTTTTTTTAGAAAAATAGATACGAAATGTGATTTCGAGCCGTTTTTCCTAAAACATCAAATGCGATGGAAGGGCGGCCAATGGGTGCCGGGGGAAACCCGGGTGCCTCCCCGCATTCGGAACAGGATGCATTTGGAAAGAAATTACTCTTTACCTGATTATAGGAAACCGCATATAATCAGACAGAGAAGGATGAACTCTCCGAAAGCCCGGCCGATGCAGAAACGGATAGAGACGATAAAGCAGCTTTTGGAGAAGCTGATCCCAGTGGGACATTCTCCGGGCTGCTTTTTTATTTCTGTAGGAAACTGTCCCGCCGGGATGCCCGAAGCTCTTTGTCCGTCTATCATTCCTACATGAATTTCGGGCAGGAAAGGAACCATTTTTATGAAATTACTGCAGGTGGATACTCTGGCAGAGGCCAGAGAAAAGCTGGAGAAGGTGTGGAAGGACCGCAGGATGGAGACAGAGGATATCCCGTTGGAGACAGCGCACGGACGGGTGCTGGCAGAGGATATCCGTGCGGGAGAGGATATTCCCGGTTTCCGGCGTTCCAGCGTGGACGGATATGCGGTATGTGCAAAGGACACAGCAGGAGCGACAGAGAGCATTCCTGTTTTTTTGGAGATTGTGGAAGAGGTTTCCATCGGTCATGCGGCCGGGAAACGGATTGAGAACGGCCAGTGTGCCTATGTGCCCACCGGAGGCATGATCCCGGAAGGGGCGGATGCCATGGTGATGGTTGAATATTGCGAGCTGTTTGACGAAAATCATGCGGCGCTTTATCAATCAGTTCCCCACGGGAAATTCGTGGTGGAGCCGGGGGAGGATGTGAAGGCAGGAAGCTTTCTGCTTTCCCGGGGAACGGTTTTGGGCCCGGCTCAGATCGGAGCGCTGGCAGCCGCCGGAGTCAGCTCTGTGCCGGTGTTTGTGCCGTGGAAAGTAGGGATTTTATCTACCGGAGACGAGCTGGTTTCTGTGGATGAAACGCCCGGACCCGGCCAGGTCCGGGATATCAATACCTGGGCGCTGCGGGCCTTTGCGGCCAGGTCCGGCATGGAGGTTGTTGTGACGCGGACTCTGGCAGATGACGAGGGCCTTTTGGAGGCAGCTGTTTCGGATGCCATGAAGAGCTGTGATGTGGTCTTTACCTCCGGCGGAAGCTCTCAGGGGAAAAAGGACATGACAGAAGAGATTTTAAGCCGGGTTTCCGGCGGGAATGTCTTCACCCACGGGCTGGCCTTAAAGCCCGGAAAACCCACGATTCTGGGATATGACAGAGAGACCGGTACGCTGCTTGGAGGTCTTCCGGGGCACCCGGTGGCAGCGCTTACGGTATTTAAACTTCTGTTTATCTGGCTTTGGAAAAGGCAGACCGGGCAGAGAGAGGATTTTGGCATTATGGCCCGGATGAAGAGCAATCTGGCCAGCGCGCCCGGAAAGACAACCTGCCTTCTGGTCCGCTTAAGCCGGACGGAGGAAGGCTTTGCGGCAGAACCGATTCTCGGAAAATCGGGATTGATTACCACCATGGCGGAGGCTGACGGCTATGTGATGATTGACATGAACCGGGAAGGCCTCAAGGCAGGAGAGCTGGTGGAGGTGCACCGACTGGGATAGTCCCGGGGAGGAGACAGAAAGCCGGAAGGCTTTGGCGGGAGGCTCTGTATGGCGCCATGAAGAGATGCGGCATGCGGGCTCTGTGAAAAGGATGTGAGAGACAATGGGAAAGAGAAATCTTTATTTGAATAATACGCCGGTGGAGGAAGCGCTGGCTGTCTATAAGCATGCACTGCGGGAGATTCTGGTTCCGGAGACGGAGGAGATTCCGGTGACGGAAAGCTTAAACCGGATTACCAGAAATGCAGTCTATGCCAGATACTGTTCGCCCCTTTACAACGCAGCGGCCATGGACGGCATCGCAGTGGAGGCGGAGCGGACGAAAACGGCTTCGGAGCGGGAACCGCTCGTGTTAAGGCCGGGAGAGGATTTTGTGGTGGTGGATACGGGCGATCCCATCCATAATCCCTATGATTCCGTCATCATGGCAGAGGATCTGATCGAGCAGGAGGACGGCTCTGTTAAAATTACGGAGGCAGCGGCTTCCTGGCAGCATGTACGCCCCATCGGGGAGGACATCGTAGCGGGAGAGATGCTGATTCCCAGCAGGCACCGCATCCGCCCCATCGATATCGGCGTGCTTTTGGCAGGCGGCATCACAAAGGTGGAGGTTTATAAGCTCCCCACCGTGGCTATTTTCCCGACGGGCACCGAGATCATCGAGCCGGGAGAGGAGCCGAAAGATGGGGATATCATCGAGTCCAATTCCCGGATGTTTGAGGCCATGGTAAAGGAGCACGGAGGCATTCCGCACCGTTTCCCGCCGATCGCCGATGATTATGAGGTGCTGAAAGCACACATTTCTGAGGCGGTGGATCAGCATGATCTGGTGATTGTCAATGCCGGATCCAGTGCGGGAACCGAGGATTTTACGGTACATATTTTAAGGGAACTGGGAACGGTTCTGATTCACGGCGTGGCAATTAAGCCGGGAAAGCCGGTGATTCTGGCCATTGTCCGGGGAAAGCCGGTCATCGGACTGCCGGGCTATCCCGTATCCGCTTATATCAATTTCGAAAACTTCGTAATTCCTGTTCTCGGTATGATGAACGGGCAGGTAAATGAGAAGGCCCCGTCGGCAGAGGCAGTGATTTCCAAGCGCCTTATCTCCTCCCTGAAGCATAAGGAGTATGTCCGCGTCAAGGTGGGGAAGGTAGATGACAAGCTGGTGGCATCGCCGCTGGCCCGTGGAGCCGGAGCTGCCATGAGTCTGGTCCGGGCAGACGGATTCTGCATCATCGAGCAGAACAGCGAGGGCGTGGAGGCCGGAGAAAAGGTGTCCGTAGAGCTTTACCGGACCATGGACGAGATCGACCACACGGTGGTTGCCATCGGAAGCCATGATTTGATTCTGGATGTGATATCCGACCTGATGCCGAATATCTATCCGGGAAATTATTTATCCAGCACCCATGTGGGCAGCATGGGCGGCTTAATGGCCCTGAAAAGGGGAGAGGCCCATATCGCGCCGACCCATCTTCTGGATGAGGCAACCGGCGTTTACAATATACCGATTTTAAAAAAACTGTTTCAGGAACCCATGGCTTTGGTCAAAGGTGTGGATCGGATCCAGGGAATCATGGTTCAAAGGGGGAACCCCCTCGGAATCCGGGGTGTCTCGGATTTACCGGGAACGAATTATGTAAACCGGCAGCGAGGGGCAGGAACGAGAGTCCTTCTGGATTACAAGCTGAAACAGGCCGGCATTTCGCCGGAAGCGATCCATGGCTATGACCGGGAGGCAGCCACCCATATGGCGGTGGCTGCGGCCATTGCGGGAGGCAGCGCTGATGCCGGAATGGGCATCGAATCAGCAGCCAGAGCTATGGGGCTGGATTTCATTCCGGTGGGACCGGAGGAATATGATTTTGCCGTTCCGGTGCGGTTTTTAGAGCTGCCGCATGTACAGAAGTTCCTGGAGATCTTAAAGAGCGGGGAATTTAAGGAACGTCTTGAGAAGCTGGGCGGCTATGAAGCCCGCCAGGCCGGAACCATTGTTTATCTGTAAAGGAGGAGTATTTATGGAACCGAGGGTGAAGGCGCTGTTTTCTTTTCCAGAAAAGGGAAAGCCGGGAGTTTCAGCAGAATGCAGCCATTTTACGGAACAAAAGGGCATGGACGGCGATCGCCATGCGGACGGAGGCAGCCGTCAGGTGACGCTTTTATCCGGAGAGGTGAAGGCGTGGATGGCGAAACAGAAGGAGCCGGGCCTCTGCTTTAAACGATATAAGGCCAATCTGGAGACAGAGGGGCTTGATATAGGGATGCTGAGACCGGGAATGAGGCTTTTTGCCGGAAGCGCCGTGTTCGAGGTATCGGAGGTGCTGAAGGAATGTTTTCCGGAATGTACCCTGTTAAAGAATCAAAAGGAATGCAGACTTTCTTCCGGGGGAGCTTTTTTGAGGGTAATCAAATCGGGAGAGGTTTCAAAAAATGATACAATTGCGATAGGAGGAATGGAAAAGTGAAGCGATTAGTAAAAGACGAATCCCTTTGCATTGGCTGCCGCCAGTGTGAGGAAGCATGTTCCAAGGCGTTTTACAAGACGGTCGATGCAGCCAAGTCCTGTATCCGCATTAAGGATCGGGAGGACGGAACCCACAGTATTTCTGTATGCACCCAGTGCGGAAAGTGTGCAGAGGTATGCAATACCGGCGTGATTTCACCGGATGCCCGCGGCGTATACCGTCTGAACAAGAAAGAATGTGCCGGATGCCTGATGTGTGTAGGCTTCTGTCCGGAAGATGTGATGGTCCAGTGCGACGATTGCCTGGAGCCGTCCAAATGTACTGCCTGCGGACTTTGCGTAAAAGCCTGTCCGACAGGTGCAATCAAGCTTGTGGAAGAATAAGGAGGGGAAAAGATGATTCATATGTGCAGCCTCCCGCGTTACGCAGATGCGAACCCGGAAGAGATTAAAAAGATGAAAGAGGCCCATGTGGTATTAAATCAGGTGACCTATGAACCGAAGGCACTGTACCGGGGCTATACGGATAAGAGACTGAAGATCGATGTATCGGACAATTCCGTGAGCATTATCGACATTCCGCAGGAGGTAAAGGAGAAATTTACCGGCGGCAAAGGCTACTGCCTGCGCTATCTGTGGGATGCCACCAATCCGGATACCAAATGGAATTCTCCGGAGAATGCCATTACCATGTCTGCCGGTCCTATTGCCGGTGTTACTCAGTACGGCGGTACCGGAAAATGTCTGGTATGTACCATTTCTCCGATGACCGATATTCCGATTGACTCCAACGTAGGCGGCTATTTCGGTCCCTTCTTAAAGTTCTCCGGCTTTGATGTGATCGAGCTGACCGGAAAAGCAGAGGAGGATGTAATCATCGTCATCGACGGAAACAAGGGAACCATTTCCATCGAAAAAGCGCCGTTAGAGCACAAGGATGCCCACATCCTGGGCGAAGAGCTGACCACCATGTATGCGGATGACGAGAATGACCGCAAGAACGTGGCTGTCGTATGCTCCGGTTCTGCAGCAGAGCACTGCAATTTATCCATGCTAAACTTTACCTTCTATGATCCGAAGCGGAATGTGGTTCGTTTAAAACAGGCCGGCCGCGGCGGTATCGGACGCGTATTTGCCGACAAGCACATCAAAGCCTTAGTCTGCAAGTTCAAGGGTGTAAAAGCAAATTTAAACGATGTATATGATATCAAGATTATCAACAAGGACGGCTTAAAATTCCACCGGGAGATGGCTACCCAGGATGATAAGCAGAACATGATGAGAAGACAGGGAACCGCATACTCCCTGCGTACCTTAAGCGATTACGATATCCTTCCGACCCGCAACTACAAATACGGCGGAACCGATAAGATCGATGAGATGGCGCCGGAGGTATGGCGTGAGAAATGGCTGACCCAGGGCGGCTCTGACGGCTGCTGGTACGGATGTTCCATGGCCTGTGCAAAGACAGCAGACCATTTCCTCTTAAAATCCGGTCCTTACAAGGGAGAGCGCGTCTGCGTAGACGGTCCGGAGTATGAGAGTGCAGCAGGCCTGGGCCCGAACTGCGGTATTACCGATCCGCAGGTTATTCTGGAGTTAAACTTCTACTGTGATACATACGGCATTGACACCATTTCCTATGGTACGATGACAGCCTTCCTGATGGAGTGCTATGAAAACGGTATTTTAAATAAGGAAAGAACCGGAGGACTGGAGCTTGAGTGGGGCAATGCAGAGGCAGATTTAGAGTTCCTGCATCAGATTGCGAGAAATGAAGGCTTCGGTAAGATCGGTGCTCTCGGCTCCCACAAGCAGAAGGAATACTTTGCTGCCCAGGGCTGGGGCGATATGGACTTCATGAATGATATTGCTATGGAGCAGAAGGGCCTTGAGTATTCCGAGTATTCTTCCAAGGAATCTCTGGCACAGCAGGGCGGCTACGGTCTGACCAACAAGGGACCGCAGCATGACGAGGCATGGCTGATCTTCATGGATCAGGTAAATAATCAGATTCCGACCTTCGAGGATAAGGCAGAGGCGCTTTACTACTATCCGATGTTCCGTACCTGGTTCGGACTTCTCGGATTATGTAAGCTTCCGTGGAATGATATTGTTCCGGCAGACAACAGCTTAAGAGACGAGCCGGCTAAGGTTCCGGAGCACGTAGACAACTATCTGGATCTTTACTACGGCGTAACCGGCGTAAAGATTGACCGCGACGATATGGTTCGTATGTCTGAGCGTGTATACAATTTCCAGAGAATCTTTAATATTCGTCTGGGCAAGGGCCTTCGCAAGAACGATGCTATCCCGTACCGTTCTCAGGGACCGGTTACAGAAGAGGAGTACTTATCCAGACAGGAGCGCTATGACAAGCAGCTGGTAGAGCTGGTAGGAAAGACCAAAGAAGAGGTGGAGACCATGACTCTGCAGGAGAAGATGGCAGCTACCAGAAAATACCGTGAATCTGAATATGAGAAGCTGATTGATGCCGTATATCCGAAACGCGGATGGACGTTAAACGGTGTTCCGACCATTCAGCACTTAAAGGATTTGGGCATGGATCTTCCGGAGCTTCTGGAAGTGGTAGGCCCGCTTCAGGACGTACAGCCATGATGCTGAATAACCGGCCGTATGAGAAATGGCATGAGGGCCTGACCATCCGGGGCGTCATGGAAGAGATGCGATTTACCTGGCCGAAGCTGGTTGTGAAAGTAAACGGACAGCTGGTTTGGCCGGAGGACTACGGAAACGTGGTTTTAAATGAAAATGATGATTTGAAGATCCACCATCTCTTAGGTGGAGGCTGATAAAGAAATGCGGGTGGGGGATACTGCGGCGGGCGGTATTCCCCGTTCGCTTATCTGAACAGGAAATATAAGAGTCAGGGTTCCATTTTGCAGGATGAAATATGAGGAGAACGAGGAATGATAGACGAAAAACGATATAAACGCCACCTGATTCTGCCTGAGGTGGGAAAGGAAGGGCAGGAAAAACTGGAAAAGAGCCGGGTCCTGGTGGTGGGAGCCGGCGGACTGGGGTCTCCGGTCTGTCTGTATCTGGCAGCAGCCGGGGTGGGAACCATTGGAATTGCCGACTTTGACAAGGTGGATGTGAGCAATCTGCAGCGGCAGATTTTGTACCGGGAGAGCGATGTGGGGAAGCTGAAGGTACAGGCAGCCAGAGAGCATCTGGAGGAGATGAACTCCCGGATTCGGGTTCGCACGTTTGAAGAGGGGCTGACGAAAGAAAATGCCAGACGCCTGGTATCGGAGTTTGATGTGGTAGTGGATGCTACAGATAACTTTTATGCCAGATATCTGCTGAATGACATCAGCGTGGAGTTAGGAAAGCCCAATGTGTATGGGGCTATCCGGGAATTTTACGGGCAGGTTACAGTCTTTATGCCGCAGGGGCCGTGCCTCCGGTGCCTGAATCCGGAGCAGCCGTCGCCGTGGGAAGGACCGGACTCCTCCAGCTTCGGCGTGCTGGGCGTGCTGCCGGGTATGATTGGATGTATCCAGGCATCTGAGGTAATCAAGCTTCTTTTGGGAATCGGCAGAGGGCTGGCCGGGCGGATGCTCTTTCTGGATGCCAGGACAATGGAGATGGAAGAGATGGAGCTTCCGAAAAATCCAAGATGCGAAATCTGCGGAAAATGAAACAGAAGGGACCGGCAGCCTGCCTGCATAAAAAGGAAGAAGAACTTCCCCGAAAAAGGGTGACAGATGAAGAAAAAAGCGTTATAATATGAAAAATATAGAGCGATATTTTCATCAATACCACTAAAAAAGCGAGGAAAATTCATGGAAGAGAAATTAACCCATTTTGATGCAGAGGGAAATGCCGTGATGGTGGATGTTTCAGGGAAGAATATTACCAGCCGGACCGCTGTGGCTTCCGGAAAGATTCGGGTCAATGAGAGCGTGATGAAGGCAGTTCTGGCCGGTACGGTAGCCAAGGGAGATGTGTTGGGAGTGGCCCGTGTGGCCGGTATTATGGCGGTGAAGCAGACCGCATCCCTGATTCCCATGTGCCATACGCTTTTAATTACAAAATGCGGCATTGATTTTGAGATAGACGAAGAGAAGTTAGACATTAAAGCAGTCTGTACCGCGAAGGTCGAGGGGAAGACCGGCGTGGAGATGGAGGCATTGACCGGAGTCAGCGTGGCTCTTCTCACCATCTATGATATGTGCAAGGCCATTGACAAGCGGATGGAGATAAATGAGATACATTTAGAGAGTAAGTCCGGAGGGAAAAGCGGGGATTTTGTGCGATGATTGACGGAGTAGGAAGAACGATAGATTATGTCCGCATTTCCGTGACGGACCGGTGCAATCTCCGGTGTCTTTACTGTATGCCGGAGGAAGGGGTGGAGAGTATCCCCCATGATAAGATCCTCCGATTTCAGGAAATTCTTCGGATCTGCCGGGTGCTGGCAGACAGGGGCGTAAAAAAGGTAAAAATTACAGGCGGTGAGCCATTGGTTCGAAAAGGCGTAGTGGATCTGATTGCCGGGATCAAAGCGATTCCCGGAATCGAAAATGTGACCATTACGACTAATGGAGTTCTCCTCGAAGAGATGTATGACGATCTGGCGGATGCGGGAATTGATGCCATCACAGTCAGTCTGGATACTATGAACCGCGAAATTTACCGGAAATTGACCAGAAGGGATGAGGCAGAACGGGTAAAACGGGGAATCAGTCTGGCAGTTTCCAAAAACCGGGTGCCGATAAAAATCAACTGTGTGCCGGTGCTGGGTGTGAAAGAGCAGGAGCTTCTGGATTTGCTGGAGCTTGCAAGAAACCATCCGGTGCATGTTCGTTTTATTGAGATGATGCCCATCGGGCTGGGAAGCCAGTTCCCGTTTGTGAAAGAGGACGATCTGAAGGCTTTCTTGGAAGAACATTTGGGAAGCCTGACTCCCTGTCATGACGTGGCGGGAAACGGTCCCTGCCACTATTTTTCGGCGGAGGGCTTTTGCGGACGGATTGGTTTTATCAGCGCAGTCAGCCACAAATTCTGTTCCAGCTGCAACCGGGTGCGGCTGACGGCAGAGGGCTTTTTAAAGACATGTCTTCAGTATGACTGCGGAGTTCAGTTAAAGCCGCTTTTGGCAGCAGGCTGCAGTGACGAAGAGCTGGCGCAGGCCATCCATACAGCGCTGTGTGGGAAGCCGGCGGGCCATGATTTTGAGCAGGCAAAGGAGCCGGACGGTTCAGAGGCAAAGGATACCCGGAAGATGTCTCAGATCGGCGGATGATGAGGGAAGGAGAACAGAGCGAAAATGAGAGTTGCAATTATTACCTCCAGTGATTCCGGCTATGCCGGAAAGCGGGAAGATGTAAGCGGACCGGTGATCGGAGAGATGGTCGCGGAATTCGGATACGAGGTGGTTCACAGAGAGCTTCTGCCCGATGATTTTGCCATGCTGCGCGACGCCATGATAAAGATCAGTGACGAAGGGATTGCGGATCTGATCCTCACCACAGGCGGAACCGGATTTTCACCCAGAGATATCATGCCGGAGGCAACCACAGCGGCTTCTGAACGGCTGGTGCCGGGAATTCCGGAGGCTATGCGGGCCTACAGCATGCAGTTTACCAAGCGGGCCATGCTGACGAGAGCGGCCAGCGGGATCCGGAAGCAGACCCTGATCGTCAACCTGCCGGGAAGCCCCAAGGCAGTCAGAGAGTGTCTGGAGTATATTCTGCCGGAGTTAAATCACGGACTGGAAATCCTTCTGGGGAAAACGGGAGAATGTGCCAGAAAGTAAGAGAAATATGAGAAAATAACCTTTATCTTTACTTCACTTCGAATTAATGTTAGAATAGAAAGCAGACGCATTTTACGAAGTGAGGGAAAATAGATGGCAAAAGGAAATAACACTAAGGCAAAAATTGCCCGTGTTGCGTGGAAGCTGTTTCATGAAAAGGGATACGATGAAACAACGATTGATGAGATTATTCTTCAGTCGGGCACTTCCAAGGGAAGTTTTTACCATTATTACAGCGGCAAGGACGAGCTTTTGTCCTCTCTGCCGGAAATATTCGATGCAAAATATGAAGAGGTAATCCAAACGCTGGATCCGGAGATGGACAGCTATGAAAAGCTTTTATTTCTCTGCTACAGTGTTCATGATATGATTGAGGAGGAGATCCCGGTGGGGCTTCTTGCTTCTTTATATTCTTCTCAGGTTGTGACCAAGGGGGACAAGCATCTTCTGGATCAGAACCGTTTCTACTACCGGATGATCAACCAGCTGGTGGATGAGGGACAGAGAAGGGGACAGATTACCAGTGACCTGCCCTACTATGAGGTGGCCAGACTTTATACGCTCTGCGAGAGAGCGATTATTTATGATTACTGTATTTCCAATGGAAATTATCCGCTGGGAGAGTATACGAGAAAGACGATGCCGTTGATTTTCGGCGGAGTCCGCGGAAGAAAGGCGGAGTAGTCTGGCAGAATGGCGGCTCAGAAGCTTTCATATGCCGGAAGGCAGGCATGACAGAATCGGAAAGCTTTTGGAAGGAAGAACAGGAAAAGGCCGGTGTGGTTTAGAACTGCAGGTGCGGGCGGGAGAGAATTCCGGTGCATACCTGCAGTTTTTGTTTTTATTTTTATGGAAGGCTTTTATAGAAGGCTGATGCGCAGTTTCCAGCCGGAACATGATGTGCGTGGAATGAAAAATTGAAAATGGAGGAATCAGAGAAAATGGAAGGATCCAGTCAGGCATATATCCGTATCAAAAATGCCAGTGAAAACAATTTGAAGCACGTATCGTTGAATATACCGAAAAAGAAGATTACTGTATTTACCGGCGTGTCCGGCTCCGGCAAATCTTCTCTTTGTCTGGATACCATTGCAGCGGAATCCAGACGGGAATTAAATGCCACATTTCCCAGCTTTATCCAGCAGTTTCTCCCCAAATACGGGCGGCCGGATGTGGAACGGGTGGAGAATCTCCCGGTTACGATTGTGATTGATCAGAAAAAGCCGGTGGCCAATTCCCGGTCCACCGTGGGAACCTACACGGATATTTACGCGCTTCTCCGCCTTCTGTTTTCCCGTGTAGGAAAGCCGTTTGTGGGTTATTCGGACAGCTTTTCTTTTAACCATCCCAGCGGAAAATGCGAGCGGTGCGAGGGCCTGGGCGTGGTGACGGAGCTGGATATCCACAAGCTGGTGGATTTTAACAAATGCTTAAATGATGAGGGCGTCATCAAATGGCCTGCCTTTACGACAGGAGCGTGGAGATGGAAGCGGTATGCCTACAGCGGACTCTTTGATCTGGATAAAAAGATCAAGGATTATTCGAAGGAGGAGATGGATCTGTTTCTCTATTCTCCCCAGATCCGGCTTAAAAATCCGCCGTCCAACTGGCCGAAATCCGCGAAATACGAGGGCATTTATCCCAGAATGTACCGAAGCATCATCAATTCCAAGGAAGGGCAGCTGCACAAAAAGGAGCTGGACCAGATTGTGAGCATGTTTACCTGCCCGGACTGCAAGGGCGCCAGACTGAATGAAAAGATTCGGAGCTGCCGCATTAACGGGAAGAATATCTGCGAGGCGGCGGATCTGCCGATTCCGGATGCAGCGGAATTCATCCGGGGAATCGAGGATCCGCTGGCGGCTGATTTAAAGAGGGAGATCTTAAAGCGTTTAAATGCGCTGATTGAGATTGGTCTTGGATACCTCTCTCTGAGCCGGGGAACGGATACCTTATCCGGAGGTGAGGCGCAGAGAATTAAAATTGCCAGATACATCAATTCCCCGCTGACGGATATGATGTATGTGCTGGATGAGCCCAGTGTGGGACTCCATTCCAGAGATATTCAGAACTTGAAAAATTCTCTGATTAAACTGAAAAATCATGGAAATACGGTCATGATTGTGGAACATCACCGGGAGGTCATTTCTCTGGCGGATCACATCGTGGATATGGGACCGGAGGCCGGCATAAACGGCGGGCAGATCATGTTTGAGGGAAGCTATGAGGAGCTTCTGGCTTCAGATACCCTGACGGGCCGGATGCTTCGGACCAGACTTCCTCTCAAGAAGGAGCTTCGAAGGCCGAACGGATGGTTTCACTTAGAAAAAGGAAATCTCCATAACTTAAAAGATATTTCCGTGGATCTGCCGCTGGGCGTGATGACAGTCATTGCCGGCGTGGCCGGTTCCGGAAAGAGTTCTCTGATGGAGTATTTCCAGAGCCAGTACCCGGGGGAGGTTATTTCGATTCGGCAGAAGGATATCGGCATCAATCTGCGCTCCACCCCGGCTACGTATCTGGATATTGCCGATGAGATCCGAAGCCTCTTTGCCAAGGAAAACCATGTGGCTCAGGCTTATTTCAGCTTCAACTCCAAAGGCGGCTGCCCGGCCTGCCAGGGAAAAGGTGTGATCGTATCCGATATGGCGTATATGGATGCCATAGAGACTGTGTGCGAGGTCTGCCATGGCACCCGCTATTCCTCAGAGGTGCTGGGATATCTCTATAAGGGAAAGAACATTGCTGAGGTAATGGATATGACCGTGCGCCAGGCTATCCGTTTCTTTGAAGGCCAGGAATTTGTAAAAAAGCTGGAAACCCTGGTGCAGGTGGGGCTGGGGTATCTTCATTTAAACCAGTCCATGACTACCTTATCGGGCGGAGAGCTTCAGCGAGTGAAGCTGGCCAGCAAGCTGGATGAGAGGGGCCAGATCTTTATTCTGGACGAGCCGACCGACGGACTCCATCTGGATGATATCCGGCGGCTGATGAAGCTGTTTAATAAGATGACGGACCAGGGAAACACGCTGTTTATTATTGAGCACAGTCTGGATGTGATGAAGGATGCAGACTATATTATTGAGCTGGGACCCGGCGGCGGTATGGCCGGAGGAAGCCTTCTCTATGCGGGAACACCGGAAGGGATGATGGAAGCGGAGAAGAGCGTGACCGGGGGGTATTTGAAGGAGAGCCTGTGAAGGGAAGTCTGAGAGGGAGAATCCGTGGAGGAGAATCTGTGAAGGGAAAATCCGTGAAGGAAAACCTGCGAGGAAGTCTGTGATCGAAATGCGGAACGCGGGTGAGTAGAAACAGAGCCACCGGTGATGCCGTTTATGTTGGGCGGCATTGCCGGTGGCCTTATATTTTGGATAACATACTTTGGGTACTATATTTTGGGCCTTATGTTTTTGCTATATGATTCTTACGGTTACAGAATGTCTCTGTTGGATGCCTTGATGCTATGGATTCGTCTGCATTGTCAGGGCAGCATGTCTGCGCGGGCCTGCAGGCATTCGATAAAGCGCTTGCTGGCGATGGGAAGACTGGTTTTATCCTTGTAGCCAATAGCCATAGTCCGGGAAATCGGCGGATCTGTGGGACGCAGAGCGATCCGGTAATTGGTGCGGTGCAGGACCAGCTCTGCCAGAATGCTGACGCCAAGACCGGCTTCTACCATGGTCATGATGGCGTAATCATCATGGATGGTGTATTTGATGTTCGGTACGGTCCCAATGGATTTAAATGCCTCCAGGGGCTCATAGTAATGTCCTTCTTCCAGCAGGATAAAAGGCTCTTCGGCCAGTGCATCGAGCGGAATGATCTCCTGTCCGGCCAGCGGATGGCCGTCCGGAAGGACCGCAAGCATGGCCCCTTCTTTCAATATGATGGTCTCGATACCGCTTACTGCTTTGGGATTAACGAAGCCGAAATCAACGGCTCCGGTCTTGATCCATTCCTGAATGGAGGTGTAGTCTCCCTGATGGATGACAAATTCCACACCCGGATACTGTGCCTGGAAATCCTTTAAAAGGCCGGGTATCCAGTGGGCGGAAATGCTGGCCAGAGTCCCCATCCGGATGACTCCGGTCTCCAGCTCGCGTATTTCTTTGGCTTTTTCCTGAACAGCCAGATATTGGTAAATGGTGCGTTCTAAGTAGGGGTAGATCTCTTCCCCCTCCAAAGTCAGCTTCGCGCCGGTGCGGAAGCGGTTTAAAAGCTTAATGGAAAGCTCGTTTTCCAGGGATGCAATCATCTGGCTCATGGCAGACTGGGTGTATCCTAAGGCCTCGGCTGCTCTGGAAAAGCTTCCGAGCTCTACGATTTTTTGAAGGGCTAGGTAACGGTTCATGAGGGGCTCCTTTTCGTAATATCTGACGATATTTTACCACTGTATTTCCTCTCTTGTACAGATAAAAACGCGCAGACGGAGCGGATTTTCTGTTTATTCCGTTCCGATTTAGCTCTTATTTACTCAGGATTCTTCCATCCGTGGAGATGACTTCTACATGCCAGGGGATGAGTTTTCCGCTGGATGCGAGGGCGGTCTTGACAGCCTGCTCGATTCCGCCGCAGCAGGGAACCTCCATACGGACTACGGTGACGCTTTGGATGTCGTTTTCGCGCAGGATTTCCGTCAGCTTTTCGGCGTAATTGATGCTGTCCAGCTTGGGACAGCCGATCAGGGTGATCCGGTTTTTGATAAAACGGCTGTGAAAGTTTGCATATGCGTAGGCGGTGCAGTCTGCGGCAATCAGGAGCCTGGCGCCCTGAAAATAGGGGGCGCGGGTGGGAACCAGCTTGATCTGTACCGGCCACTGGGACAGCTGGCTGTCCGGTTCAAAGGATTCAAAGGCGTTCTGAGAACGAGTGGCCTCAGCGTCCATATCGGCCTGCGTTGTGCGGGAAAACTGCTTTATATGAGTGCCGGGGCAGCCGCAGGGAATATGGGGGATGTCATTCTGGGAATGGGTATGCGGCTGTGCGGCAGCCGTTCCGTTTTGGGAAGCTTTTAACTGAGCTGCCTTTACTGCAGCTTCGTCATAAGCAGCCGCTTCCCGCTCGATAAAAGTAATAGCACCGGTAGGGCAGGTAGGAAGGCAGTCCCCTAAACCGTCGCAGTAGTCATCCCGCAGAAGCTTGGCCTTTCCGTTCACCATGCCGATGGCTCCCTCGTGACATGCGCTGGCGCAGGCACCGCAGCCGTTGCATTTTTCTTCATTAATCTGAATAATTCTTCGAATCATAAAAGTTCCTCCTTTGAAGCTGTGGGAGTGTGCTGTCGGTTTTGGGATGGACAGCATACTCTTTGTATCGTATCAGTTCGGCCGGATATTCAACCGGATATTCAGCACTCTGTTTCAGCGATGTTTCCCGGGTTGATGTTTCCTGCTGTTTCTTTTGACGCCGTGATATGAGTATAATATAATAATAGTAACAAATCAGTTGTATTTACAACAAATATATTTTTGGGGTAGAATCATTTTGCGATTCAGGCATTATGTGTCATTATGCGGTTATGACTCGGTCGTTATGCAGCCATGACTCGGTCATTACACAGCCACTGTGCGCGGCCATTACAGGTCTATTATATGGCCGTCGGCGTGAGAACAGAGCGTATCTTTTATAATAGGAGGCAGCTTTGAAGGATATAGCGGTAATATTGAAGAGGACCCGTCTGTTTCAGGGAATCGGGGAAGAGGAAATAGCGTCAGTGCTGGAGTGCCTGGGGGCCGCCCAGCGGAAATTCGGAAAGGGAGAATACATTTTTCGCGCCGGAGAGCACATCGGGGTGGTGGCTCTCCTTTTAAAGGGAAGTGTGCATATCCAGCGGGAGGATTACTGGGGCAACTTAAGTATTTTAAATGAGATTTCTGAAGGCGAGATATTTGGGGAGGCGTACGCAGCTCCCGGCAGCAGTGCCATGACAAACGATGTGGTGGCGGTATGTGACAGCCGGGTTATGTTTCTCGATGTACAGCGCATTCTGGCAGTGGGGCCTTCCTCCTGCCGGTTCCATACGATCCTGATTCAGAATCTGTTTACGCTTCTCGCTGAGAAAAACAGGCTGCTGGCGCAGAAGCTGGGCCATATGGCACAGAGGACCACGCGGGAAAAGCTTTTATCGTACTTATCAGAGCAGTCCCAAAAGGCAGGAAGTGCCTCTTTTACCATTCCCTTTAACCGGCAGCAGCTGGCAGACTTCCTTTCCGTGGACCGGAGTGCAATGTCCAATGAACTGGGAAAAATGCGAAGGGAAGGGCTTTTGGAATTCGAGAAAAACTGGTTTTTGCTGAAATAGGAGGCAGTTATGGATTACTCAAGATTGGAAGAAAATATCGTGGAGATTTTAAAGGAAGAGCAGGTGAAGCTGGGGTATGCGAGTGAAAAGGTCCGATTATATTACCCTCTGCAGTCGCTGAACCGCTTTCTGGGGACTGACTATAGTGCCGGTGAAATGCAGGCAGAGCTGGAATGGTTTGCAAAAGCTGCAGAAGACAGATTGGGACGGATGGAGATTTCCCATGTAAAGGAACGGTTTTGCCTGCTGCTGCCTCCAAAGGCCAGTGATTTTGTCCATGAACACATGGAAGATACGGAGTTTATCTGTGATTTGGTCCGGGCGGTATCCAAACATGGGGCAACGCTTCAGGAGGTTCTGGATCAATTTTATAAGCATTCGGATCAGGTGCATGTGGAGAAGATGACAAACGGGGAGTTTGACTATCTGGTTTATTTTGAAGACGGAAAACCAGATCGATTCCGGTACTGCCTTACAGATGAGGGATGCCATGTGATGTATCATCGTTTTACAGAGGAGGATTATGGAGACTTGTATTAGGAAGAAGGATATTACGGTAATCGGCGCTGCCATCATGGATGTGCTGGCAGGTCCGGCCAGCAGTCAGGTGTTTCAGACAGGAACACAGCCGATGGAAAGGATTCGTCTTTCCTTTGGCGGGGATGCGCTGAACGAGGCCGTGGCTCTGTCCCGATTGGGGAAACGTGCAGAGCTGGTTTCGAAGGTGGGAAAGGATGAGGCCGGGGCGAGGATTTTGGATTATTTAAAGGAAAACGGGATATCTCCGGATTGCATTCGTACGGAGGAAGGGCTGGAAACCGGGATCAATATTGTGCTGATTGATGAGACCGGGGAACGCCATTTTCTGACGAACCCGAATGGCAGCCTAAGAAAGCTTGCAGAGGCGGATGTGGAGCCGTATCTGGATGAAGCGGCGGATATTGTAAGCTTTGCAAGCATATTTGTGTCGCCGGTTCTGGATATTCCGGCGATGGAGCGCGTCTTTCGGCGCGTGAAGGCAAGATCCGGGCGGATCCTTGCAGCTGATATGATTGAAGCTACGAAGACAAACGCCGGAACGAGGAAGCTGCCCATGACGGAAGATGTGTTTCGGTGTTTTCAGGCAATCATTGAGGACAGGGAAAAACCGAGATTTGAGAAGATGGTGGATGGGCATACAGGATTCCTTTTCACGGATAAAGATGGAATGTCGCTGGTGGCGATGCATTGGGAACACTGATTCATGACATCTACCGGGTGCAGATGCCGAATATTACCCGCACGTCTGCCGCCATACCTACTGCAGCAACATGGCGAAGTCAGGTATGAATCCAAAGACACTCCAGTACCTGATGGGGCATTCGGACATCGGCGTAATGCTGAATACCTACACGCATCTTGGATTGGAGGATGCTGCGGACGAATTGAAGCGGATGGAGGAGCTGGCGGATGCCAGAAAAGAATTGGAGAAGGTCAAAGGCGAGAATCCGGTTTCACAGAAAATGTTCCGGGCAATTTGAAAAATGGGCTGCAAACTGCGGCTCATTTTTCATGAGCAAGTAGCGAAGCGGATTGCGAATACCCGCAGCTGTAGGAAAGAACACATTGGCGTTCTGCTTCGGCAGGGCGTTTTTCTGCATTCCCCACTCCCAAAATTCTGCGGTTTATGGTAGAATATTCGCAGTAGTAAAACACCCTCGTTCTTACTACGATTTGACTACGTTTCATGTCCTCAACTTGCCCCGATTTGCCGCATTTTGCTTATTCTGTGATAAATTTAACAATCCTGGAGTAAATTTTATGGTCGGCAAACTGCGGCAAAACGGGGCAGAATACGGCATTTTAGGAGGATTTTCGTTTATGATAAAAATATTATTCGTTTGCCACGGCAGGATTTACCTGGCATGATAAAATACTTATAAATCAAACATTCTCTGTATTTCCTACTCAAATTTACCAATGATTTACCAATATTACTGGAGAGTCAGACTTGTAATTATAATACCAGAATGAAAAGAGTGGCAAAACAGAGGACTACCACAAATCAGATTGCCAATACTGCATATCAGCATGGAAACGCTGCTTCGTATCTGTAAGGCGTTAGATTGTGGTATTTCAGATGTGATTGAATTGGAACAGGGTAGAGATTGACACAATATAATTAAATCACGCAATGCACAAGGAAGATAATTACATGAAACTTACGATAAAATGGGAGAACCCTATTCTTTCTGATATTGATATATTAGAAATACAGGAAAGTGATTTGGATGATTTTTATGTTAATGCGCCAGATGTAGACAAAGCAAACCTATTCTTTGTTTTTTTAGCAACAGCTCAATACTATTTAGATGGCGGCAAGAACGAAGAAGCGGCCCATCTGAATTATCTTATAGCCCACTATCTTTTTACAGCATTAACCCCACCGGCTTCTGATGTATTAGCGAAGTATTATATTAAACAGGCAATAACCCTAAATCCACTTCCTCAATATTTAGAAGAAGCGGCGTTTATAGAAAATGGAAATTGAATAGATTGACATAAGCACTTCGGAACCCAAAATCATGTATGCAACTTCAAATTGCGGAAATTCAAAGTTGACATGGTGGCATTTCTCAATAATTCAGTGTAGAATAAGCGGTGTCAAAAGGAGGTCATACATGATGATAGGAAACAAAATATTGTCTTGCCGGAAAAAGGCAGGAATGTCGCAGGAAGTTCTGGCGGTTAAATTAAATATATCACGTCAGGCTGTTTCACGTTGGGAAACAGGGGTTTCACATAGTTAAAGATACCACTATCAAAACCCACGCTTACGATACTTCCAATAATCAAATTTTGGAGGTAAAACCCTATGAAACGCCTTATATCTTGCGCATACAACATGGATAACTGTTGTGTCGAGCTGAAACTCAGTGACGGCAGTATGATCGCTATTGACACCATTGCCGTGGAGAACGAGGTTGCCGACAATATGTATCAGCGGTCAGAATTGGACTATCTTATCTATAACGACCCTGTTGCCTACGCTGACCTTGTTTTGAGCGGCGATCCCGAAGCATACCTCAAAGCGGTCACGGAATACAAGCCGCTTGATTGACCTAACCGAACTGGTATCCGAGTTCTTGGTAGCTCGGATACCACTTCTTTTTTTGCCCTCGCTGGAAACAATAGATTTATTCATACTTATCATGTATAATATAGTCAGAATCTCTTCTTTCGCTTCGATTCCGATGTCAATCGTAAAAATCTCAAAATTTTCAAAAAAATTTTGAGAAGTTGGAAAAAAACAAGCCTTCTCGTGCCCTCTGTTATAGAGGGGTATGAAAATCCCTCTATATTTTTGCCATGGGGGACACGATATGATCTACAACAGCGAATGGGAATATAACAATCAAGATTACCTAAAAGCAAAGTATGAGAAGAAGGTTTCCGGCGAATGCCCCGATCTTGCCGTCAGAAAGATTTACTGCAAAGGCTGCGGCAGGGTGTTCTACACGAACATCGAAACCAAGAAGTATTGCCTGTACTCCCTATGCGGCAATCGGGGCTATCAAAAGGAATTAAAGTGGCGGCGTAAGTATGCGAGACAAGACCGCATCTGCCAGATCTGCGGTAATGCTTTTACCCCAAAGCGGTCTGATGCCAAGTTCCCAAGTTGGTAACTTACACTATCTGTAACATAGCAAATAGCAATCGAAGGGAGATGAACCACATGAGTCTGCGCTACAGTTTCTTCGCCGTCGTACCCGATGGCATTATCGAAATACCCCAAGGGAGCAATCTTTCATGGCTGACGCTGTTCTATGCGCTACCGAAAGAGCTTGTCGAGAAATATCCCCCTGCGCTGTCCTTGCCGAGAAACATCTATGAGTTGCTTGACGATCCCGACAGCATGAAAATTATTGAAAACGATATGTTCCTGCTGCTTGTTTGGGATTGCTTTGCGTGGTCTGCGTGGCAATTCTTCCAGGTGCCGAGTAAAGACGGCACATATAAGGATGTCCCAGGCGATTGGAAAAACTACTCCGGCGACTTTCCTTTATGGCGTCTGTCCTATGAGATCATCAAGCATTTCCGCAAAAAGTTCGAGACAGAAATGGACTGGAGCTTCCAACGTCTGTTTCTGATGGAACGGGGCGATGAGCTTCCGTGGCTCACATACAAACAGTTCGGCAATCTGGTCGGCAATCTCACCGATATGATCGTTGCCGAAGAAAACTGGCAGCCGATGATCGACGAGTTCTGGAAAAGCCGCAACCCCGATGATTACAGTGGCTCCAGCGTCCACAAGCGGAATTTTAACTGTTCGTGGTATCACGACCGAAATCATAGACACCTCTCCATCGAAGAAATCGCAGAGACCGGAGCTATGATCGACGGCGAAATGCTGTTCGACATTCCAACCCCCGAAGCAGAGTTTGAGACAAAGGTGCTTCAGAAGATCGGCATCGAACAGTTCGAGCGTAAGCTGACAGAACAAGATAAGCAAATTCTGCGGATGCGAATGGACGGCAGCTCCCTTAAAGACATTGCCGCCGCCGTGGGCTTCAAGACACCAAGTGCCGTCAGCAAGCATATTGAAAAAATCGCTGGGGCTTACGAGGATTATGTATCCGGCGAGTACGGCAGCTTTTTGGATAAACACACAAAATAACAATTTGCTCATGAAGGCAGTCACGATAACCGTGGCTGCTTTTTTGATGCCCGGAAGGAGGATTTTATGACCAGAGAACCCTTTGAAACCATGCCCGATGTGATGGATGCGGGGCAGCTTGCCAAAGCCTTGCAGATATCCAAAGCAGGAGCATACAACCTTTTAGGCGACCCGGATTTTCCCACTCTGCGTATCGGCGGACGCAAGATGGTGATGAAAAGTGAGCTGATTGCATGGCTGAAACGGCATACGAACAGACAGGAGTGAAAACACGGTCAAGAGTCGTAAAAAATCAAAAACAGCCAATAGAAATGCTCTGGACGAAGAATGTATCGTCGGAGCATTTTCTATTGGAAAATCGCCGTTTTTACAGCTTATGAGCCGTGAAAAAGACCCGAAAAAACCCTACTTCGTTACAGTCGGGCAGAAAGGAGCATTTTTTTGAAAACCGGATTGACCAAGGTGGAAAAGACCACCGATATTGCCTTTGATGAAAGATCAAAGACCGTTTATATCCGCACTCACAACACCGACCTAAAGAACCGCTTGACTGCCTTTTCGGAGAAACACCCCGACCTCTGCCGTATGACCGAGGATGATGCTGACATCGGTTGCAAGTCCTTTGAGATTGACAAGCGACGTTTCTCCATCCGTTTGACTGCCCCTTACACCGAGGAACGCAGAAAGAAAGCCAGCGAGTACGCCAAGAAGAACGGCTTCCAAAGTAAGCTGGAAAGCTGATAGACAAAGGCTGCGGTCAAAGCAACGTGTTCAGCCACGTTGCTTTGGCTGTGAACTTACAAAGGACACAAAATACATTCAATTATTGCAGAGGTATTATGAGGATTAGATGGGTTTAAGTGCAAATTCACAGAATATTTACAAATCATCAGCATCAAATCACACGAAATGTATTTACTTTTTACATTTCGTGTGTTATACTAATGTTAGATTGGAGGTAGAGTATGGATAATGACGGAATTATGGAGTGTATAGATTTGATGTGTGACACTCTCCCTCAATTAAGAAATGCATTAAACCTAACGCAAGAAGATTTTTCCAAAATAATAGGTGTCTCTCGACAATCAGTTATAAACATGGAACATAAAGAGAAAAAACTTACAAGGTCTATCATAATTTCAATGGTATCCTTCTTCTCTTTAAGGGAAAAGACGGCAGAGATACTTTTTCAAAACGGATTGTATAACAATGCTTTTGCTAAAAACATAGGTTTTTCTGAAAGTGTCGTAATCAAAATACACGGATGGAGCAAGTAGAAAATATGAAGAAAGAAGAATTCTATTTTCAATGGCATTTTATGAATAGCTGTAACTTGAGATGTGCTCATTGCTATCAAGAAGGCTATCATTACGAAGACTTACCATTGAATAAGTTATTACAAATTGGGAACCAAATCACAACTGCTTTAAGAAAATGGAATATGCTGGGCAGAATATCTCTGACAGGAGGAGAGCCCTTTTTAAGCCCACATATACTTACATTGGTTGACTTTTTGGAAAAATCAGACGAAATCAAACAGTTTGATATTCTAACAAACGGAACCTGCATAACAGACGAACATATTGCAGCTCTGGTTCAGTCCAAAAAACTACATCAGATTCAAATCTCGCTGGATGGTCCGATTGAAGAAATTCATGACGGAGTTAGAGGAAAAGGAACATTCCGAAAGGTTTTGGAAACAATTAAGAAACTGCAAGCTAATAATATTGAGGTTTCCTTTATGTTTACCTTGATGCGTCAGAACAAAGAATATGCTTTGCAGATTATTGATTTTGCAGAGCAGTGCAATGTAAATGCGGTAACAGTCGAGAGAGTCACTCCTTGTGGACACAGTAGTTTGGACGACATTCTAAGCAAGGAAGAAATCAAGTCCATTTACGAAGGAATTACAGTGCGTGCGAATGAAATAAACTCCAAACTCACTGTAAGACGCTTGCGTCCTTTGTGGATCAACACAGCACATCTGGACTGCACCGGCAATGAAAAGATAGGCGGTTTTTGTCCAGTTGGACTGACTTCATTAGCTATCCTTTGGGATGGAACTGTATTACCGTGTAGACGCCTGGAAATTCCTATTGGAAATATTCTTGAAGATGGACTTTTCAAAATTTGGTATGACAGCGATATTCTGTGGCAAATTAGAGACAAAAACAATTTGAAGGGAAAATGCCACGGGTGCGTTAATGTTGAGCGCTGCGGTGGATGCAGAGCGATCGCTTATGCAACTACCGGTGATTATATGGGGGAGGACATTCAATGTTGGATTTAACGAAAAAGTTTCAGCTCAAAGAAGAAATTGTATTAAGAAAAATTGACAGCAAGTGCTGGGCACTAAATGTTGAGAACGGTAATCAGTATCGTCTAAATGAAGTTTCTTATCTTATTTTGGACTCGTTTAGAGATGCATCTACGGTCGAGGAAATGATTGCGATTGTAAAAAAAGAGTATGCGGTTGATAAGGAACGATTGATTGCAGACTGTTCTTTGATGATTCAGACTGCTGTCGATAAAAACATTTTAAAGGAGGTTTAACCATGAAAGAGTATTCTGCACCTATCATTCTGGAAGAAGATGAAATGCTTTTCACTAAGGATGTTTGGGAAAACTTTAGTGAAGGTAATTGGTGCTTCGGTTGCACAAATTGCAATTGCAACTAAACCGTAATGAGAAGGGGGCGCTCTTGCATAAAGAGTCCCCCTTCTTGCGCATGGAGGAGGCAAAGAAATGAGAATTATTGATGCACATATGCATATAGGTTTACAGTCCTTTTGCGACAACGAAAATAGCGAGTTTCAGTACGATCTCTGTTCCACATACGACGAGATCATCGAACTGATGGATGCCAGTGATGTTGATATGGCTATAATTTTGCCCATTCCACACAAGGACTTTAATACTGAAAAAGCAAACAGCTATGTTTTTGAAGCCTATCAAAAACATTCAGATAGACTAATCCCCTTTTGCAGGATTGATGAACATTTGGAAGAAAATATCGAGAAAGGCTTCCGAGGTGTAAAATTACATCTTCTTTATGAGGAAGTAGATATAAAAAATATTAAGAAGGAACTTCAACAAATGGAAGATGCCAACATCCCTCTTATTATTCATGCGAAATTTGCAAATAAGGTTAAGCAGGTCGAACAAATATTAAAATACGCACCTAACCTCAATATCATTCTGGCTCATATGGGGAGAGGACACCTATATACCGGCGAGCAAACGATTGATAATGCATTAGCACTTAAGAAATATCCTAATGTGTATATGGACTTATCTACCGTCGGTGATTTGCAGTCGATAATCAATGTATGTGAAATTCTTGGATATGACAGAGTGATTTATGCTTCAGATTATCCATTTGGAAAAAATTGTTTGGGCGAAAAATATAGATATACCGATGAACTCAATGCCCTCAAGCAAAACTTAAGCCGTGAGCAGAGTGAGCTAATCTTTCACGAAAATATAGAAAGATTACTGGGGTTGAAAAACGATGTCTATGTTCGCCGAGCAAAAAGGGCAGATGTTGAATCTGTCATGGATATGTTTAATTCGATAAGTAGCGAAGACCAAAAATTCTTAGCCTATGGCAATAAAGCGTCACTGATTAGACAAATCGTCAGAAGTGAAAGGCATTGTTATGTTGCTGTGTATGAAAATAAAGTTGTCGGATTTTTGCGTGAAAGTGGACGTCCGGAAGGTTATTCTTTATTGGAAGAAATACTTGTTCTTCCGGAATGTCGTGGCAAAGGTGTAGCCACTAAATTAATAAGTCATTATCATCGTGCTTTTCATAAAAATATGGCGAAAACAAATGCATCTAATCATAAAATGATAAATATGTTAAGTAAAAACGGCTATGTAGCTGAAAACCCAGATGCTCCCAGAATAATTAACTGGGTGAGAAACGGAGAATAGATGTGAATACAGACAATGCATATTACTGGTCGATAACAGAAACAAAAAGGCAAGCTGTTCTTGTGAGGAGCGAAATAGAAAGGTTGACAAGTAAATTCTTTTTCGATAGAGATTTTATTTTTGTTGAACCCCCTGTTCTCCATGAGGCTATCGCAAACAAGAAATCGGAGATTTATGTTCCTCTGTATAATGGAAAGTATTCATTGTCGTCCAGCAATGCATTGTTTATGGGTATGTATGCCTCTGAATTTAACAAGGTATTTACTATATCGAAATGCTTCCGGGACGAATGTGACACCCTGAATCATTTGGTTGAATTTGACATCTTGGAGGTGGAGATGTTGAATTCTACCATGGATGATATGATACAATTGATTCAATCCTATTTGGAATTTGTTTTGGATCAACTGTTGGAATCTTCCTCCATAAAATCATTGTTCGAGCTGACCGCAAGGATAATGAAGTTAAAAGATAAACTTACTCCTCACATTATGACATACGATGACTTTGTATCGAACCTATCCGGGGATGATTACGATGAACGCACAGACATTAGTAATATAGATTATTTAGTGTCGAAGCAACTAAAGGAGATTGTAATAATCGTCGATTACCCTACCAGGTTTGCTACATGGACTTCTAAAAATAAAGGAAACGGAAAAAGCATCGCAATGAATATTTTACTGCCAGAAACATATGGAGAACTATGTGAAGGCTGCGAACGAACCAATGATGTTGAATTGCTTCAAAATAAAATACGCCTTGCAAAGGTGGAGCCAATTCAATGGTATGTTGATTCTGTAAAAAAAATCAAGACAGATCGATGTGGCTTCGGATTAGGAATTGATAGACTTGTGCGATGGATTATTGGCACAGACCAAATTCGTGATACACGCTTTTTTCCAAGAATAAAATCGGAGGACTAATAATGTCAAAATACGAAAATAGAGCGACAATGTCGCTATTGAATATGTGTAATGAGATGTTCAGAAAGAATATCGAAATTCGCCGTATCACAAAAACCTGTGCTTTACTTCTTATGTCGGGTCTTTCTCCACACGATATTCCCTCAAAAATTATCGATAAATGCCTTGAGTCTCAAAAAGACGACGGTGGATTTATTGGCAATACAGATACCTTATGGAACATTAAATTCTTGGAGTTCTATCCTCAATATGAGACGGAACGCAAGAGAGCAATAAAGTGGCTCGTGTCAGGTAATGGTGATGAAGAAGGATTTGGGAGAAGCAAGCGAGATATGCACCGAATCCCCGTAACAGGTCTTGCGCTTTATTTATTGCCGGAGATTGCAACGGAGAAAAACTTGGAATGGCTGGAGAAGACATGGAGTTCGGAGTTAAATTCGTTGACCTATAAAGCGGCATATTCGATTTTAGCATTTAACCAAAATGATTATAAGCCTACGATAAATGATAAACTTATTCATGAGACGGCTACATGGTTATGCACGCAGCAGGAAGTAAGTGGAGGATTTGCTCCATGGCTCAATCATCCTGTTGGGGAAAATGTTTATTGTACTGCTGTTGCGTTGATCGCTTTAATCAGTATGCAAAATGATGCTTACAGAGAAACCATTAAGCGAGGATATGAATATCTGTGCAGAACGCAATTGAAAAGCGGGATATGGGCATATCACGAAATTGAGGATGGTGCTTCATGGGGATTATTTGCATTGACTCAAGCCGAAAAATACTTGGAGGTATAGGCTATGAATGTTCTTGTAATTTATCCGAAGCCAGACAAAGCTAAGAAACCAAGATTTGGTTTTTCTTATGAAATGCTTTTGATCGCTACAATCTTGTCTAAATACCATCAAGTAGGTATTAAAGATTATTCATGTGAGACTTTTGATGAACATGAACTTATAGAATATGTGCGTAGAGAAGGTGTTGATATTGCTCTTGTTGAATGTGACTCTTATGCATTGAAGCGTTCCCAAAACATTTTACACGCAGCAGAAATCATTGATGTGTTAAATCAATATACTCACACAATCGCTTACGGAAACTATTGCTATATCACCAAGAAAGATTTTGGCAACGCAAATCAAACAGTAACCGATAACGAAATTAACAACATCATTGATTTCGTCAATCAGTATGAGAAAAACAGTACCATTCCTCATGTAGAGGCATATGATGAACTTCCGTATATCGATAGAAGTATGCTCTTACGCATTCCATACTATAAGGACAACGAAAGGAACACTCTTTTTCAGACTTCTAAGGGGTGTGAAAACACTTGTATATTCTGTCAAAGAAAAGGTTGGCAACATTGTTATGTTACCCATTCAGACGAATATGTACTGGACGAGTTGAAGGTCATTAAGGAAAACGGGTACAGAAATGTGTGGATTACAGATGAGAATTTTACGTTTAATCTTTCCAGGGCGAAGAAATTGTTAAGAAAAATCATGCAGGCAAATTTGCATGAAGATCTCCGATTCTTTATTAGTAGTTGGGCAAACATTGATGAAGAATTTTTGGACTTAGCGAAGAAATGTAATATACGAATTATCAGTTTTGGCATTGAAAGCGGAAACAGTGAAATACTGCAATTTTACAGAAAAAACATCGATATAAAGAAAGTGCCGAGCGTTATTCGATATGCTAATTCTATCGGCATATTTACCGTGGGTAATTTTATTATAGGTGCTCCAATGGAAACCGAGGAAACAATCAACGAAACATTTTACCTTATCAGAAATTGTGAGTTTGACCAAGTCAATATAAAAAATCTTGATTATATGATAGGGTCTACTCTTTATGAGTCTCTTGATGATGAACTAAAAGTAAAAGACCATGTATTTGCTTGTTTTGAAAATGGGCTAAACAGATTCAAGTTAGAAGACATAAAAAAGATAAAGGATACTTTCTTATCGGAGTATTACAAAGCTCATCGAACAGCCATTGAGCAAAAAATTAGACTATATGGCACACCGTTTTAAGAAAAGGAGACAGCGGAAAATGAAACTATGGGGATGGCTGAAAAAGAAGAAAGCAAAAAAAGATGTGAAAGTGCAAACAGACAAAGGTGATAGAGATGTTTGTCCGGAGTGTGGCGGAAAAGGTTACAGAATCAACGATAATCACTATTTAGCAGATAATGATTACGAACGCCGATATTCGAGTTGTAGGAGGTGTAACGGTACAGGTCGCTACCACTCCGATATATATAATTGTTAGGGAGGTGCTACATGAAAACTATGAAAGGACGAATTGTTGAAATCGAAAAATATCAAAGCCGAGCAACCTACATAAAACAAGGGATAAAGGGCTATGATCAATATAAATATGATAATTATCCCGGAGGAAATGGAACATATGATTTTGTCAAGATTAGTAGACACATTTTCCTCAAGGATTTTGCACCCTATGCTGCTTCTCTCAGGGAATCATAGTATTGCTGTCGTTTAACCATCGGAGGGAGTCCGCCATTGGCAGAAC
>Ga0129308_1000350_pt1 | contig 74587 bp, 69 predicted proteins | sample L827metagenome_FD_94440 | JGI IMG/M metagenome (GOLD analysis project Ga0129308, IMG submission 94440) | Ring-tailed lemur group fecal microbial communities from Wisconsin, USA - L827 metagenome | ecosystem: Host-associated > Mammals > Digestive system > Large intestine > Fecal | place: USA...
AAAATGGCGTCGGACACATTCCCCGCGTTGTCCTCCGCCTTCGCGTAGATGTTTCCGAAGTATTCTTTCCGCATGGCGGGCTTGTCCAGCTCGTCATAGGTCAGCCAATCAGCTTCGAGGTGATCTTCGTCCAATGCGTATTGGTAATAGATGGCCTTGACGCCGCTGTCCGTCCAGCCGTCATCGGCCAAATCGTGAGCCAGCAGCTCCGGGCGGTCCACCTCATTGAAATGCGGATAGTCGAACAGCCCCGCGGGCGCGTTGTCCGCTGCCGAATGCAGGATATCGTCCATCACGGGTCTGGAACGGTCGATGGTGTCGATGACGATCTCTTCGGGGCCGGGGTCGGACGTACCCTCTCCGCCATCGCCGCCGTCACTATCTGCATCCGCATCTGCCGACACACGCTGCACGTTATCCTTCGCCCACAGATAGTACGTGCCGTTTTCCGTGATGTTGGCGAAAACATTGCTGTCCTGCCACTCAGCAGGGCGGTCCGCCGTGCGCGTCATCGCATACTGCCCAAGACCGGACTCCGTATCATGGGCTTTTACCGTGACCGTCTTGCTCTGGCTCCAGCCCTTGTCCCACTCCACAGAATCAATGACCGGCGAGTGCTTGTCGATGTGGTCGATGATGAACGGATATGCCGTCGATATGTTGCCTGCAAGATCACGGGCGTATGCGTTGTAGCTGCCGTTCTCAGTGAAAACGAAGGCCGCTTCCGCCGTGGAATCCACCCAGGTGATCGGGTCCGGGGCATGACGGCTTTCCACATCTTTTTCGGCATGTTCCCAGCCGATGGCCACAACGCCGCTGTTATCGTCCTGCGCCGTTACTTTCGCCCAGTTCTCCTCCGCGTCCCAGGTGCGCTGTGTTTCCACCTTTACCACAACGGGCGGCACGATATCCAGCGCGATGACGTCCACCTTTGCGGCAGCGGAAATATTCCCCGCCTTGTCCGCCGCCCAGATGTGGTAAACGCCGTTGTGGTCTACTTTCGGTGCGGAATCTTGAAACTTATCCAGCGCAGGCGCTTTTTCCTCCGTGGTGACCGTATAGCCTTTGACGCCGCTGTCCGCGTCTGTGGCCGTAACGGCCAGCGTCATTTCCGTGTAGCCGCTGTTTGGCTGCTGCTCCACCTTTGAAATGACCGGCGCGACCTTATCCACCAGTGCGGTCTTGCTTGTCGTGCCGGAAACGCGTCCCACATTGTCGATGGCGCGGGCGCTGACCGTATGTTTGCCGTGGCCTGCGATGGAGAGCACACCGCTGTACGTCGTCCAGCTTCCGCCGTCCAGAGAATATTCCGTGCGGGCAACGCCGCTGTGTGCGTCGCCGTTGTCCTTCACTGTGGCGGTGACAGAAGTATTCGTCCACTGTTCCGTGGACAGCGTAATACCGGGCACATTGGGTGAAGCCGGGTCGATGTACACCTTTGCCGTGGCCGTCTGGCCGGAGGCGTTGCCCGCTCCGTCCACCACACGGGCGGTCACGGTCGTGACGCCGCCCGCGGTGATCGTTACGGTGGGGTCGCCCACGGGACAGCCCGTCCAGGCCCCGCCGTTGATGCTGTACTCATAGTGATGGATGCCGCTGCCGTAGTCGCCCGGCGCCGCGCTCCAGTCCGGCAGGCTCGTACCTTTGTCCGTACCGCCCGAAAAACGTACCACCGCGCTGTCCCTCTGCCAGCCTGTGGGCGCGCTGGCCTGCACGCCGGACGGCCCGGTGAGGTCATAGCCGTAATAGCAGCCCGCGTACATCGGCACGTTGACCGGGATGTATACACGCTCATCCGATAGCTGTCCATTGTTGTGCCTGTGCCGCACCAGCGCGTAGCGGATGCTCATGTCCCCGCCCGCTGCCGCAATATCGTATCCATAGCACGGCATATATAGATCTGCGGCCAGCGCCGTTCCCTGCGAATTCCCCAACGGGTCCCGACCGCACACCGGGCAAAGCCAGATGTCATAGTTGTTGGGCGATGTGAAGAGCTCCCGTGTGTTGACGGTCTGGGAGCTGCCGGAATACATATATCCGATCACGTAGGTATATGGCGTGCCGTTTCGGTCCGCGCCCAATGCGCCGCCCGCGGCGAACGCCGTGAATGCGCGCGTAGATATCAGAAGAAAAAGTGAAAGAAAACATATACTCCAGTACTTTAATTTTTGTTTCATGGTCTTATCCTTTCCTTGCTATTTTTTGAAATACCCCGTTTTGGCATCAAAAAAAGAAAAGAATGCCCGTGAAGCATTCTCGATTAGGATCGTATTGAACTACTTGTCAAAAATACAAACTCTCAAATTCTGTAAAGCAAATTAAATCAAAAAAAGATTGTTGTTTGCTTGCTTTCGCGATATAATAAAAGCAGAAAGGGGGCCGTTATATGGCTATGGATATTCGCCCTGCTTCCGCGCTTCGTACAGAGTACAATGAGCTGGCCGCTCGTTCCCGTATGACTGGGCAGCCGATTTACATCACGCGCAACGGCAAAGGGGACACCGTCTTGATGGATCTTGCTGCTTACACCCGACGAGAAGAAGAACTTGATCGAAAAGAAGCGGCTCTTGCACATCGCGCTGTGGTTTTAGAAGCCGAACTAAAGCGATTAAATGGGGCGGCGACGTACACCCCCGCACAGGTACGCGATTTGGTTCGCGAAAATCTCAGCAACAGGCAGAGACGGAAAAATGGATGAACTTCAAATTGTTTATACCACCGAGGCAATGCAGGATATTTTGGCGATTTCCGATTATTATTTCGATAAAGTTGGAGAAAGCGCTGCTTTGCGCGCGGTTGACGCCCTGCAGAATCACATTGACAAACTAATGCGCTTTCCCCGCATGGGAGAAGAACATCCGGACGAATATTTGAAAGCATTGAACTTCCGCAAGCTGGTCCACGACAATCATATCGTGATTTACCGTGTCGATACGGAAAAAGTAATCATTGAGCGTATCGTTTGGGCTTCAAGTAATTATCCGGAGCTTTTTCAGCAGGGAACTCCAGCTCTATAAAAGCAAAACGCCAAAGCGCGGATCAGCGCTCTGGCGTTTTTATTTTTAAGGTGTCCAAATTTGGACACCTTAATTTTTTACTGTGAAATCAAGCCGTATTTTTGCGCCAACATGTGATCCTGACGCAAAAGCCCCATGATCCGGCGTGCGGGTCCATCCGGCTTATAACGACCGGCCTCCCATGATTCTACAGTTTTGGGCGAAACCCCGAGAAAACTTGCAAAGACTTTCTGTGTCATATTAGCGCTCAACCGTATGGTGCGGATCTCCTCAGCATCGAATTCTTCAGGAGGCTGTACAGTCATCCTGCAACGCTTTGCACGCAGATGGCCTTTTTCTGTGGAAATGGCTTCATTTAGCCCTTGCAGAATACTCTCATATACACCTGTACTCATCGTAATCATCCCTTTTCGCATTTTGTTTTCAAAAACTGCTCCAACTGTTCAATCAATTTCCGGATGGCATTGCGTTCATCTGCAGACAAATTATCCTTTTCATTTTTAGGATATGCTGTGATTAAGTAGATGGTTTCGTAAGCGGGAAAATCTACGTAAACCACACGGCCACTCCCGCTTTTCCCTTGATGCTCAAAAGCAACACGAATTTTTCGCAGACCTCCCGTACCTTTCATCACCGGTCCCTGCTGAGGATTAAGAAGCAGCTGTTCCTGCAGGTACTTCAGCTCCGTATCGCTCAATCCCATCGCTTTCCATTGCCGCTCAAATTCCGGCATAATTATATATTCTCTTGTCATACAGCTTCCTCACTTATATTATACCCTCGTTGCTCGGAGTTTTCAAGAGGATGACTTTCAAAATAAAGCGTTAAAGCAGCTTTCAAGATCGAAGCGATTTCATCATCGTTCATAGCTGCTAAGTATGGGCTATATGACTTCAGCATCCGACGGGATATTTTATAACTTCCGGTGATTTTGTGGCGACTATCGTTTTGAGTGTTTTGGACAATATCCTTAATCCCTTTCTCATTGCCGCCATTTTGATACAAAAATAAAATCTGTTGTGCCTGATAAGCACTTATTTTTTTGTCTGGTATCCAGCGGGCTGCTTCAAGCTGCCATTCTTTAGGTAACTGTGCCAAATAGGTCGCAGCTGATATCGCCAATGTGCGGCGGTCGACACATTCAAACAGAACAGGTGATAGAGTATGAAGTCCTAAAAACCGTTGCACATCAGTAGGCGTTAGCCCATACGCAGTTGCCAATGCCTCTCGCGTTTTTTCAAGGTGTCCAAATTTGAACACTTTACCGCCCAATTCAAGCTCCTGTTTTTCTTCAGCATGTGTCCGACAGTATTGCCGGAACTCTTTAAGACTTTGATGTTGTTCCCATAAAGTGCGGCACTTTTCGCTGGGAAGCATATTCTGTACCCCGTATTGAAGGTTCGTATCCGTAATATAGATTCCTTCCAAACCAGGCGGCAAACCTTTACGAATAATCGCCGGAATATATGACCTGCCACAAAGCCGGCTCCCGAGCAACCTCTTATGACCAGCCAATAAATAATAGCGGCCAGCGGCATTATCATTGGGAATAACGAGAACCGGCTGCAGTACACCGAATGCGGCAACGCTTTCGCGGAACGCCGGATCCAACATGGTTTCTGTCACATATGTAGTGTTTCGCGGATGGCTGTCAATCAGATCGACTGGAATATTTTCTACACGTTCCCGTGAACGCGGTGCCGCCGACGGGGAGTTTTCAAACATTCCGGATAGATTAAGCGGTGTGGATGCCATGATATTCAACCTCCTTCACAAACGAATCGCAGACCACTTGATAGGCCCGCGCTGGTTCACTTTCCGGAGCGTACTCAATGATACTTACTTGCTTATTACGAGCATCTGCCACACAAACGCGGTCAGGGATCATTTCTTGGTAAATAGGATATTGAGGCACAAATAATTGGCGAATTCTTTCCACACCGCTCCGGCTCTTACGGTATCGCATATCTACCCGACAAATCAACACCCCACAGACAGGGATCTCTTTTCTCAACGCTCGGGCAGCTTCCTGAATAAAGTCAGAAGCTAATTCAAGTCCCTCAATAGAGTCCTCTTCAGGCGTAGACACCAAAAGAACGGTATCGCATGCCATCATCACATTGACAGCCAGCATTCCCAAAGATGCCATACAATCCAAAAGGATATAGTCGTAATCCAACCTTACATCTTCCAATGCGTCAAACAGTATGCATTCACGGCGGAAATCTAATGTACTGATTTGCTTTTCCACAGTAGACAAAGCCTGCTTATTTGGAATAAAATCCACTCCGTTTTCAAGATGATGGATACAGTTTTGAATATCCACTTCATCAACTTCTACATCAATCAACGGCTGCAGAAGTTCACAGAGTGTATAACACTCTTCATCCGGCCGATTGAGGCCTAAGCTAATAGATAGATTTCTCTGAGTATCGCAGTCTACCAGCAATACACGGTATCCTCGTTGTACAAGGGCTACGCCTAAATTGTGCGTAGTAGTGGTTTTACAAACACCGCCTTTTCGATTTAAGACGGCAACTATCTTACATTCATTCATAAAAGTACTCCTTCGATTTCAATGTTTTTCTGTAAAAACAGAAAGCCGACACCTATAACAAGGCATCGGACCGTTTCGTTGATGATTCTATATTAGCCTGTGGATGTGCTGTTGCATTGGCTCTTTTTGTTGATTACTTTATCATCCACTGACACCATTTCTACACCATTTCGGCGTGAAGATATATAGAAAGGCATGGAGATTTAAGTTGTTGAGCACCTTGAAAACCGCATAGCTATGCGGTTTTATGGACATTCATGGAGAATTGGAGATCTATGAAAATTAGGCTCGAAATTCCGATACCAAGCTTCATATAAAACCTTCCTCTTCTCAAGCGGGGCGGCAGCCCCGGGTACATCTTTGCTTATTCTACCATACAGGCGGCCCTGCGCGCAATGCGCCGGACGCGGAGCAGCCCAAAAAACTGCGCGGGAGCTCCCGCAGGACTTTTTTTATACACAATTATATCGTATAATATTGTCAAACTGCTGTTTTTCTGCGCCCCGCAGAGCATCTGCGGTATACCGCATACGGCATGCCGCGCAAAAACGGGCGCGGCACAGGGGAATAAAGGAGTGTGACCCATGGCGAACGAGAAAATTCTGATCGCGGACGACGACAAAAATATCTGTGAGCTGCTGCGCCTGTATCTGGCCAAAGAGGGCTATGAGACGGTGATCGCCAACGACGGCGAGGCCGCCGTGGCCGCGTTTGAAAAGGAAAAGCCCAACATGGTGCTGCTGGACGTGATGATGCCCAAAATGGACGGCTGGGAGGTGTGCCGCCGCATCCGCGCGGCGGACAACACACCCGTTATCATGCTTACGGCTAAAGGCGAGACCTTCGACAAGGTGCTCGGCCTGGAGCTGGGTGCGGACGACTATGTGGTGAAGCCGTTCGACTCCAAGGAAGTGGTGGCGCGCATCAAAGCCGTGCTGCGCCGCTGCGCGCCCGCCGAGGCCCAGCCGGACGGCGTCATCAGCTATGATAAGCTCTCGGTGGACCTGACGCGCTATGAGCTGAAGGTGAACGGCCAGGTGGTGGACGCGCCGCCCAAGGAGCTGGAGCTTTTGTATTATCTGGCCAGCCATCCAAACCGGGTATTCACCCGCGACCAACTGCTGGACGAGGTATGGGGCTTTGAATATTACGGCGATTCCCGCACCATCGACGTACATGTGAAGCGCCTGCGCGAAAAGCTGGAGAATACCAGCGACCAGTGGAGCTTAAAGACCGTCTGGGGCGTGGGCTATAAATTTGAAGTGAAGGAATGACAGCGGGCCGGGGCCCGCGGCATGCCGGAAGAAAGGGGGCGCGCCCGTGCGCAAAAGCATCACCACGCGGTATTTTTATTCCACGGCAGTCCTGCTCATCTGCAGCATCGCCGTAATGGGCTTTATCCAGATGTATCTGGCCATGGGCTACTTCCGCGAGGAAAACGGCACCGCCCTGATCCAGACCATCGACAACGCCATCCTCGCCATGCAGGAGGCCGCGGATGACGATATCGTTGAAAAAAGGGTCGAGGCCGCCGGGCTGGATGTGGAGGACATCAAGCGGGGCATCACGCTGACGGCCCGCGCCGCCGGAAAAACCATTCTTGTAACGGACGCCTACGGCTCCGTGGTGCTTTCCATCCCGTCGGAATACCAGGGCATGGAGGTATCTGTAAAAACGTGCAACACCACGTACAGCCGGGGCATTTACGACGAGATGGGCACTTTGGGCGGTATCTTCAGCAGCCGCTATTACATTGCGGGCAAGCCCATCCTCGGCGAGGACGGCACGCTCCAGGGCTTTGTGTTCGCGGGGGCAAACGCCGACAGCCTCACGGAATATCTGGCAAACCTGTTCTCTACGTTCATCCTCTCCGCCGGGCTGATGCTGATGGTCTCCAGCGTGCTTTCCATCGTGCTGACCAACCGCATGACCACGCCGCTGCGCCGCATCTCGGACGCCGCGAAAAAATTCGGCGGCGGAGATTTTTCCGCCCGCGTGCCCGTGGAGGGCGACGACGAGCTGGCCCAACTGGCCGAGACCTTTAACACCATGGCCGGCAGCCTGGAAAAAATCGACCAGTCCCGCCGCAGCTTCATGGGCAATATCGCTCACGAGCTGCGCACGCCCATGACCACCATCAAGGGCTTTATCGACGGCATGCTGGACGGCACCATCCCGCCCGAAAGCCGGGACCACTACCTGGGCATTGTCTCTCAGGAGGTGGGCCGTCTGACGCGCCTCATCAAGAACATGCTGGACATCACCAAGCTGGAGGCCGGGGAGTATAAAGTAAACGCCACGACCTATGATATCTGGGAGAGCATCACCAGCGTGGTGTTCGGCGCGGAACAGCGGCTGGAGGCCAACAACATCCAAATCAGCGGCTTCGCCCCAACCAAAACCCTGGTTCTGGCGGACCAGGATCTGGTGTACCAGGTCATCTACAATCTGGTGGACAACGCCATCAAGTTCTGCAATGTGGGCGGGGAGATCCGTTTTTCCGTCACGCAGAGCAAGGGCGCCGTTACCGTAGGCGTGCGCAACACAGGCGCGGGTATTGCGCCCGAGGCGCTGCCCTATGTGTTCGACCGCTTTTACAAGGAAGACAAAAGCCGTGGGCTGAACACCACCGGAAGCGGCCTGGGCCTGCATATCTGCAAAGTCCTCATCAATTTGTCCGGCGGCAAGATCTGGGTGGACAGCAAGGAGGGCGAATACTGCGAATTCCTGTTCACATTGCCCGCGCCGCCTTCTTCGCCCATTAAGGGCGGCAAGCTCAAGGATCAGTGACCACCGCGCCGCATGAGGCACGGAAGAGAAATATTCGCGGCCGCAGTGCCGCGCATTGCCGGGAGGCCCGGCAGGGAGAGAGGGAATCATGGATCAGCGCCAGTATCCGCAATATCCGCAGCAGCCCGGCGGGCCCTGCTCGCCCTATGTGCAACCGCCCGGGATGGAGTATCCGCCTTATCCGCCCTATGGCGGACGGGGTTCCGCAGCCCCGCCCTATGGCGGACGGGGTTCCGCAGCCCCGCCCTACGGCGGCCCTGTTTACGGGCAGGGCGGCCCCGTGCCGCCGCTGCCGCCTCAATATGTGTATCAGACGCCCGGCTCAATGCCGGGCGTCCCCGGCGGGAAACCACCCCGCCGGCGCAGGAACCGTGCGCCGCTGGTGGCTGTTCTGCTTTGCCTGGGGCTTGCCGCAACCGTTTTTCTGGCGGGCGAGGCTTTTGACGCACTGCGCAGCGGTGGCGCCGCGCGCCGACGTCCCGCGCCCGGAGAGGTGCCCAGCTTTACCATCGAGGATCTTCCCGAGGACGCGGACGGCGGGCTCTCCACAGTGGAGATCGCCAAGACCGTTGGCCCCAGCGTGGTATGCATCAATGTATATGAGCCGGGCAGCATTTCCATTGCAGGCAGCGGCAGCGGCATCATTCTCAACGAGGACGGCTTCATCGTCACCAACGCCCATGTGGTGGAGGGCTCCTCCGCAGTTACCGTGCTGCTGGACGACGGCCGTGAGCTGGACGCATGGATCGTCGGCTCCGACACCCGTACGGACCTGGCCGTGGTCAAAATCACGGCGGACGGGCTGGTGCCCGCCTCCTTCGGAGATTCGGACATCCTGCAGGTGGGCGAGCGGGCCGTGGCGATCGGCAATGCGGCCGGACAGCTCTCCGGCACCGTCACCCAGGGCATCATCTCCGGCCTCAACCGTGAGATCAGCATGCAGGCGGGCAACAGCGTCGTCACGATGAACCTTATCCAGACCTCCGCGGCCATCAACCCCGGCAACTCCGGCGGCGCGCTGGTGAACCGCTTCGGCCAGGTGATCGGCATCAATTCCGCCAAACTCAACAGCTCCATGTTCGAGGGCATCGGCTTTGCCATCCCCTCGGCGGACGCGCAGCCCGTGGTGGAGGATCTGATTGCCTACGGCTATGTAAAGGACCGCGTGGCACTGGGCGTGATGGTAATCGCGCTGTCGCCCGTCACAGGCCCCGCCAACGACCTGCCCAGCCAAGGCTTATATATTTCCTCTGTGGAAGATTACAGCGACCTGAACAACCACGACATCACCGTGGGCGACGTGATATTGACGGCGGACGGCGTAACGCTGGAAACCACGTCTGATCTGCTGGATGTGCTGGAGACGCACAAGCCCGGTGAAACCGTGCGGCTGGAGATTCAAAAGCGCGGCAGCGGCAATGTCGTCACCGTGGACGCGGTGCTGGCCGAGAGCCGCGGCAGCTGAAGCTTCAAAACAAAAAAAGGCGCCGCCGCGGATGTGTCCGCGGCGGCGCCTCTTTTTGTGTTTTTTCCTCAGGCGAAAAATTTGTCCTTGTAGCCCATTACGAAGATAAACAGCACAATAAACGGCAGAATGTAACTGACGTATACCCGCGCCCATTTTGGAAACCGTATGCCCTTGCCCTCGTCGGCCTCAGCCACAAAATTTTTCCATCCCCAGCCGTAGCGGGACGTACAGAACAGCAGGTATACAAGGCTGCCCAGCGGGAGGATCGTGTTGGAAACAAGGAAGTCCTCCAGGTCCAGCACGGCGCTGCCCTCGCCGAAGGGCATAAAGCCCGAAAGCACGTTGTATCCCAGCACACAGGGCAGCGACAGCACAAGAATGGCGAAAAAGTTTACCAGCACGGCCTTTTTGCGGCTCCAGCCCCACAGGTCCATACCGAAGGCGACGATGTTTTCAAACACGGCAATAACGGTGGACAGCGCCGCAAAGCTCATGAACACAAAGAACAGCGCGCCCCATACCCGGCCGCCCGCCATGCCGCCGAAGATATTGGGCAGCGTGACGAATACAAGGCCTGGGCCCTGCCCCGGGTTGACGCCGAAGGAAAAGCAGGCGGGAAAAATAATCAGGCCCGCCATCAGCGCCACAAAGGTATCCAGCAGCGTGATGTTGACGCTTTCGCTGAGCAGCGTGCGCTCCTTGCCGATGTAGCTGCCGAAAATGGCCATGGCGCCGATGCCCAGAGACAGCGTAAAAAAGGCCTGCCCCATGGCCGCGTACACTACATTTCCCACGCCCTGCTCCACAAGGCGCCCGAAATCCGGCACAAGATAAAATTTGAGGCCTTCGCCCGCGCCCGGCAGCGTGACGCTGCGCACGGCCAGCGCCACCATCAGCAGCAGCAGGCAGACCATCATGGCTTTTGTGATTTTTTCCACGCCGTTCTGCAAGCCCAGGCTGCACACGCCGAAGCCCAGCACCACAGCCACAATCATCCAGAATATCTGCGGCCCCGGCTGCGCCAGCATGTCATTGAAAATGCCCCCCACCGCCTCGGCGGACGCGCCTGTGAACTCACCGCGCAGCATTTTTACCACATAGGCCAGCATCCAGCCCGCCACCGTGGTGTAGAACATCATCAGCAGATAGTTGCCCGCCATGCCCAGCCAGGCGTACCAATGCCATTTGGTGCCCGCTGGCTCCAGCACGCGGAAGCTGACCGCACAGCTTTTGCGGGACGCCCGGCCCACGGCGAACTCCATGGCCATGATGGGCAGGCCCAGCACGACCAGGAAAAACAGGTAAATAAGTACGAACGCCGCGCCGCCGTACTGTCCGGTAATGTAGGGGAAGCGCCATACGTTGCCGATGCCGATGGCACACCCGGCCGAAATGAGCAGAAAGCCCAGCCGCGAGGCAAATTTTTCTCGTTTTTCCATAACCCTGATCCCTCTTTTTCCTTCTCCGATACCCGGCGCGCCCTTACAGCGCACCGTCTTTGTCCAGCATAGCAAACAAAACGTGCGCGTGTCAACGGAACACGCGCACGTTTTTGCATTTTCTCTGTTTTTTCCGGCCCTCAGCCGCCGGAAAGGTGCTCAACGAGGATCTTCGCGCCGATGCACACCAAAATGACGCCGCCGAATATCTCGGCCTTGCCGCCCAGCCAGCTGCCGAATTTTTTGCCCAGCAGATGGCCCATAAGGCAGCAGACGAACGTGACGCAGGCGATGAAGGAAGCCGCCGCGGCGATGTTCACATCCAGCGCGGCAAAGCTGACGCCGACAGCCAGCGCATCGATGCTGGTGGCGAAGGCCTGCACCACCATCAGCTTATAGCTGAACGCGCGGCCCACGGGGCACGCCTCCGGCGCGCGCAGCTCCTTGACGGCGTCCCAGATCATTTTGCCGCCGATGAAGCCCAGCAGTACAAAGGCGATCCAGTGGTCAAATGCGCTCACCACATCGGCGAAGGCGCGGCCCGCAAAATACCCGGCCACGGGCATCAGGCCCTGAAACACGCCGAAGGACAGCGACGTGAGGGCGGCCTCGTTCCGCCGCAGGCCGGAAAAACACATGCTGTTGGAGATGGACACCGCAAATGCGTCCATCGAAAGCCCCAGCGCGAGTACGAACAGGGTAATCGAATCCATAACGCTTTTTCCTCCAAATCTGCTTTCATAAGAATATGCGTGTCTGCGGCCGGATAATCTGTTCCACCCGCAGCGCGCGCCGGAAAAGGGAGGCGTCCGTTTTGCGGCCCCGTGGGGCGGGGCCGCAAAAAAAAGACCCACGGACGGCGCAAAGCCGCCCATGAGTCTTGTTCATTAAGCAAAGCCAGGCGCGTGCCGGCGCGCCATCATGTTGACTTTACACGCCGTACAGCCCCGGCGCGAACTACTCCCTCAAAGGTATAAGCATATCTTACCATACCCTTTTGCGGCGCGCAAGTGTTTTTTCATCCGGCGCGCCTTTTTCACGCAAGGTCCGGCAGCTCCCGCCGCACCGCGTCCTCCAGCCGGCACAGCGCTGCGGCGTCCATCTCCGGTGTGTCCGCAAGAGGGAACGGAACGCCCATGGCCCTGTATTTTTCCAGACACAGCTTTCGGAAGCCCAACAGCTCCACCTTCTGCAAATTACGGAACCGGCCGGCCATGCGCGCCAGCGCGCGGATATGCGCCTCGCCGTCCGTCATGCCGGGGATCACCACATGCCGCACCCACAGCGGCACGCCCAGCTCCTGTGTCAGCGCCAGAAAATCCAGCGTATGGGCCAGGCTGCCGCCCGTATGGGCGCGGTATCCTTCTTCGGAGATGAACTTCAGGTCCGCCAGCACCAGGTCCGTGTACGCCAGCACCTCCCGCGCGGCGGCAAGGGCACCCGCGCCGGAGGTATCCAGCGCCGTGTGGTAGCCCTCCGCCCGCAGCGCTTTCAGCAGCGCCGCAGTGAACACGGGCTGGGCCAGCGGCTCACCGCCCGTAACCGTAACGCCGCCCGAGCCATAAATGTACGGCTTACAGCGGCGCACACGCCGCAGCACATCCTCCACCGTGTATTCCGTGCCGCCCGCCGCGTCCCAGGTGTCCGGGTTGTGGCAGCAGGCACAGCGCAGCGGACAGCCCTGCAGAAACACCACATAGCGCAGCCCCGGTCCGTCCACCGCTCCCATGGACAAAAACGAGTGTATGCGCCCTTTCACGCCGTTTTCCGGCGTCCGCATCCGCGCGTTCACGGCTCACATCGCCTCGTGGAACGTACGGGCGATGACCTCGCGCTGCTGTTCTTTCGTCAGCTTGTGGAAGTTCACCGCGTAGCCTGAAACGCGGATGGTCAGATTGGGATATTTCTCCGGGTCATTGTACGCCTCCACCAGCGTTTCACGGCTGAGCACGTTGACGTTGATGTGGTGGGCCATCTGGGAAAAATAGCCGTCCAGCAGGCTGACGAGATTGGCCCGGCGCTGTTCGTCCGTCCTGCCCAGCGCTCCCGGCACGATGGAAAACGTATTGGAGATGCCGTCCTTGCAGTACCGGTACGAAAGCTTTGCCACAGAGTTCAGCGAGGCCAGCGCGCCGCTTTTTTCCCGGCCGTGCATGGGGTTCGCGCCCGGGGCAAAGGGCTGCCCCGCTTTGCGGCCGTCGGGCGTGGAGCCTGTTTTTTTACCGTACACCACGTTGGAGGTGATCGTCAGCACCGAGAGCGTGGCTTCGGCTCCGCGGTACAGCGCATGGCCTGCCAGCTCGTTGTAAAACGCTTCGGCCTGTTCGCAGGCAATGGCGTCCACGCGGTCGTCATCGTTGCCGAAAGCGGGGTAGTCTCCCTCCACCTCGAAATCCGTGATGAGGCCCGTTCCGGCGTCGCGGATGCAGCGCACCTTCGCGTATTGAATGGCCGAGAGTGAATCTGCCAGCACGGACAGGCCCGCCATACCGAAAGCCATGTAGCGGTGCACATGGGTGTCGTGCAGAGCCATCTGCGTTTTTTCATAAGCATATTTATCGTGCATGTAATGGATGACATTCATGGTATCGGCATACAGTTCCGCCAGCCAGGGGCGGTATGCGTCCAGCAGCGCCGTCACCCTGCCGTACTCCAGATACTCGCCCTCATAGGGCGTATGCTCCGGGCCGACCTGCATGTTCTTCATCTCGTCCCGGCCGCCGTTCAGGGACAGGAGCAGCAGCTTTGGCAAATTGACCCGTGCACCGAAAAACTGCATGTCTTTACCCAGCCGCATGGCTGAGACACAGCATGCGATGGCGTAATCGTCGCCGTAAATGGGACGCATCAGGTCGTCGTTTTCGTATTGGATGGCGTCTGTCTCGCAGGAGACGCGGGCGCAGTATGTCTTAAACGCGGCGGGCAGCGCACCGCTCCACAAAATGGTCAGGTTCGGTTCCGGCGACGCCCCCAGATTGTAAAGCGTATGCAGCATGCGGAAGGAAGTTTTCGTCACCAGCGTGCTGCCATCCGAGCCCATGCCCCCCACGGCTTCGGTGATCCACATGGGGTCGCCGCCGAACAGCGCGTTGTACTCCGGCGTGCGCAGGTGGCGCGCCATGCGCAGCTTCATCACGAAGTCGTCCATCAGCTCCTGCGCGCCCGCCTCGTCCAGCCTGCCCGCGGCCAGGTCCCGCTCGAAATAGATATCCAGAAATGTGCTCACGCGGCCCAGGCTCATGGCCGCGCCGTTCTGCTCCTTGATGGCCCCAAGGTAGCCGAAGTAGGTCCACTGCACGGCCTCGCGGGCACTTTGCGCCGGGCGGCTGATGTCGCAGCCGTACAGCGCGGCCATATCCCGCAGCTTGCCCAGAAAGTCGATCTGCCGCCAGACCTCCTCGATGAGACGGATGTTCTCGTCCGTCATCGCGCCGCGGCCCAGCTCCGCCTTGTCCTTTTTCTTTTCCTCAATCAGCCGGTCTGTCCCGTAGAGCGCCACGCGGCGGTAATCGCCGATGATCCGGCCCCGGCCATATGCGTCGGGCAGACCCGTGATCAGGCCGCAGTGCCGGGCCGCACGGGCCTGCTCGTTGTACACGCGGAATACGCCGTCGTTGTGGGTGGTGCGGTAGGCAAACTCCTGCTCCACCTGCCCGGACAGCTCATGGCCGTAGGCCCGGCAGGCCTCCCGCGCCATGCGGATGCCTCCGAAAGGATTCACCCCGCGCTTCAGCGGCCTGTCTGTCTGCAGGCCGACGATCAGCTCGTTGTCTTTGTCCAGATAGCCCGGCTTGTAATTGAGCAGGGAGGACACCGTCTGGGTGTCCACATCCAGCACACCGCCGAACTCCTGCTCCAGCTTCATCAGACCCTGCAGCTTATGCATCAGCGCCTGTGTGCGCGGCGTTGCCGGCTCCAGGAACGCTTCATCGCCTTCGTAGGGCGTATAGTTTTTCTGGATAAAATCCCGCACATCGATGCGGCTCTGCCACTCCCCGGCCGTAAACCCTTCCCATGCCTTGCACATTTCCTGTACCTCCTGTTCGCTCACACACCGCGGAGGCGCGGCCCCTTTTCATTCCTGTACCGCCCCGGAGGCCATTGAGAAATGCTTTTTGTCTCAGGGCAACAAAAAAGGGCAGCACCGCAAAAGCGGTGTTGCCCAGACGGTCGGCATTAAAACTCCGCGCCCGTTCCCCTGTGGTAAGCCCACTCGTTCCGTCAGTTACGGCCGCGTCTTGGTTATGCGTTCATGATACCACGCTTCGGCAAAGGCTGTCAACGGCCAAACAGCCGAATCTGCAGGCTGCACAATGCAAAAATATGGTTAAACCGGCCGTTAACTGACCCATAACAAAGATTCATTGCTTAAACTGATTTTTCCATTCTCCGACACTGCTATTTCATACGAAAATGCGCGTGCATATCTGGGGCCCAACTGATAAATCAAAAAAGCTTTTTTGCGATCTCGGCTGCTGCTTATCCAAAAAGAAGCCTCATAAAAAAACATTTTACAAACCGGTTCTTTCTGAAAGACATGGGAATTTGTTGTCAGTGATACATGCTCGCCCTGCAATCTCCAAGTTTTTTCTGCTGCTTTTTTTCCATAATTTATAAGATCACTGCCACAGTCATTATAATATTTTATTACTGCTGTTTGCGGAGTTTTTCCATATATTTGGGGGTCTTTCAATTCAAACTCACGATGAACATTCTTAAAAATCCGAATGCATTCATGAATCAATTCTATTTCTATTTCTTGACTTTCCATCGTTCCTGACTCCTCTTATCCGGCAGCCGTCTATATGAAAACGTCCCCTTTGCTTTACTCCTGTATGGGAGGGCAAAGCGCGTGCTTTGCAAAAGGTGGCCATACGCGCCTTATTCTCTGTGTTCTATATATGGCATTCTTCTGCGAACGAATTGAAGTTTTGCTCACCGCTGCTGCTTCTGTGCCGCCGTGTCCCGCAAAGTTCATCCGCCGCTTATCCCCGGCAGAACGCTCTGTTACAGCGTGACGCCCATCAGGTACTCCTTTACCTCCAGCAGCTCCCGCGCGGGCAGGGAAAAGGCGCGCACGCCCAGGCGGGCATAGGCCTCGGCCAGCGCGGGCTGCGCCGCGCCCTCGCCGCACAGGCACAGCGGGATGCGTGCTTCGGCCGCGGCCTCCACGGCGAACCGTACAAGCCGGTATACGGCGGGGGAGGCAGCGGGCAGATAGGCCCGCACCTGGGGGTTCACACGGTCGGCCGCATATGTATACTGGATGAGATTGTTGGTGCCCACATTGAAAAACGCGGCGCGGCGCGCCAGGTCCCCGGCTGTCAGCGCCGCGGCGGGCGTTTCGATAAACGCCCCCACGGGAACCGTCTCGGCAAAGGGTACGCCCCGCTCCCGAAGCGCGCATTTGGCGCGGTAAACAGCGTCCAGAGCATGCTCGAACTCATCCCGCGTAGAGACCATGGGCAGCAGGATGCGCAGGTTGCCCGCCAGCCCGGCGCGCAGCAGCGCCCGAAGCTGCGTTTCAAAAAAATCCGGATGCGCCAGGCAATAGCGCACGCCGCACAGCCCCATCGCGGGATTTGCTTCTTCCTCCCGTGGAAATTCTGTCCCCGTCTTATCCGGCGCCACATCAAAGGTACAAATGGTAACGGGCCTGCCCTGCGCCGCCGCCAGACAGGCAGCATAGAAGCCGTACTGCTCCTCCTCGCCGTTCACGCGCCCGGCCAGCAGCAGGTATTCGCTCAGCAGCAGGCCTACGCCGTCCGCGCCCGCCTCCACGGCCGTGCGCACATCCTCCACCGACGCGCAGTCCGCCATCAGCGAGATGCGCGTGCCGTCCTTCGTGGTACACGGTGCCGCCCGCAGCCGCTCCTGCGAGAGCGTGCGCCGCCGCTGCAGGCGCAGTTTGTGGGCAAAGCGTGTTTTCGTCGCCTCATCCGGGTCCAGATACGCTTCGCCGGTGTCTCCGTTCAGCGCCAGCGTGCGGCCGTCACAGCCCTCCAGCAGCTCCGGCCCCGCCATCACCGCGGCGGGGATGCCCATGGTACGGGCGATGATGGCCGCGTGGGCGTTGGGTGAACCCGCGCTTGTGATAAACCCCAGCACCAGGCTGCGGTCCAGCGTGACGATATCCGTGGGATACAGCTCCTCAGCCACCAAAATGGCCGGGCCCGTCAGGCGCAGCGTCTCGTGGGGCTGGCCGTCCAGCACCTTGACGACCCGGCGGCACGCGTCCAGGATATCGCAGGCACGCTCGCGCATGTACGGGTCCTCCAGTGCACGAATGCGGCCCGCAAAAATGCCCGCCGCGCGCTCCACCGATGCCGCCGCACCCGCGCCCACCCGGATATAGGACGCCACCTCCTGCCGAAGGCCCTCGTCCTCCAGCAGCACCCGCTGCACCATAAAAATATCTCTGTCCTGTGCGGCAGCGCGCCGCTCCAGCCGGATGAGCTGGTCCTGCGCCTCCCGCACCGCGTTTTCAAACGCCTCCTGTTCCTCCTTGGGGGACCGCACCGCGCGCCCCAGCCCGCTTTGCGTATGGCGCAAATACCGCACCGTCCCCACCGCCAGCCCCGCCGAGGCCGGCACTGCCGTGATATACTTCAAATCCGCGCACCTCCCGGTTTCGCGGCAGAGGCCACAAGCCGCCCCGCCGCCGTCCTCTTCCTGCTCCAATGGTTCGCGTGCCTTGAAAATCTGTTTTGTTCTTTTTATTCGGGCATTGCCATACCAAAACGCCCCACATCCGCAAAGCCCAGCGCGTGATAGATGCGCCCGGCCGCGGGGTTGTCGTAGAACAGGCACAGGTACCGCCGCCCGGCGGCAAAGCTGTGGGCCGCGGCCGCATGCACACAGGCACGGGCAAAGCCGCGCCCGCGCCATCCCGGCAGCGTCGCCACACCGATGACCATGGCAGAAACACTGTTTTCCGCGGTCGTCTCGGCCAACGCCACCAGCCTGTCCCCATCGTACACGCCGAAGGCATGGCCGCCGCGCGTCAGGTTCTCCCGGCATTCCTCCACCTTTTCCTCCCGGTCCACACCGCGAAAGCTGTCGGCAAATTCATCGATCTGTACTTCCAGCCCGATCACTGCCCGCGCATCCTGCGGCCCGAGCATACGCAGAGAAAAGCCCTCCGGCAGCGCCGCGCCGCCGGCCAGGCGGTCCATGCGCGCCAGATTCGTTCCGCGCAGCTTCCAGCCGGGCATGCGTGCGGCCAAAGCGGCCACATCGGCTTCCTTGCCCGAAAGATACTGCGCCCCGCGGGCTTGCAGAAACGCCGCCAGCTCCTCCACCGGCGCTGTCCCGCTCATGCACAGACAGTAATTGTTGAAATACCGCAGCAGCAGCGCACAAAGCGCGCCGTCTGCAGCACGTATGCCGAAAAGCTCCACCGTTTCCGATTCAAAGCCGTAATTTTCAAGGTCGCCTTGCACAAATACATTGTATTCCGGTTCGGCAGAGATATATGCCTCTACCTCGGCCCGGTTCTGCTCCGTCAGTTTTTCCATTTTTTCATCCCTTTTCTACATTGTCTTCCGGACGCGGCGGCCGCCCTCTCACGCAGCATGCCGCCCTTTTTGGCTCCGCAGTAAAAGGCCCTTCTCAACGGCTATAAGCCGGGAGCAGCCCCTATGGTCGGGAAATGATCAGCAGCTGTTTTTTATTAGTATAGCACATTTTGCGCATACCCGGAAATCCGCATTGAGCGGGATTGCGGCGTTGTTTTTTCGTTTTTTTGTTCAATTGGTAAAAAATGCGTTTTTCTGTAAAAAAAATCCATCAAAAATATTGCTATTTTCACTTCATCTTGCTAAAATATTAAAATAATTTTTCCGGCCTGCCGGAAGAATTATCACTTTTATAAAACAAAAAGAAAAGGTGGTGTAAGTCATGGAGATCAAAGGCGATCAAATCTGGCACAGCCCGTCCCCCACAGAGCTGCTGGCCGCCGCCGGGCAGGAAATTACCCTTAAGGCGTGCGTTCACAACATCCGGGAGCTTGGCGGCATCGCATTTGTGGTGCTGCGCACCGGGCGCTATCTCATTCAGTCCGTGTACGACAAGGAGGTGTGTCCGGATAATAATCTGAGCCAGCTTTCCGCAGGCGACTGTGTCCGCGCAACGGGCCTGCTGCGCGCCGAACCCCGCGCTGAAAACGGCGTGGAGCTGCTGCTCCACGGCTTCACCGTTCTGTCCCGTCCGGCTTCGCCGCTGCCGCTGAATCTGGCCGACAAAGAGCTGAAAGCCACGCTGGGCACCAAAATGGAGTACCGCACTGTGGCGCTGCGCCATCCCAGGGAACGCGCGGTATTCCGCATCCAGCAGGCTCTCGCCTGCGGCTTCCGGGAGTTCATGCTTTCCCAGGATTTTACCGAGATCCATACTCCGAAGATCACGGGCATCGGCGCCGAGGGAGGCGCGGAAGTGTTCGAGCTGGACTACTTCGGCATGCCCGCCACGCTGGCGCAGAGCCCGCAGATGTACAAACAGACCTGTGTCGCTTTTTTCGACCGCGTGTTTGAGGTGGGAGCCGTCTATCGGGCGGAGCTGCACAACACCAGCCGCCATCTGAACGAATACACAGGCCTGGACTTTGAGATGGGATACATCGACGGCATGGAGGACGTGATGCAGATGGAGACCGCCATGCTGCAGCACACCATGGCCTATGTGAAGGAACACTGCGCGCCGGAGATCGCGCTGCTGGACGTTGATGTGCCCCAGATCGGCGCAATTCCCTGTATCCGGTTCGCAGACGCGCTGGCTTTGTTGAAAACGCTCGGCGGCGGCAAAAACCGGAACGACCTCACGCCCGAGGACGAAGTGCTGCTGTGCGAGTATTACAGGGAAAAGGGGCTGGGCGAATTCGTGTTTGTGACGCATTTTCCCACGGCCAAACGTCCGTTCTATGTGATGGACGACCCGCACAACCCCAGGGAAACGCTCAGCTTCGACCTGCTGTTCCGCGGGCTGGAGGTGACGACAGGCGGCCAGCGCATCCACGATTATGACGCGCAGGTGGCCAAGATGCAGGCCCGCGGATTGGACCCTGCTCAATTTGAAAGCTATATCGGCGTACACCGCTGCGGCCTGCCGCCCCATGGCGGCCTGGGCATCGGGCTGGAGCGCCTGACCATGAAGCTGTGCGGGCTGTCCAATATTCGCGACGCCAGCCTGTTCCCCCGGGACATCAATCACCTTGTGCCCTGACATGGCGGCCGGCTGTTTTTGCCGCCGCTTTGCCGCCTAAAAATACCGCCGCCCGGTTTTCGGGCGGCAGTTTTTTGGGAAATAATCTGTTTTTTAAAACTATATTATATATTTTCTAAAATCTCTTTATTTTATATTAAAAACAGCGTATAATAATATTCACACAAGAGGGGAGCTGTCGCGATGCATCAAAAGCAAAACCCGGCCGGGTTCTACACAAAAGGCGAGGAGATCTTCAATGCCGTCAGCCACGGAGCGGGCAGTGTGCTGGCCGTCGGGGGCACCGGGGCGCTTGTGGCGCTGGCCGCTGCTTTGGCCAATTGGCGGACAGTGCTCATCTGCCTTGTATACGGGCTTTCACTGGTGGTTTTATACACCATGAGCACTCTGTACCATGCATTCCCGTTCGAGGGCGTGAAACGCCTGTTCCGCGTGTTCGACCACTCATCCATTTACCTGCTCATTGCGGGCAGTTATACGCCGTTCACGCTTATTCTTTTGGACGGCACCTGGAAGGGTCCGGTCATCTGCGGCGTGGTGTGGGCCACCGCCCTTCTGGGCGTCACGCTCAATGCCGTCAGTGTGGAGCGGTTTGAAAAATTCTCCATGCTGCTGTACATCGCCATGGGATGGGCCGTTGTATTTGCAGTGGGGGATGTGGTACGCGCACTGCCGCCTGCCGGATTCTGGCTTCTGCTGCTGGGAGGCGTAAGCTATACGGGCGGTATCGTATTCTACGCCTGGCATAAAAAAGGGCGTGTGCATTACATGCACGGCGTATGGCACCTGTTCGTGCTGCTGGGCAGTGTTCTGCATTATCTGTGTATTTTGCTGTATGTGCTGCCCCGGGCGTATGCCTGACATACAACCGTTCGTTGCAAAGCCGCGCGCAAGCATTGACTGCCATCGGCCTTTTTGGTATAATAGTTGAGCTGTGAACAGATTTATTTGCAGCGCAGCCTTTGCAGCGGTATCGAAGTGGTCATAACGGGGCTGACTCGAAATCAGTTTGCGAGCAATCGCACGAGGGTTCGAATCCCTCCCGCTGCGCCAGAACAGCCGGCCGGATCTTCCGGCCGGCTGTTTTTATCCTTTTTTGCTTGAGAGCCTTGACTTAAGTATGAAATCGGACTATAATAAACACACTGAGTCCGAAATCGGATATGGGAGGCATGCATATGGGACAGGGCCCCGGAATACGGGAATTCAACCGGCTTTACAAAGAGCTGGACGATCTTTACCACAATCTTGCACTGCGGCAGGGGCTTTCCGACAGCGCCTCCATCATTCTGTATGCGCTTTATCTTCTGGGCGACGGCTGCCTGCAGCGGGATATCTGCGATCTGTCCTACATCAGCAAGCAGACCATCAATTCCTCCATCCGCAGGCTGGAACAGGATGGCTATCTGTATCTTCAGCCCGGACGGGGCAGAGACATGCACATCTGCCTGACGCCGGAGGGCCGCAGGCTGGTGGAAGAAAAGGCCGCCCCTGTGGCAGCCATGGAGGAACGCGCGTTTTCCGGCATGCCGCAGGAGGACCAGCAGGCTCTTTTGCGTCTGACGCACGCCTATCTTGCCCGCCTGCGGGCAGAAGCCGGACGCATCCTGTAAATTTCCATATCTCATCGGAGGGCGTATGGCCGCAGCCATACAGCCGGAGAAGATGACGAGTGCGCTCGGTTTTGGAAAGCCGGGCGCAATTTTTCTGCCGCGCGGACATGCGCGCGGCACATTTATCCCAACCGTTTCAAGGAGTATCGTACTATGAGGATCCAATTGTCCGACCATTTCACCACGGGAAAGCTGCTGCGCTTTGTGGCGCCGTCCATCGTCATGATGATCTTTACCTCCGTTTACGGCGTTGTGGACGGCCTGTTTGTGAGCAATTTTGTGGGCAAAACGGCTTTTGCGGCCGTGAACCTGATTTTCCCTCTGTTGATGATCCTGGGCGCGCTTGGCTTCATGATCGGCACCGGCGGCAGCGCTCTTGTGGCCCGTACCCTTGGTGAAGGGGACAGCGGCCGGGCCCAGCGTTACTTTTCCATGCTTGTCTATGTGACCATCGGCGGAGGCATCGTTTTTTCCGTGCTGGGGCTGCTGTTCCTGCGCCCCATCGCTGTGCTTTTGGGCGCACAGGGCGCCATGCTGGAGGACTGCGTCGTTTACGGCGGAATCCTGCTGGCGGGCCAGACGATGTTCATGCTGCAAAATGTGTTCCAGAGCTTTCTCATCACAGCAGAAAAGCCCCATTTTGGCCTGGGCGTTACCGTGGCCGCGGGGCTTACCAATATCGTACTGGACTTTTTGTTCATCGCCGTGTTCCGCTGGGGCGTGGCGGGCGCTGCCATTGCCACAGCCGCCAGCCAGTTTGTGGGCGGCGGCGTACCGCTGCTGTATTTTGCCCGGCCCAACCGCAGCCTTTTGCGGCTTGGGAAAACGAAGCTGGACGGCCGTGCACTGCTGAAAGCCTGCACCAATGGCTCGTCGGAGCTGATGACCAACCTCTCTTCTTCACTGGTGACCGTGCTGTACAATTTTCAGCTCATGCAGCTGGCGGGGGAGGACGGCATTGCCGCCTATGGCGTTATCATGTACGTCAACTTCATTTTCATTGCCATTTTCATCGGTTATTCCATCGGCAGCGCGCCCGTGGTGGGATACCATCATGGGGCGGGGAACAGCACGGAGCTGAAAAGCCTGTTCCGCAAAAGCCTGCTGCTGGTGGGCGCGGCCGGAGTGGCGCTGACTGTAGCCGCCGAGGCACTGGCTCTTCCGCTGACAAGGATATTTGTGGGCTATGACGCGGCGCTGCTGGCGATGACCTGCCGCGGCTTCCGTTTGTATTCACTTTCGTTCCTGCTCACGGGCTTCAACATTTTCAGCTCCGGCTTCTTCACAGCGCTGAACGACGGCTTTGTTTCCGCCGTTATCTCGTTCCTGCGCACGCTGGTGTTCCAGACAGCTGTGGTTCTGGTGCTGCCCGCTCTCATGGGGACGGACGGCATCTGGCTCGCCATCGTTGTGGCCGAACTTCTGGCTCTGGCGGTGAGCGCCTGGTTTCTGTGGCGAAAAAAGGGAAAATACCGCTATGCCTGAACGGAGCCGGCTCAAATCACATAATGGTCGGCGGACTGGGCCTCTGCCGTCAGATCGGCCAGCGTAACGCCGTCCAGATACTCCTGCACCAGCGCGTTCAGCTTCCGCCACATGGGCAGTGTGCGGCATTCGGCCCTGCGCGGGCATTCCACCGGCTCCTGTTCCAGGCAGGCCACGGGGGCCAGGCTGCCCTCCGTAAGCCGCAGGATGCTTCCCACGGTATACTGCTCGGGCGGCCTTGTCAGCCGGTAGCCCCCGCCCTTTCCGCGCACGCCTGTCAGGAACTGGCTCTGCACCAGACTTTTGAGAATGCTCTCCAGATATTTTTCCGAGATATCCTGACGCCGGGCAATGGCCTTAAGCGGGATATATCCCTCTGCCTGGTGCTCGGCCAGGTCGATCATAACACGCAGCGCATAGCGCCCCTTGGTGGACACCATCATACAGCCGTTCCTCCGTTTCTTTTTGTTTCCTCTGCCGCGGGCCCTTTCCCGCGGCCTTTTTTTGCTCCGCAATAAAAAGCTTATCTTACTGGCCGCGGGCCGGGGACGTCCCGCAAGGCCTAAAACCAGCCTGCGGCTATTTTTTATGGATTGTATAGACGGAAATCGTCTTATAACATCTTGCAAGCTTTATTGAGGTGCGGAAACCGCCTACATTTTCAACTGTTTTCCCATTTCCGCTTGTATCTTCTCCTGTCGCCGTATAAGTTGGTTTTGTAGAGTTGGATACCATTTTAACACTACAGCTAAGATGATACAGAACAGGCACGGGGACGCAATCACGCCTGCAAAGGCAATTTAGGATAACTTTGTGCACCATTATGGTTGCGCATTCGAAGTTCAAAAGCCTTGCCATAAAAACAGTACCGGCAATAAAACCGATGGGGTAAAATGCTTATACATGTCCCCCTGAAAACGCCATTTCGCTGCGCAATATTCCAAAGAAAAGAGCCTGCCTTGAGATCATCATTTCCTTTCTGTTCCTTTGCGAAAAATCCCGTAGCAAGCAGTGGAAAGGGGCACCCTTCCCGTAAAAATCACTCGTTTTCATCCATAACAGTAAGGATAATTTCTGCTTACTGAGAATATCCTAAATCCTTATACAAATACGAATTTATTAAATTTCTCTTATCGGAAAATACATATAGCCCTTTCCCGTTGCTGGATCGGTATAGTCGTGAACTGCTCCGGCCAGCGACATACCTTCCTCATTCATTTGTTTAATGGTATCTTCAAACGCTCCATTATGGTTTTCAACAACTATATACTCATAACCTGGTATTATCCATTTTGCCCATCCAGCCGGTGCTTCTGCATTATCAACACATTCCACTCCCGCCAGATACAAGCCTTTGCTAAAGCCATCTTCCCAGGCATTAAATGCGTGAGAAACATCGGACATGGCCCCCCATATTCCCACAATATTTCCGTTTGTATCTTTCTTTGCCAGATGTGCTACTTCACTGAAGTGACTGTTTGCATCATCCCACAATTTCTGAATAAAGCCCGCGCCGTCTAGCGTTGAACCCTCTTTCCCAATGACAACAAACGCTTTTTTTATTACTTTAATCATTGTTCGTCTCCTCGATAAATTTAAAGTTGGTGCTTTGTATTGCCATAAGAGATTCGGGCAGCTCTGAGGGGCACCAAAGTGCCAAAGTCATTGTAATTTTAAGTGTCTTGATGCACAAAAATCAGTATTTGCAAGGGTATTTATGTTTTAAAACTTTTCGATAGCAAAAATTCAAATCCTGTTTTTTTATTTCTCTGCAATAAAAAACTTATCTCAATGGCCGGGAACTGCCCATATAGTCCAAAAACCACCAAGAGCTGTTTTTTAAATTTCCACACATAAACCTATTATACTGTTAGGTTAGTAGGAATTCAACTGCAGACCTCGGCAAAAACTTCCTGCTTTCTCCTTGACAAGCGGACCGGTTCGGGTTATAATCCCTATAAACCTATCTGAAAGGTTGGTATTTATGAAACCTCACACCTCCGATCCTTTCCGCACACAGCCGCCGGGGCGGCTGTGCCTGTGCTGGCGCTGTTGCTGACAGCCCTTTCCGCCCGGCTTTGCCGGAACATACAAGCACATCATTCAGGGAGGAAATTGTTATGAGCCGTATCTATACATCCGCTGACCAGCTGATCGGGGCAACGCCGCTGTTGGAACTGTCCCACATTGAACGGGAACACGGGCTGAAGGCCCGCATCCTTGCCAAGCTGGAATATTTTAACCCGGCCGGTTCCGTGAAGGACCGCATCGCCAAAGCCATGATCGACGACGGGGAAGCCCGCGGCCTGCTGAAGCCCGGTTCCGTCATTATCGAACCCACCTCCGGCAACACCGGCATCGGCCTTGCCTCTGTGGCAGCCGCGCGGGGTTATCGAATCATCATCGTCATGCCTGACACCATGAGCGTTGAGCGCCGCCAGCTAATGAAGGCTTACGGTGCAGAGCTGGTGCTCACCGAGGGTGCGTTGGGCATGAAAGGCGCCATCGCCAAGGCGGAAGAGCTGGCCAAAGAGATTCCGGACAGTTTTATCCCCGGGCAGTTCGTCAACCCAGCCAACCCCGCTGTACACAAAGCCACCACGGGGCCGGAAATTTGGGCCGATACCGACGGCAAGGTCGATATCTTTATCGCAGGCGTGGGCACGGGAGGCACCGTCACCGGCGTGGGCGCTTATCTCAAGGCGCAGGACCCTGCCATCCGCGTAATAGCCGTGGAGCCTGCGGCCTCTCCGGTGCTGAGCAAGGGCACAGCCGGGCCGCATAAAATCCAGGGCATTGGCGCGGGTTTTGTTCCCGAAGTTCTGGACACTCATATTTATGACGAGGTCATACCCGTGGAGAATGAGGACGCCTTTTCCGCAGGCCGCCTGGTGGGCCGTCTGGAGGGCGTGCTGGTGGGCATCTCCTCGGGCGCGGCTGTCTGGGCCGCCATTCAGCTGGCCAAACGGCCGGAAAACGCGGGCAAGACCATCGTGGCACTGCTGCCCGACACCGGCGACCGCTATCTTTCCACGCCGCTGTTCGCCGACTGAACGCTGCTGGAAAGGATGAGCATATATGGCTATGACGTTTGAGGAAGCGGAAGCTCTGCTCACCCCGGCCCAGCGGGATGCGCTGGCGCGCTGTGCATTGGAGGACGCGCCGCTGCCAAGCCCATTGTCGGAAGCACAGCGTGTATTCTGCTTCGGCCTTTCCGTGCTGTGCGAATACGAGCAGCGGGATGAAATTTTTCGCTACCTGCTCTGACCGTATTCCGCCACGGCCATCGAGGTCGGTTTTTCAGGCCTTGCATGCCGTCCCGCGTCCAACCGGGTAAGCATTACGGAACAATCAAAAAACCGCCGCCCGCGGATTCCCTCTTATGAGGGCTGCGCGGGCGGCGGTTTTTTACAGTTGCCGCTCTCCTTTATCTCGGGACGGGCACGTATCAAACCCGCCTGTGCTCAAAACGCGGCGCGCCGTTTTCCACCATGACCACGCCATAGCTGCCGCGCCCCTGCACCCGGGAAAGCGCGCCGGGGTTGAAAAGCACCACACCGCTCCGCTCCTCGCAGCCAGCACAGTGGGTATGTCCATAAAGAGCCGCGTCCGCACCGCGTGCACGTGCCGCATCAGCAAGCGTATCCAATTCGTTTTTTACATTATATAAATTACCATGTGTATAATAAAATAACACACCGCCGAAAGCGGCCAGCCCGTCCGGCGGAGCAAAGGAGGCATAATCGCAGTTGCCCCGCACGCTGTAAATCTTCAGCTCCGGGCGCATATCCTGCAGGTTCTCCGCTTCCCGCAAGCCGTCTCCCAAAAAAATAACGGCGTCTGCGTCCGCTTCGGCATCCACCGCGCGTTCCAGCGCGTCCAAATCTCCGTGGACGTCGGAAACGACCAGCAGCTTCATATGCTTTCCGCCTTTCAGGCCGCGCCTTACTCCAGGCAGCGGCGGTAAATTTCGCTCTTGGAAAATGCACTGTGCGCAGCGGCATATTTTGCCGCCGCCGTAGCGCTCTGGCCCGCGGCCATCTGTTTCCGCGCCAGGCCGACGGCGTCGTCCAGCGTCAGCTCCTGCGCAGGGCATGGCTGTGCGCCGGCCATCACCAGCACAAACTCGCCCCGGGGTGGGTTTTCCTTATAGTAAACGCTGGCGTCCCCCACAGTGGTAACGCGGACCTCCTCGTGCAGCTTTGTCAGCTCCCGGCAGATGGTCAGGCTCCGCTCCGGGCCGAACGCCTGCTCCAAGTCTTGTAAAGTCGTGGGCAGTTTATGCGGCGCCTCGTAAAAAATCACGGTGCGCTCCTCGTTTTGCAGCGCGGCCAGCCGCTCCTTTTTCTGACGGCGGTTGGTAGGCAGAAAACCTTCGAACACAAACCGACCCGTCGGCTGCCCGGAAACGCACAGCGCCGTGACAGCGGCGCTGGCCGCGGGCACGGGCACCACGGGAATGCCCCGGGCGTGTGCGTCCCGCACGATGACCTCCCCGGGGTCGGAAACGGCGGGCATACCCGCGTCGCTGCACAGCGCGCAGGATTCCCCGGCCGCGATGCGGTCCAGAATATAGCCGCCCCGCTCTTTCAGATTGTGCTCATAATAGCTCACCATCGGCTTTTTCAGGCCCAGGTGGTTCAGCAGCTTCAGCGTCACACGGGTGTCTTCGGCGGCAATAAAATCCGCTTTTGCAAAGGTTTCCGCCGCGCGTGGGGTAAGGTCGCCCAAATTGCCGATGGGCGTTGCCACGATATACAAAGTGCCGCTCATGGGGCCTCCTTTTTCGGTTCTGTTCCGTAAATTTCCAGCATGGCCGCGCTGGGGCGGCCGTCTGCCCGCGCGGTAACGAGCGGGGCCGGCACGCGCAGGCCCGGCGCGCGGTTTTTCTGGCCTTCCACCAGCACCAGCCAGGGCGCTTTTTCAGGCCGGGCCATAACAAATTGCAGACGCTTGGGTTCAATGCGCGCGCCGCGCATTGCGCACAGCACGTCCGCCAGGCGTTCCGGACGCTGGCACACACACAGCCTGCCGCCGTCTTTCAGCAGCAGACCCGCAGCCGCGCATACATCGGACAGCGTGCAGGAAAGCTCATGGCGCGCACCCGCCCGCGCCGCGTCCGGACTGACGCGCCCACCTGTAAAATAGGGCGGGTTGCAGGCCACGACATCGCGGCTCTGGGCATATGGGCGCAGGCCTGCAAGGTCCCGCAGATCTGCTGTGACCGGCGTGATATGCCAGGCCTCCGCAGCCTGCACCGCCGCGTGCAGCTGCGCTACGGCACCGGGCGCGATATCCAGCGCAAGGCATGGGCCGCGGTGCCCTCTGTCGTGCCAGCGCAGGGGAATGACCCCGCAGCCGGTGCCCAGGTCGCACACAGCCTCGGCGCGGCGCACGCGGCAAAAGTGAGCCAGCAGCAGTGCATCCTGGCCAAAACGGTGGCTTTGCGTGATGAAAACGGGTGTGCCATTGGCAAGGTGTTCCTGCTGCAAAGGCGGGGGGCTCCTTTCGAATCGGCTTCAGCGGCACGCCCAAGTAGAGGAGGCCGCTCAAATCAAAAATTCAGGCCCCTCGCGGATGCAGAGGCCGAAATCGCCTGAATAAGGAAAAAGCAAGGCGGGCACGCACGGTGCCCGCCTCTTTGTTGCTTTGCTCTGCTTTTCCCGGGAAATCAACCCTCGGAAATAGCGGAAACCGGGCATTCGCCGGCGCAGGTGCCGCAATCCAGGCAGGCGTCCGCGTCGATGACATACTTGCCGTCGCCCTCGGAAATCGCAGAAACCGGGCACACGCCGGCGCAGGTGCCGCAAGCGATGCAGTCGTCAGAAATTTTGTAAGCCATAAGTATCCATCCTCTTCTCCGCGCGATCGAATTTTTTACGGCAGCGTGCGCGAGCGGCGCGGGTCAGCGCATGCAGCCGCCAGAGGCTGTGCCTCCATGTGTTCTCATTTTAACATAAAATGCGGATTTTTCAAGGGGCGCAGGGCCACTTTCACGCACTTTTTACACACCGGGAAACAGCTTTTCCCCGCGCGGCCCGGCAGACGCAGACCTACGCGGGGCAAAAGCGTTCATTCAGTGAGCTCTTCCGGCTCCGGGTCCGGCGCGATGGGTGCGCGCTTGCCGCCGCGCAGATACTGGCATTCGTCCTTGTGGAACGTTTTGAAGCCGGTGGATGGGGGGTCCATCCGCACGCGCAGGGTACCGGAGATGACATTGGTCTCCACCACGGCGCCCACGCCCTCAGGCGTTTTGACAATGCTCCCCACGCCCGGAGTGATCCTGTTCAGATACTCATATGCCGGCTGCTCGTAGGCAAGACAGCACATCAGGCGGCCGCAGCTGCCGCTGATCTTGGCCGGGTTGAGCGAGAGGCCCTGTTCCTTGGCCATTTTGATGGACACCGGTTGGAAATCCCGCAGAAAACGGCTGCAGCAGAACGGCTGGCCGCAAATACCCAAGCCGCCCAGCATTTTGCTCTCGTCCCGTACGCCGATCTGCCGCAGCTCGATGCGCGTGCGGAACACACCGGCAAGGTCCTTGACAAGGTCACGGAAGTCGATGCGGCCGTCGGCCGTAAAGTAGAACAAGATCTTGTTGCGGTCCAGCGTATACTCCACATCCACCAGCTTCATGTCCAGCTTGTGCTTGGCAATGCGCTCCTCGCACACCGAAAAGGCGCGTTTTTCGTCCGCGCGGTTCTGCTGCATGCGGCGCACATCCACGGCGTCCGCCATGCGCGTGACCGTCTTGAGCGGCTTGACGATGCTGGAATCCGGCACGTCATGAGGGCCTTTTGCTACCTCACCGCACTCTGTTCCCCGGGCCGTTTCAACAATAACGTGGTCCCCCTGTTGGAGCTCCAGCTCGCCGGGGCTGAAATAATAGGATTTGCCGTTCGCTTTGAAGCGGACGCCGATCACTTTTGTCATAGCTTCTTTCCTTTCGCCGCCGCTGCAATGGGTGTCAGTTCCGCCGCCCGCGGCATTTGAAGCGGCGTTTTATCAAGAGAGTCGGGGCGCGGGGAAGAAATATCCGCGCAAAGTCTCCGCCCGCCGGCAAAGCCCTCCCGCGCAAGGCGCAGGCTCATGCCGTCAGGCGCGCGGCAAGGCAGGTGAGCGCCAGCTTACCGCTGACATTGCCTGCCAGCAGCCGGGCCGTTTTTCCGGCTTCCTCCGCGCAGCGCGCGGCGCGGGCCGGGCTCACAGGGCTTTGGGCCGCCTCACTGCCCCGCAGTGAAGCGCTGCACACGTTCAGCAGCAGGCCAAGAAGCGCCTGCGTGCCCGCGCGGTCTTTTTCATATTTGGAAAGCAGCGCCAATGCGCCGTAAACGTCCTGTTTTTCGGCCAGGCCCGCCAGCTTCAGCGCGTCCAGCAAAAGCGTCCGCCCGGCCGCGTCCTCCAGGCAGCGCTTCGCACTGCCGATCTTCCCACCGAACAGCGCCGCATACCGAGCGGCCTCAGGCTCCTTTGGAAAGTGCTCCTTCAGATACGCCGCGCACACCTCCTCGGCCACGGGGGCCAGGGAATAGGCGCAGCATCGGCTGCGGATGGTAGCCATCACGTTCGCCTCGCTGGGCGCCGTCAGGATAAACAACACACCCTCAGGCGGCTCCTCCAGCACCTTCAGCAAGGCGTTGGCACTGGCGCCGTTCAGCTTGTCCGCGCCTTTGATGTGCACGGCGCGTCCCCCAGCGGAAAGCGCAGTGTTGAATATCTCCCGCCGCACCTCGCGCACACGGTCCACACGGATATCCCCGGAAACGCCTTCGCCCGCCAGCAGCAGGTATTCCGGGCTTTGACCCGCCAGAACCTGCGCGGCGGAGGCGCCGCCGTTTGGATAAAGATAATCTGCGGCCAGACAGCGCGCGGCAAAGCCCGCGCCTGTGCCTGCCTCGCCGCAAAGCAGAATACTATGAGAAAGCCGCCCGGCCGCAAGCGCGGCCGAGAGGCTTTCCTTGAGTGTTTCATTTCCGAGCAGGGAATCCAGCGCAGCCATTACAGCTTTTCAAAGCGTTCCACGTTGGTGACGAACACCGTCGCGCCGCCCACAGTCACTTCCAGCGGATAGGCCGTCGTGACACCGATGCCGTAGCTGGCGGTGCTGGGCACCACCTCTTTGCGCTGCTTGGAGCAGGAGGCGATCAGCTCAATGCACTTATCCACCTTTTCATCGTCGGTGCCGATGAGCAGCGTCATGTTGCCCGCCATCAGGAACCCGCCCGTAGTGGACAGCTTTGTTACCGAAAAGCCGCCCTTCGTCAGTGCGTTACAAACAGCATTTGCGTCTTCCTTGTTGACGATCGCGGTGATCATTTTCATAACAATACCCCCTAAACATTACAGGGCGCGGGGTGCGCCTTCTGCTTGCTTTCATTTTAGCACAAATCGCACGAAAAATCCACTGCCGCGCGGGCGCAGGCGCAAATTCCCCGTGTCAGCGCCAGTTGCTGCGGTTCTGGTTTTGCCAGGTACGGCGCGTCTTCTGGTATTTGATCTCCTGCTTGACCGTGCGGAAGAAATCCCCGCCGAAAAACAGAAGAAAGTTTGCCAGCGAGAGCAGCACCGCCGCCCGGGTGCTCCAGCCTCCCATCAGCAGGTCGATGAGGCACAGCGCGCCCGAGAACAGAGCCATATACTTCATCTTAATGGGGATGATGAAGAACAGCAGCACCTGAAAGTCCGGATAAAGCATGGCAAAGGCGAAAAACAGCGACAGGTTGATGTAGTAGCTGGTGCCGTAGCCGGTGAGCGCAGCCGCCAGGATGGCCCCGAGCATGCCGCACAGGTAATAGACGTTGAACTGGAAATCGCCCCAGGTATTTTCCAGTGTGTTGCCGATGAGATAGTAGAAATAAAGCGCCAGTACAAGGCCCAGCGGGCTGGTGCTTTGGGGAATGAACACAAAGGTGAGCAGCCGCCACACCTCGCCGTGCATCACGGCGACCCAGTTCAGCGAAAAGCGGCTGAGCAGCAGGATGTTTGGGTTGAGCAGATTGGCCAGATACACCATGGCCTGCCCCGCGATGATAACCAGCATCAGATGGGGAATGCAGATGCGGCCGAATTTCCGTTCGAGCTTATAGACCCATTTCATGAAACGTTTGGTTCCTTTCTCCACCGCCCGCGCCGCGGGCGGATATTGCTTTTTGTTGAATCCGCCGCGGGCGGAAAAAACCGGCGGCGATATAAAGATATTGTATCAAAACCGCTTTCAGTATTCAACAATTAGTTATGTACAAACTGTAACATTCGCGGAATATTGTGGAAAACCGGGGCCTATTTTACGCCCTTTTCAACGCTTTCCACAGGGTTTTCAACAAAAGCTGTGGAAAACCCGCTATACTCGGTGTAAAACTCGGTTGAAATGTTGAAAGTTTTCCTTGTCCGTGTTGAAAAACGCTCCGCGCCGGATCCCGGCGCGGAGCGAAGCACGGCATGTACTTTTGTTTTGAAGCATGCCGTTTGGGCGCATATATATTTGAAGCTGCCGCATGAAAATAAATATTTTCCAGAGATGGGGCTTCAAAGCTCTTTCTCACGGGCTCGCCCACAAAATATTGGGGGTGCGTCTGCCGCCTTATGCCGACGCGTCTTTATCCGCATTTGGAGAAACCGCAGTTGCGGCAGATGACACAGCCTCCCTCATGCTCCACGGGGCCGCCGCATTCGGGGCAGATATGTATCTCCGCCGCCACGGCAGGCACATGGCTGCCGCGGGGTTCGGCCGCGGCCGGGCCGCCGGCCGCCGCGCGGCGCTGCCCGGGCGTGGGCTCCGCCTCAGGATGCTGGGCCGCGTTGTTGTTCTCACGGATGAAACGGTCCACCTTGGCCAAAACCTTGGCGATGGCGTCCGGGCAGGAGGTGCAGCTCATGCCCTGCTGGCGGATTGTGGACGGACAGCGGATGCCCTTGAGCTGGTCATACACTTCCTCCACGCTGATGCCGCTGCGCAGCGCCACGCTGGCAAGGCGGGCCGTTGCTTCGCTCTGGCTGGGGCAGCCGCCGGCCTTGCCTGTGCTGGTAAACACCTCGCAGATGCCGTTTTCATCGTAGTTCACCGTGACGTACAGATTGCCGCAGCCGATCTTCATACGCTCGGTAAAGCCCATGGTGATGGCCGGGCGCGGGCGGGGCACGATGCGCCCAAAGGGCTGCTGCGCGGCGGCTCCGCCTTCTTTTTTGACGCTGCCGATGTTCAACACCTGGCTGTCCCGGCTGCCGTCCCGGTAGATGGTGACGCCCTTGCAGCCCATTTTATAGGCCAGCATATACACTTCAGCCACTTCCTCGCGGGTGGCGGAGTGGGGAAAATTCACGGTCTTGGACACCGCGTTGTCCGTGTGCCGCTGGAAGGCTGCCTGCATCCTGGTATGATACACCGGGCTTACGTCGTGGGCACAAACAAACACACGGCGGATGTCCTCGGGGATCTCCGCGATATGGGCGATGGTACCTTCTTTGGCGATTTTGCGCATCAAAGCGTCGGAGTACAGTCCGCGCTCCTGCAGCTTTTCCCGCAGCACCGGGTTTACCTCCAGCATTTCCGTACCGTCCATGATGTTGCGGATATACACATAGGCAAACACAGGCTCCACGCCGGAGGAACAGCCGCCGATCATGGACAGCGTACCCGTGGGCGCGATGGTGGTGACGGTGCCGTTGCGCAGGGGCTCGCCGTCCTTGTAGATGCTCTCGGCAAACAGGGGGAACGCACCGCGCTGGGCAGCCAGCGCGGTGCTGGCCGCGTGGCCCTCGGCGTTGATAAAGGCCATCAGCTTCTCCGCCAGCGCAACGCCCTCGTCGGAATTGTAAGGCACTCCCAGATACAGCAGCATATCGGCAAAGCCCATCACGCCCAGGCCGATTTTGCGTGTGGCACGTGTCACCGCGCCGATCTGCTCCAGCGGGTAGTTGTTCACGTCAATAACGTTGTCCAAAAAATGTATGGCCTGGCGCACGGTGTCCCGCAGCAGGCCGTAATCCACGGCATAGCCTTCCGGCGTTTTTGCAAGCATTTTCACCAGATTGATGCTGCCCAGGTTGCAGCTTTCGTAGGGCAGCAGCGGCTGCTCACCGCAAGGGTTGGTGGATTCGATCTCCCCCTGGGATGGAACCACATTGTCCCGGTTCAGGCGGTCCAGGAAGATAATGCCCGGCTCGCCGTTGCGCCATGCCGCATCCACGATCTTTTCAAACAGCTCCCGGGCGCTGCGTTTGCCCACCGGGCGCCGGGTCTGCGGGTCGATGAGGTCGTAGTCCCGGTTTTCCTCCACGGCCTGCATGAACGCCTCGGTGATGCCCACCGAAATATTGAAATTGGTGATGTCCCCGTTCACCTTTTTGCAGTCGATGAATTCCAGGATATCGGGATGGTCCACCCGCAGGATGCCCATGTTCGCCCCGCGCCGGGTGCCGCCCTGCTTCACGGCCTCGGTAGCCATATTGAACACGCGCATAAAGCTGACGGGGCCGGAGGCCACGCCGCCTGTGGAATTGACGGGCGCGCCGTTCTGCCGCAGACGGGAGAACGAAAAGCCCGTGCCGCCGCCGGATTTGTGGATGAGCGCGGCGTTTTTCACCGTCTCGAAAATCGCCTCCATGCTGTCCTCCACAGGCAGCACAAAGCAGGCCGAAAGCTGCCCCAACGGGCGGCCCGCATTCATCAGCGTGGGAGAGTTTGGCAAAAAACGCAGGCTGGTCATCAGCTCGTAAAAGCTGTCCGCCAGCGCAGCAGTATCCGCGTTTTCATCATAATTCCGGTCTGCCGCCGCCACGGCCGCGGCAACACGGCGGAACAGGCCCGCCACATCCTCCGTGTGGTTGCCCTCCGCGTCCTTGGCCAGATACCGCTTTTCCAGCACCTGCAGCGCATTTTTCCCAATGTCTTCGATCGCCATTTCTTTTCCTCGCCTTTCTTCAATTCGCCAATTATCATACGCTTTTCATTCTAACACCATATATTGTGTCTATCAAGAGAATTCTGGCTCATTCGCACATAAATCTTGTAGAACTATTTCTGCACTTTTTGTGCGGGGTAACCAAAGCCGGCGGCATACCGCCCGCCGGGACTCTCCCGTGCCGCACAAAAAAGGCCGCGCCCCGCCGAAAACACGGAGCGCAGCCAAAATATGCTTTTCTGCCGGGCTATTGGTCCAGCTCCGGCGGGGTGAAGCCCTCGCCGAACACCTCGCTAGCCTCGGTGATCATCACAAAGGCGTTAGGGTCCACTGCATGGGCCGCGTTGCGCACCTTGAATATCTCCGCCTTGCCGCAGGCGCACAGAATGAGATGCCGCTCAATGCCTGAATACGTGCCGATGGCCTTGATAAGCGTTGCGCCCCGGCCTGTTTCCTCGTCGATCTTCTTCGCAGTGGCATAGCCGTCGGTGGTGATGATGATGGCCAGCTTGCCGCTGCCCGCGCCGTAGATGATCTTATCAATGATCACCGATGCCGCATAGGTGGAGATAACGCCGTACAGCACTGCGTCGATGTTGCCGAACACAAAACCGCCTAGAACGATGACAACAAGGTCCGTCATCAGCGTCACTTGGCCCATGGAGAAATGCGGCTTGAGCTTTTTGATGGTGACGATGAGGAAATCCGTGCCGCCGGTGGACGAACCGCGCATATAGATCAGCGCCAGACCCGCGCCCATGAACACACCGGAAAAAATGGCCGCCAGGAAACTGTTGCCCGTGTACAGCGGCGTCAGCGGGAACACAAGGTCCAAAAACAACGTGGAAATGACCATCGTCTTGAAGCTCTTGAGCAGAAACTTGCGCCCCACCACCTTATAGCTGATGATGATGATGGGGATGTTGATGATAAGCGTCATCGTGCCGATGGGCAGATCCCACAAATAATTGCAGATCAGCGCCAGACCCGACACGCCGCCGGGCGCAAAATCCGCTGATTTGGCAAACGTATAAACGCCGATGGCAAACAGGATACTGCCCACAACATCGTATACCGTATCCACGGCAAAGGTCTTGAGCGCCTGTACGCGCTGGGCCTTCGTGCGCTTCGGCCTCTTTTGCTGCTTTTCTTTTTTCATAAAACAGACGCCTCCCTTTCCACACACCGCCCGCACCGTCTGCGCGGGCGCCGCGCGTTGCTCCGGCTCCCAAATGCCGCCGCGCACTTTTTATTATACACGATTCGGGCTGCAAAACAAAGGGGATTCTTTGGCGGCAAATTGCGGAAAAGGGATTGACACGCGGAAAGAAAGGGAATAAAATGAACATCGTTCAGTTTGGGGGCGAACTCGATGAATAAAACTGCGACATCCCGGCAGGCGCTTCTGGAAGCCGCGCGGGAGCTCGCGCGGCGGGACGGGCTGGGACACATCAGCATCCGCCGCACGGCCGCCATGTGCGGCGTGTCTGTCGGCACTGTATACAATTATTATCCCGCCAAGGCGGACCTTGTGCTGGCTGTGATTGAAGATTTTTGGAAACGCGTGTTCCACGGCGGCCTCTCCTGTGATTTTACCCATGGCTCGGATTTCAGCGCCGTATGCGGGCAGATCTATACCGCGCTGCGCACGCATCTGGCCCAGTTTGAGCACACCTTCCTGCGGGAGCTGGCAAGCCTGAACGAGGCCGAGCGCCAGCAGGGAAAGGCTCTGGAAATGCAGTATTGGGAGCACATCCGAGCGGGCATGCTGGCTGTACTTGCCAGGGATACCCGTGTGCGGCCCGGCGCATTTACGGAGGCTTTCACCCGTGAGCAATTCGTATCCTTCGTATTCGGCACGATGATGTCGATGCTGCGGGCGGACAGAGAGGACACCTCGTTTTTGCAGGAAGTCGTCTGCCGCCTGATCTATTGATGCAGGCGGCGCGGGCCTTGCACTGAAAAAGGAAAATTCCCCGTGCCCGGGCAGCCGGGTGCGGGGGAATACACGCATTAAAATGAACATCGTTCAGATTGGAGAGAAGTATATGCAGGCAATTATGGAAACTCTGTTCGACGCCGTCTATCTCGTCACAGTGGTGACGCTGGGATGTATCATGGTAAAAAGCGCGCAGGACCGGGAAACGAAATTATTCGGCTGGATGGCCGTCATTCTGGGCTGCGGCGATGCATTTCATCTGGTGCCCCGGGCCTGGGCGCTGTGTACCGACGGCCTGGCGGCCCACGCGGCAGCACTGGGAGCGGGCAAATTCATCACATCCATTACAATGACAATATTTTACATTATTCTTTACCATATTGGAAAACGGCGCTATGGCCTGCACAGCCGGGCGCTGACGGGTGCCGTATACGCGCTGGCCGCGGCGCGCATCGGATTGTGCCTGTTCCCGCAGAATGCGTGGCTTTCGGCAAACCCGCCGCTGTCCTGGGGCATCTGGCGCAACGTTCCGTTCGCGCTGCTGGGCGCGCTGGTCATCGTGGTATTCCTGCGCGGTGCACGGCAGGCGGGGGACAGGGCCTTCCGCTGGATGTGGCTGGCCATCGTACTCAGCTTCGCGTTCTATATCCCGGTGGTGCTGTGGGCCGACGTCGTTCCGCTCGTGGGCATGCTCATGATCCCCAAGACCTGCGCTTATGTGTGGGTGGTCTGGATGGGCTTTTCGGATATGCATCGTAAAAGGAAGGAGACTGTCAAATGAAAAAATTGCTGAACACCGCATTCATTTACGCTCTGGCCGCGATGGCCGGCGGCGTATTCTACCGTGAATTCACAAAATTCAACGGGTTTTCCGGGCGCACGGCGCTGGGCCTGGTACACACGCACCTGTTCCTGCTGGGAACGATGTTTTTCCTGCTTGCCGCGCTGTTTTCCAAAGAGCTTGACTGGGCCCGGGGAAGAAACTTCCGGCTGTTTTACGGGCTGTACAATACCGGGCTTTGCGTGACGGCGGTAATGCTGGCCGTGCGCGGCGCGGCGCAGGTACTGGTGCTTCCGCTTTCCCGCGGGATGGACGCGGCGATCTCCGGTGTCGCGGGGCTGGGACATATCTGCCTGGGCGCAGGGCTCGTGGTGTTTTTCCTCTCCCTGAAGAAAAAAACGGCGTGCCCGGCCAATGTGCAATAATTAGCTGTAAAAAACAAAAGCCAGCGTTTTTCTCTTCGAAGAACGTTGGCTTTTTTATTTTCCTTTTTCATCCGAACGCCCCGCAAGATAATCCAAGGATACCCCGTAAAAATCGGCCAGCGTCATCAACGCGTCGATGGGAATCTCGACACGGCCCAATTCATACTTTGAATATGTGGTCTGCTTGATGCATAACAAGTCCGCTATTTCCTGCTGAGTCTTATCGTTATCCTCTCGCAGCGCGCGGATGCGCGTCAAATCCATTGCCTTCACCCATGTTTACTATACCCTAGTCTTATTGTGACTATTGAAATTCAGTCGCAATTGGACTCTTATAGTAAGAAAGGAGGAAATAGAATGGACAGCAAACATTTAGAAGAATTGACTAAAACAATTGCTGAGAGAAATGGGACCACGCCAGAAGCAGTACGCCGGGAAATGGAAGCCGCACGAAACAGCGCATGGGATACCGACGATTCCAGCGCTCGCGGCCGTCAAAAAGTATTGTTTCCCGCTGGAAAGCCGCAGCTTTCGGAATTTCTGGAGGTTATCGCAAAAGAAATCAAAAAAGCATAATGTCTCTTTTTTGATTAAAAGAGCGCCCCGCACCGAAAGGTGCGGGGCGCTCTCTGCTTTACTTTGCTTGTGCCGATTATTCGTACAGCTTGGCAAGCTTGCCCAGGTACTCGTAGCGGTCCTTCGCGGCGTCGGCTGCCTTGTCGAACAGCACCTGCGCACGCTCGGGGAAGGCGCGCTGCAGGCGGCTGTAACGCGTCTCGCTCTCAATGAATTCCTTGTAGTCCGCCGTCGGCGCTTTGCTGTCGATGGTGAACGGGTTCTTGCCCTCCGCCTTTTTGCGCGGGTCAAAGCGGAACATGTTCCAGTAGCCGGCCTCAACGGCGCGCTTCATCTCATTCTGGCAGTTGGTCATACCGCCCTTGACGCCGTGCATCTCGCAGGGGGCATAGCCAATGATGAGGGACGGGCCGTGATAGCTCTCGGCCTCCGTGATGGCCTTGATGGTCTGGTTCTTGTCCGCGCCCATGGCGATCTGCGCCACATACACGTAACCGTAGCTCATGGCGATCTCGGCCAGATTCTTCTTGCCGATGGCCTTGCCCGCCGCGGCGAACTGAGCCACCTGACCGATCTGGCTGGCCTTGGAGGCCTGGCCGCCGGTGTTGGAGTAAACCTCGGTGTCAAAGACCATGACATTCACGTCTTCGCCGGAAGCGAGCACATGGTCCAGACCGCCGAAGCCGATGTCATAGGCCCAGCCATCGCCGCCGAAGATCCAGACGGACTTCTTGGCCAGGTACTGCTTCTGCTCCAGAATTTCAGCCGCAAGCGTGCAGGCCTCGCAGTCGCAGGTGGCCTTGCCGGCAGCCTTCAGGCTCTTCATATGCTCCAGCATGGACGCGGCGTTGTCGCCGAACTTCGCCTTGCCCTCGGCGCTCTCCAGGAACGCGATGCCTTCCTCTACGGTCAGCACGCCGTTCTCCAGCGCGGCAATATACTTATCGGCGGCGGCAGGGTTCAGCTTGCCGTCCTCCATAGTGTCCAGCCATTCCTGCGCAGCGGCCTTCAGGTCGGGCAGCGCGTACTCAACAGCGATCAGCGCACGGGTCTTGTCGGCCAGGCTCTCGCGGATGGTCTTCTGGCCCAGATACATGCCGAAGCCGTGCTCTGCGTTGTCCTCGAACAGGCTGTTTGCCCAGGCCGGGCCCTTGCCGGACAGGCGGTTGCGGGTGTACGGGGACGTTGCGGCCGGGCCGCCCCAGATGGACGAACAGCCGGTGGCGTTGGAAATATACATACGCTCGCCGTACAGCTGGGTAATCAGGCGGGCATAGCTGGTTTCGGCGCAGCCCGCGCAGCTGCCGGAGAACTCAAGCAGCGGCTGGTTGAACTGAGAACCCTTGACGGTCGTCTCGGCCATCATGCCCTCTTTCTTGCCCACGTTGGCTACAGCATAGTCGAACACTTCCTGCTGGGCCAGCTGGCTCTCCTGAGGCATCATCTTCAGCGCCTTGCCGGGGGCCGGGCAGACGTCCACACAGACGCCGCAGCCCATGCAGTCCAGCGGAGAGACCGTCATGCCGAACTGGTAGTTCTCGCAGCCCTTGCCGGTCATCGGCTTCACCTTCAGCGCGGCGGGGGCGGCGGCAACTTCTTCGGCGGAGAAAGCAAACGGACGGATGGTGGCATGCGGGCAGACATAGGCGCACTGGTTGCACTGAATGCACTTTGTAACATCCCACTCGGGCACGCTCACGGCAACGCCGCGCTTCTCATACGCGGAAGCACCCTGCTCGAACTGGCCGTCCACATGGTCCACGAAAGCGGAAACCGGCAGGCTGTCGCCGTCCATCTTGTCGACCGGGAACAGGATCTCCTTGACCATCTTGACGGTGGCGGGGTTGCCGGCCAGCTCGTGGTCGCCCTCGGCGTCCTTCGCGTCGGCCCAGGAAGCCGGCACGTCGATCTTGACGAAAGCGTCAAAGCCCGCGTCAATGGCCTTGTAGTTCATCTCGACGATGGCGTCGCCCTTCTTGGCAAAGGACTTGTAGGCCGCTTCCTTCATGAACTTCAGCGCGTCTTCCTTCGGCAGCACGCCTGCCAAAGCAAAGAAGGCGGACTGCAGGATGGTGTTGGTGCGCTTGCCCAAGCCAATTTCGATGGCCTTGTCGATGGCGTTGATGGTATACAGCTGGATGTTGTTCTTGGCGATATAGCGCTTCGCCTCGGCGGGCATGTGGTGATCCAGCTCTTCCGGCGTCCACTGGCAGTTGATCATGAACACGCCGCCCGGCTTTACGTCGTTGACCATCTTGTAGCCCTTGATGACGTAGGACGGGTTGTGGCATGCCACGAAATCGGCCTTGTTGATATAGTACGGCGCGCGAATGGGCTTGTCGCCGAAGCGCAGGTGGCTGATCGTCACGCCGCCGGTCTTCTTCGAGTCATACTGGAAGTAGGCCTGGATATATTTGTCGGTATGGTCGCCGATGATCTTGGTGGAGTTCTTGTTGGCGCCGACCGTGCCGTCGCCGCCCAGGCCCCAGAACTTGCACTCGACGGTGCCTTCGGCAGCCGTGTTGGGCGCGGGCTTCTCCTCCAGAGAGAGGTAGGTGACGTCGTCGTTGATGCCCAGCGTGAAGCGCTCCTTCGGAGCGTCCTTCGCCAGTTCTTCATATACGGCAAACACGCTGGACGGCGGGGTATCCTTGCTGCCCAGGCCATAGCGGCCGCCGATGATGGTGCCCTCGCGGCCCGCTTCGCGGAACGCGGCCATAACGTCCAGATGGAGCGGCTCGGCCAGAGCGCCCGGCTCCTTGGTGCGGTCCAGCACGGCGATCTTCTTCGCGGTGGCCGGAATGGCGGCCAGCAGCTTGTCGGCCGCGAACGGACGGTACAGGCGGACCTTCACCAGACCGACCTTCTCGCCCTTGGCAGTGAGGTAATCAATAACTTCCTCGGCCACGTCGCAGATGGAGCCCATGGCGATGATGACGCGGTCTGCGTCGGGAGCGCCGTAGTACTCGAACAGCTGATAGTTGGTACCCAGCTTCGCGTTCACCTTGCCCATGTATTTTTCCACAATGCCGGGCACGGCCTCGTAGAACTTATTGCAGGCCTCACGGTGCTGGAAGAAGATATCGCCGTTCTCGTGGGAGCCGCGCATAGCGGGGTTCTCGGGGTTCAGCGCATGGGCGCGGAACGCCTTCACCGCTTCCATGTCCGTCATTTCCTTCAGGTCGTCGTAATCCCAGACCTCGATCTTCTGGATCTCGTGGCTGGTACGGAAGCCGTCGAAGAAGTTGATGAACGGCACACGGCTCTCCAGCGTGGCCAGGTGCGCCACAGCAGCCAGGTCCATGACCTCCTGCGGGTTGGACTCGGCCAGCATAGCAAAGCCCGTCTGGCGGCAGGCATATACGTCGGAATGATCGCCGAAGATGTTCAGCGCATGGCTGGCCACGGTACGGGCGGAAACATGGAACACGGCGGGCAGCAGCTCACCGGCGATCTTATACATGTTGGGGATCATCAGCAGCAGGCCCTGGGACGCGGTGAACGTGGTGGTCAGCGCGCCGGCAGCCAGGGAGCCGTGCACGGTGCCGGCCGCGCCCGCCTCGGACTGCATCTCAACAACTTTCACTTCGGTGCCGAAGATGTTCTTCTGGTGCAGGGCGGACCACTGGTCCACCTGGTCGGCCATGGGGCTCGACGGGGTGATGGGGTAGATGCCGGCAACTTCGGTAAACGCATAGGCTACATGAGCCGCAGCGGTGTTGCCGTCCATAGATTTCTTGGATCTTGGCATTTTTCTTCCTCCGGTTCTTTCTTTATTCCCCCGCGGCGGCAGATGATTCCGGGCGGGAGGTGGTGTGAGCAGAAACAGGCGTTTTGCGGGGGCATCGTTTCTGCATTACGCTCGTCATTATTGTAGCAAAGTTTTGCGGGAAAGTAAACAAGGGGCAGGGGATTTTTATGGGGAACCGCGGCCATTTTTACAAAAAAATCCCACCTTCACACCTCCATACGCCTCCTTTTACACGGATTTTACGCCCCGCATTTGACACGCCGCTTTCAATCCAGTATATTATAAGGTAAATATCCGGGCTTATGCGCCCGCATTCTATGGCCCGCGCTCCGGCGGCGGGCGGAAAGAAGGAGTTTTTTTCAGATGGACCCTGATGGTCTTAGTATCCTCATCGCAACAGCTTCCACGTTTGGCGCGCTTGCGGCGGCTTACCGCGCGGGCGCAGTGTCCGCAAGCGAACCGGAGCGGCAGCAGAGCGGCATCCTTGGTTTTTCCGACAGGATGGCCGGGCTTTGCGCGGCATTTGTGTTTGCGTGCGGATTTTTTGTTTACGGCTTTCTTCGCATTTTTGCACAGGCTCCCTGGTGGACGCTTCTGTGCCTGGCGGCGCTGGCCGCGCTGGCCGTGCTGCTGTACAGCCTTGGCCGGGCGAAGGGCCGCATAAAGGAGAAAAGCGGCTTCACGGCCGCCTGTATGCTGGGTGCGCCGCTGGCCGCTCCCGCGAAGCTGGTGTTCAAGGCGCTGGGGCTCTCGGCCCAGTCCGACGTAACAGAGGAGGATGTGCTCTCTTTCGTGGATGACGTGGAGGAGCACGACCTGATAGACGAAAGCCAGAAGAAGATGATCACCAACATCTTCGAGCTGGACGACGTGACGGCAGGCGACGTGATGACCCACCGCACCGAGATCGTAAGCGTGGAGGAAAACACGCCCGCCGCCGACGCGGTACGCCTTTCTCTGGAGCACGGATTTTCGCGCCTCCCGGTATACCGCAAGTCACTGGACGACATTGTCGGCATTTTGTATGTGAAGGACCTGTTCGCGCTTTGGGACACGCCGGAAAAGGCGCAGGCCCCGGTGAGCCGGTTCATGCGCGGCGCGATGTTCGTGCCGGAAGCCTGCCGCGCCCAGGAGCTGCTGGTGGATTTCAAGGTAAAGCACACGCAGATCGCCGTGGTGGTGGACGAATACGGCGGCACCAGCGGACTTGCCACGATGGAGGATGTCCTGGAGGAGATCGTGGGCAATATCCAAGACGAATTTGACAACGAGGACGAGGACCTTGTGGCCACCGAGGACGGGTTTGTTGCCGCAGGCAGCGCGGACCTGGAGGAAGTGTTCGAGGCCTTCGGCCTGGAACCGCCCGATGAGGACGAGGACGGCGAGGCCGATTTCGATACCGTGGGCGGCCTGATCATCGACCGCCTGGGCCGTATCCCCGCAGCGGGGGAAGATGTGACGCTGGAATACGGCGGGCTGGAATTCACAGTGCTGGAAGTGGAGGACCGGAGAGTGGGCAAGGTAAAATGCACCCGCGCTCCGGAGCTGAACCCCGAAAATGACGACGAAGAAGAAGAGGATGCATGATGGCACATTTTGAAAAACGGCTTTCGAGCGAGACAAAATTCGAGGGACGCGTCATCACCGTAACGCTGGACAGGGTGGAACTGGAAAACGGCGGCACCAGCACCCGGGAGGTGGTACGCCATCACGGCGGTGCGGGCGTTGCGGCGCTCAACGACGAGGGTGAGATCTATCTGGTGCGCCAGTACCGCTACGCGCTGGACCGGGAATTGATCGAGATTCCTGCCGGCAAGCTGGAAAAGGGGGAGGACCCATTGGAAGCCGCCAAGCGTGAGCTGGGCGAGGAAGCGGGCCTTGCCGCCGCCGAATACCGGGACCTGGGGTATATCATTCCCACCTGCGGCTATTGCAGCGAGATCATTTACCTGTATGCGGCCAAGGGCCTTTCTCCCGTGGGACAGCACCTGGACGCGGACGAATTTCTCTCGGTGTTCACGCTGCCGCTGGACAAGGCCGCGGAAATGGTTCTCTCCGGTGAGATCACTGACAGTAAGACCGTAGCTGCTGTGCTGAAGGTGAAAGCCCTGCGGGACGCGGGCCGGTTTTAAACAGTTTCAACACGTGGGGCACGGGAAACGGCGGTCCCTGTTCTGCCGGACAGAACGGCCGCGCCCCTGCGGCGGCATCTGCCGTTTTGGAAAGGAGCTTTTCGGAATGAATGTTGCTTTCTGCACCTGCCGGGACACAAAATGTCCGCTGAACCCCGTAAACCACGACAGGGGCTGCACGCCCTGCATTGGGAAATGCCTGCGGGAAGGCGAGCTGCCGAGCTGCTTTTTCAACGCGGTGGCCCCTTACCGGGGACCGGACGCGGATTATACCTATCAGGGCTTTGCACAGCTTGTGCTGGAGGCGGAGCGGCCCTGCACGGCGGGCCCGCGGCAGGCGGGCGCGGAGCAGATGCAATCTCCGCCGCCGGAAACTTAAGAACATCCACAGGATATTTTTTCAGGCCATGCGGCCGCTTTTCACGCGGGCTGCGGCCGGGGGAATCGTTGGGATGAAAAACAGCGGCCGGATACTTCCCGGCCGCTGTTTTTTCTGTGCGGAAAATCTTATTTCTGCATCACGGCGCCTTCGTTTGCGCCCGACACCAGCTTTGCATAGCGCGCCAGCCAGCCTGTGGTCTCCTTAGGTGCAGGAGCCGTCCATGCCGCGCGGCGGCGCGCCAGCGTATCGTCGTCCACGCGCACGCCGATACGCCCGCCCGGGATGTCGATGTCGATGATATCGCCCTCCTCGATGAGCGCGATATTTCCGCCCACGGCGGCCTCAGGCGCCACATGTCCGATGGACGCGCCGCGGGACGCGCCCGAGAAGCGTCCGTCGGTGATGAGCGCCACGGATTTGTCCAGCTTCATACCCGCCAGCGCGCTGGTGGGATTGAGCATCTCGCGCATACCGGGGCCGCCCACCGGGCCTTCGTATCGGATGACCACCACATCTCCCGGCTGGATGCGGCCGTTGTAAATGGCATCGATGGCGCTTTCCTCACCGTCAAACACCCGCGCGGGACCGCTGTGCACCAGCATCTCGGGAGCAACCGCGCTGCGCTTCACCACGCAGCCGTTCTGCGCAATGTTGCCCCACATCACGGCGATGCCGCCCGTCTTGCTGTACGGGTCGTCCGCGGGACGGATGGCGTTTGTATCGCGGTTCTGCGCGCCTGCAATGTTCTCGCCCACAGTTTTGCCCGTCACCGTGGGCAGACTTGTATCCAGCAGGCCCAGCCCGGCCAGCTGCGCCATGACAGCGGGCACGCCGCCCGCGGCGTACAGGTCCTCGATATGCGTGGGGCCGGCCGGAGCAAGGTGGCAGAAGTTGGGCACCTTCGCGCTCATTTCATTGAAAGTCTCCAGGCTCATAGGCACATCCGCCTCGTTGGCAATGGCCAGAAGGTGCAAAACGCTGTTGGAACTGCAGCCCAGCGCCATATCCGTGGCCAGTGCATTTCTGAATGCCGCCGGCGTCAGAATATCCCGGGGACGCACCCCGTCCCGCACCAGATCCATGATACGCATGCCTGCATGCTTTGCCAGCTGCGTGCGCGCCGCGTATACCGCAGGGATGGTTCCGTTGCCGGGCAGCGCCATGCCAATGGCTTCGCACAGGCAGTTCATGCTGTTGGCCGTATACATACCCGAGCAGCTGCCGCAGCCGGGACAGGTGTTTTTGGTGTAATCGTCCAGCACGTCTTCGCCGATGATGCCGGCCTTGTAGCTCCCCACCGCCTCGAACATCTGGGAAAGCGAAACGTGGCGCGTGCCCTGCCGGCCCGAGAGCATCGGCCCGCCGCTGACGACAATGGACGGGATGTTCAGCCGGGCCGCGGCCATCAGCATGCCGGGCACGATCTTGTCGCAGTTCGGCACCAGTACCAAGCCGTCAAACCCGTGGGCGCGCGCCATCGTCTCCACGCTGTCGCAGATCAACTCACGGCTGGGCAGGGAATACTTCATACCGATATGGCCCATGGCGATTCCGTCGCACACACCGATGGACGGTACCAGGATAGGAGTACCGCCCGCCATGCGCACGCCCGCCTTGACAGCCTCGGCCAGCTTGTCCAAATGAGCATGGCCGGGCACGATCTCGCTGTACGCGCTCACAACGCCGATCAACGGACGGTTGATTTCTTCGTCAGTATAACCCAGAGCATAAAAAAGGCTCCGGTTCGGCGCACGTTCAGCGCCTTTCAGTACGGATTCGCTGTTCAATTGCATGGTGTCCCTCTCCTTTTTTTGCTTTTTTCCCCACCGTATCCCATGTACAATAGACGCGGTACTTTTTAATTGGCCGCAATGTACCAAAAACGGCGCATGGCCAAGGCCGCAGACGGGCGCTGAACGCTTCCCGGGGCCCGGCCGGCGCTGCGCGGCGGAAAACCGCTGTTTTTATACACTGATACTATAGCACAGGCGCGGCAAAACTGCAAAGCATAAATGTGTATCGGTTGCAACCCCGCCGGGGAACGGGTATAATGAGGGCAGAGCGCCGCCGCACGGCCGCGCCATTGTCCGCGCGGCGCGGGCCTCCGGGCTCCGTCCCGGCGGAGACCGAAGGAGACAAGCTATGAATATCCTGATCGTAGGCTGCGGCCGCGTGGGCCGCAGGCTGGTACATGTGCTGGAGCGGCTGGGGCACGATGTTTCCGTGCTGGACGAAGACGCCGCCAATCTGGCTCTGCTCAATGAACTGGAGCCGCCATTTTCCGGCATGGCCGTGGCGGGCGTGCCCATCGACGGCGATGTACTGCGCAGCGCGGGCATTGAGGCCTGCGACGCCGTGGCCGCCGTCACCAAGGATGATAACATCAATCTGATGGTAGCGCAGATCGCGCGCGAGCTGTTCGGTGTGAAGCACGTCATTGCCCGCGTGGCCGAGCCCTCCCGCAAAGAGGTCTACACCGAGCGCTTTGGCCTGCGCATCGTGTGCGGCACCAACCTGACGGCCCAGGGCCTGCTGGCGGGTATTCTGCAGGAGGAGGACGACGAGGACCAGTGCGTGATGTTCGGTTCCTCCACGGCAAATTTTTCAGCTGTACCTGCCGCGAAGCATCAGTGGAACCGTCCGCTTTCGTCCGTGCAGCCGCCCCGGGCGGGCATGATGGTATTCGGCGTGCTGCGCGCCAACGGCACGATGGAGCTTGCCAACACCCAGCCTACGCTGCATGTGGATGATAAGATCCTGTTTGCGGAACTGGCGGACTGAGGAATACTCCCGCCGCCGCGGATAGCGGCCCATGCGGGGAAACATCATAAGGAGTACACAAATATGCGTGTTTGTATCGTGGGTGGAGGCAAAGTGGGCTACTATCTTGCCAAGACCCTTCTGGAGCACGGCCACACGCCGGTGCTCATCGAGGACGACCCGGCCATGTGCCGCAAGGTGGCCGACAGCCTGGACCTGACCGTGGTGTGCGGCGACGGCACCTTTGCCGAAGTGCAGGAGAGCGCGGACGTGGCTCACTGCAGCGCCATGGTTGCGGTAACAGGCCGGGACGAAGACAATCTGATCGTATGCCAGCTTGCAAAGCAGGTGTTCAAGGTCAAGCGCACAGTGGCCCGGGTGAACAACCCCAAAAACGCCGCAGTGCTGAAAAAACTGGGCGTGGACATCGCCGTGAGCGCTACCGATAACCTGACGCACCTCATCGAGCGCGAGGTAGAGACGGCGGCCATCCAGCAGCTGCTCAGCCTTGCGGGGGGGACGGCCTCGCTCACCGAGGTGCTCATTCCACAGGGCTTCGCCCATGCGGGGAAAACGCTGGCTGAGCTTGTCATCCCCAAGGATGCGGTGGTCATTTCCATCACGCGGGACGGCGAGCTGATCGTCCCCCGCGGCAATACGCAGATCCTGGTGAACGATAAAGTCGTGGTGCTGGCCAAAAACACGGCGTTCCACGAGCTGGCACAAAGCTGGAACCTGGCGGACGTAAAATAGCCCCGCACGGGCGGCTCCCGGTTTCGGCGGAAAGGAAGATCTATGGAATTTTCTGTCCCGCGGCACGGCGCCGCCATCGTCAGCGGCTGGTGCGCCGCACTGGGCGCGATGCTGTGCCTGCCGTTCTGGAAAAATTTCTTTACGCCGACGCTGGCGGTATTTCTGCTGTGGCTTGCGGCGTGCTTCGGCGTGCTGGCGCCGCGGCTGGCCTCGTCCTGCGTGCGTGTGGGCGGCAACCATCTGACGCTTCGGCGCGGCCTGCTGTTTCCCGTAACGCGGCGCATCCCGCTGCGGTTCCTTGCGGGCTGCCACATCGTGCAGACGCCGCTGCAGCGCATGACGGGCACCTGCCTGTTCTTCCTGTACTCCAGCGGCTGCACCACGTTGGTGCCCGGTATGCGCAAGGCGGACGCGGAGTGCCTTTCCGCCAAGCTGACGCACGGGGGGAAGCTGCTGTGAACAGGCAACGCCGGTTCCACATCATCTTTGCGGTCCACTATCTGCGGTATGGCCTGCTGCTGTGCCTGGTACCGATGCTTCAGGCGCTGCTTGCGTTCGACCTGGACAGCCTTTGGGCGGCGCTCCGGCAGGACGCCGTTATTCTGCTGGCCTGCGCTGCCGCGGCGCTGGCTCTTTGGCGTGCCACAGCCTTCCGGCTGGAGGACGGCGCCGTAAAGGTGACGCAGGGCGTCTTTTACCGCAGCTATCACACCTTCGGCAGAGCCAGCATCGCGGCGCTGGAGATCGCCCGCCCTCTGTACTGCCGCATGCTGGGCGCAAGCCGTATAACGCTGTATTTCAAAACGAACGCCTCGCCCAAAAGCTATTCCATGTATCTTCATAAAAAGGACGCGGCCGCGGTGGCGGATGTTCTTCTGCCTGTGCGCAGCGATACGTCCGTATTCGAGCCCACGGGCTTTGAACGCCTGAGCTTCGTGATGCTGAGCGCCAATATCATCACCAGCAGCGCCTTTGCCCTGTGGGGCGTGAAACAGCTGGATGAGGTTCTGGGGCAGAATTTCCAGCAGATCGCGCTGGACACTTTTCATGAGGCCGAGCTGTTTGCGGCGCGGTATCTGCCCACGGGCCTGGCTTTTCTGGTAACGCTGGGCTTTGCCGTGACGGGCTTCACCTTTTTGTATGCGCTGCTGCACACAGCGGGCTTTAAGGTATGCCGGAACGGCGGAGTCATCATCAGCAAAGGCGGCTTTGTCACGCTCATCGAGCGGCGTATCCTGGTGGCCTGCGTGTCCGCCTGCGATGTGTGCGTTACGCCGCCGGCGCGCCTTCTGCGGCGCTATCCGGTATACCTTTCCGCAGGCAGCTTCCGCGGAGGCGATCTGCCCGTGCTGGTCTATAAAAAAGGGGAAGAGCGGACAGTGGAGCGCCTGCTGCCCAACTTCTGCCCGCCGGACGGTCCGCTGTGTATGCCCGCACGCAAAAGCCCGGTGCAGTATCTTTGGCAGCCCGGCACGCTGCTCGCTCTTTCTTTGGCGCTGTGCGGCGTGGCCTCTTACACAATGCCGCAGATCCTGCCCATGCTTTTCGTACCGGCGGTGCTTGCCCTGGCGGGGCTGCTGGTTTCACTGGAGGGCTTTTTCCGTGAAGGCCTGCGCAAAAACGCCAACCGCACGCTGTCCGTTTGCTATACCCGTTTTTTTACCCGGCATGAGGTTTGTGTGTTCACGCCGGATCTTTCCTATACGCTGCTGGAAAATCCATTTTCTGTCAGCGGCGGACGCTGCGACGTGCGGGTGTACCTGCCCTGCGGACTGCGGTACCGCGCGCGCGGCGTACTGCAATATCTGGCGCGGGAAATACCGTTCACACTGTGAGCGGCGTCACCGCGCTTTTCCGCCGCTGTGCAGGAACCGCACCGCGTTTTATCCTCATTCTTGAAAGAAGCTGATTCCTTTGTATCGAGCTGTGATATTCGATCTTGACGGCACGCTGCTGAACACCATCGGCGATCTTGCCGCCGCGGCCAATCATACGCTGGCCGAAATGGGCTTTGCGCCCCATACGGAAGAAGAATACAAATACATGGTAGGCAACGGCATTCCCAAGCTGATCGAGCGTTTTCTTCCTCCCGGGCACCGGGACGAAGCTACGCAGGCACAGGCAGCCCGGTTGTTTTTCCCTTATTACGACGCCCACAAGGAGGACGCTACGGCTCCGTATCCCGGCATCCCCGCTCTGCTTGCTGCGCTGCGTGGTGCAGGCGTAAAGCTGGGCGTCGTGTCCAATAAGGAGGATGCTCTCACCAAAAGCGTTGTCATCCATTATTTTCCGGGTCTGTTTGACGGAGTGGCCGGCCATACGCTGGGCACCCCCACGAAGCCCGACCCGCATCTTGTGAACGACATGCGCGCCGCCTTCGGTCTTTCGGCGCAGCAGGTACTGTATGTGGGGGACAGCGGCGTGGACATCGAAACAGCCCGCAATGCCGGGCTTGCGGGCTGCGGTGTTCTGTGGGGCTTCCGCACCGGAGACGAGCTGCGCGGCGCGGGCGCGTCCTATCTCGCCTGCAGCCCGGAGGACATCCGTGCGCTGGTGCTGGAGGCTTAGGCGCCGGTCCATGTGTCTGCAAGATATTGAATTTCATTTTATTGTCCACAGGGGAAGCACGATGTTGATCTTATCGTCCAACGGCCTTACTTCTCCGGCTTTGCTGGAGGCGGCCCGCGTTCAGGTACGCCCGTGGATGCAAAGGGCCGCACTCGTCACAACGGCCTCTTTGGGCTACAAAGAGCAGGACCGGCATGTACCCCAACGTTTGAAGGAACTGGACGCCCTTGGCCTTGCGGCAGAGTGTTTCGATTTTGAAGACAGTCCGGCACGGTCTTTTGCCGACTATGACGCGGCCGTCTTTTTGGGCGGTAATCCGTTTTATTTGGTGAAAAGCTGGCGTGCCTGCGGCGCAGAATCAATATTGGAGGAATTTTTAGCCGGGAACAAGGTTCCAAATGCCGAAGCCCCGACAGATCCTTTTGGAATCTGGCGGGGCTTTTTCTGTCCCGTCCTTTTGAGGTACCCGTGCGCATGGTCAGAACCGGGTACCGCCGCATACAATGGTTTGACGGCGCTTTGCCGTCTTGCGGCACATCAATATAACGGGAGGCATTGACCATGGAACTGCAACACAGTCAGACGTGGAAAAATCTGCAGACCGCATTTTCGGGCGAGCTGCACGCTTGTGCAAAATATAAGATCTATGCGCTGCGCGCGCGGGAAGACGGCTACGAGCAAATGGGCAACATCTTTGATGAAACATCCCGCAATGAACAGGAACATGCCGAAATCTGGCTTAAGCATCTTTCCGGCGGCGAAGTGCCCGGCACGCTGGAAAACCTGCGGGACGCGGCGGCCGGGGAACACTATGAATGGACCGAGATGTATGCTGAATTTGCCCGTACCGCCCGCTGTGAAGGCTTTGAGGAGCTGGCGGAACTGTTCACCCGCGTGGGGAACATTGAAAAAACGCATGAACAGCGTTACAACAAGCTGGCTGCCAACATTGAGGACTGCCAGGTTTTTTGTAAGGGGCGCCCCACCGTGTGGGTGTGCATGGTATGCGGAAACGTAACGTATGCCGCATGCTCGCCGGAAGTTTGCCCTGTATGCGGGCATTCGCAGAGCTATACTGAAATCAAGGCGGAAAATTATTGAAGTAAAAAATAGCAGCATGCCCTTTCTTCATGCCATGCGGGTCTGTTTGGCCGGCTCGGAAACGAACAGGGCATAAAAGATGCTCTTCATTTCGTTGTCACAGTATTTTAAATGCATAAAAAACCGCACTGTACAACCGTTTTTGGCTGTAAAGTGCGGTTTCTCATCTGGTGACCCGACCGGGAATCGAACCCGGGTTACCGCCGTGAAAGGGCGATGTCTTGACCGCTTGACCATCGGGCCATAATACAGGATTTTGCTGAATATTGCCAAAGCCTCACACCCGCCGCGATTGCAGCAAGTACCCCGCAACTTTCAGCAAAACCCTGTAATGTGGTAGCGGTAACTGGATTCGAACCGGTGACACTTCGGGTATGAACCGAATGCTCTAGCCAACTGAGCTATACCGCCACAAACAACCACAGAAAAGTGGTGCATCTGATATTATATAGAAAAGGTGCCCTGTTGTCAAGCATTTTTCACGGAAATTCCCGCAGTATTCCGGCTTTTTCCCCGCTCCGCCTTTCCAGTGTTCCCAGTGGCAAACAAAACAATTCTTTGTCTGCATCTTTTACAGGTGAAAAAGCATGGAAATCCAAAATATCCCCGGCTCATATGGGAAAAGCCGGGGATATTTTCCATTATTTTCCAATTATGCTTTCTGCAATTCTGCCTTCCCACCCATGTAGGGGCGCAGCACCTCGGGAATGCGCACGCTGCCGTCAGCACGCAAATTGTTTTCCAAAAACGCGATGAGCATGCGGGGCGGAGCCACACAGGTATTGTTCAGCGTATGCGGCAGATAGTTTTTCCCATCCTCGCCTTTGATGCGGATCTTCAGGCGGCGGCTCTGTGCGTCGCCCAGATTTGAGCAGCTGCACACCTCAAAATATTTCTGCTGGCGGGGGCTCCACGCTTCGATGTCGCAGCTCTTCACCTTCAGATCCGCCAGGTCCCCGGAGCAGCATTCCAGCTGTCGCACCGGGATATCCAGGCTGCGGAACAGCTCCACACTGTTGCGCCACAGCTTTTCGTACCATGCCATGCTGTCCTCCGGCTTGCAGAGCACGATCATTTCCTGCTTTTCAAACTGGTGGATGCGGTAAATGCCGCGCTCCTCCAAGCCGTGAGCGCCTTTTTCCTTGCGGAAGCAGGGGGAATAGCTGGTGAGCGTCAGCGGAAGCTGGGCCTCAGGGATGAGCTGGTCCACAAAACGGCCGATCATCGTGTGTTCAGACGTGCCGATGAGATACAGATCTTCGCCTTCGATCTTATACATCATGGCATCCATTTCGGGAAAGCTCATTACACCCTGCACCACGCTGCCATGCATCATGAAGGGGGGAATGACATAGGTGAAGCCCTTTTCGATCATAAAATCCCGGGCATATGCCAGAACGGCTTCATGCAGGCGGGCAATATCCCCAAGCAGATAATAGAACCCGTTGCCCGCCACACGGCGGGCGCTGTCCAGGTCGATACCGCCAAAGCGTTCCATGATCTCGGTATGATAGGGGATCTCAAAATCCGGCACAACAGGCTCACCAAAACGCTGTACCTCCACATTCTCGCTGTCGTCGCGGCCGATGGGTACACTGGGGTCCAGCATATTGGGAATGACAAGCATCCGCTGGCGCACTTCCTCCTGAAGCTCTGCCTCACGCGTCTCCAACTCTTTCAGGCGGTCCGCCTGCTCGGTGACCTGCTTTTTCACAGCCTCCGCTTCGTCCTTTTTGCCTTGTGCCATCAGCGCGCCAATGCTTTTGGACAGCTTATTGCGCTGTGCGCGCAGCCCATCGCCCTCGGTAATGGCCGCGCGGTATTCGGCATCCAGCGCGATTACTTCATCCACCAGCAGCAGCTTGCTGTCCTGAAATTTCTTTTTGATATTTTCCTTTACAAGTTCGGGGTTTTCCCGTACAAATTTGATATCCAGCATTATAGATTTCGCTCCTTTTCATATTTTCCCAAGAGATTCGCAAACGCCCTAAGCTGTTCGTCGGAATAGAAACTCACATTCAGGCTGCCTTTACCTTCTTTGTACTGCACATGTACTTCAGTACCCAGCGCCTCTTTCAGGCTCAATTCCACCTCACAGGGCAGGGGAGGGAGGGTGAGTTCCCGCTTGGGACGGGGTTTTTTCGCCATTTTTTTGCAGAGCGCTTCTGCCTGGCGTACATTCAGCCCTTCTTTGACGATGATGTCTGCCGCCTGCTGCTGCGCTTCGCGGCTTTCCAGCGAGAGCACAGCTTTCGCATGCCCGGCAGACAGCTTGCCTGCGCGCAGATATCCCAGCGCTTTTTCCGGCAGGTTCAGAAGGCGAAGACTGTTTGCCACCGCGCTGCGGCTTTTGGAAAGCCGTGCTGCGGCCGCCTCCTGCGTATAGCTGCACCGTTCCATGAGCTGACGGTATCCCAAAGCCTCTTCCACGGGGTCCAGGTCCTCGCGCTGAAGATTTTCAATAAGAGCAATCTCCATGGCCTGTGTGTCCGAGATATCCTTTATCAATGCAGGGATCTCCGTCAGGCCCGCCAGGCGCGCAGCACGCCAGCGGCGTTCGCCCGCTACAATGATATATCCCCCTGCGGGGGAGGGACGCACCACGATGGGCTGCAAAACGCCGTGCTCTGCAATACTGGCCGCAAGCTCGGACAATGCCGTATCGTCAAACGCTTTGCGCGGCTGATTTTTGTCCGGCTCTATTTCTGCAAGACGCAGCGTGCTGACGCCTTCATCGCCGCCGCCCGCGCCTGTATCCTGAAACAGGATGTCAAGACCTCTGCCGAGGCCTCCTTTTTTTGCCATGCGTCACGCACCGCCTTTCTTATTGTTTTTTATGAATTCCGCCGCAAGATAAGCGTATGCTTCTGCACCTTTGGACGCGCCGTCGTAGTAATTGATGGGCGCGCCGAAGCTGGGCGCTTCTGAAAGCCGTACATTGCGTGGGATCGTTGTCTTATAAACCTTATTACCAAAGTATTTTTTCACTTCCTGCACGACCTGAAGCGTCAAATTCAGCCTTCCGTCGTACATCGTCAGCAGTACGCCTTCTATCTCGATGTAAGGGTTATACATCTTTTTGACATTTCGGATGGTGTTCATCAGCTCTGACAGCCCTTCCAGCGCAAAAAATTCACACTGAATGGGGACCAATACCGTATCGCAGGCGCACAGTCCGTTGAGAGTGAGCAGGTCCAGGGAAGGGGGACAGTCGATAAAAATAAAATCGTATTGATTCAGGACCGGTGTCAAGGCCTCCCGCAGACGGGATTCCCGCCGTTCCATATTTACCAATTCCAGGCCTGCACCGGACAATTGGATATTGGATGCGATCAGGTCCACACGGTATTTTGTGTGCTGAATGCCCGCAGAGGCCGGTGCCTCCCCGGTTAAAAGCTGATACACACTGGTTTCTACGCTGCGCTTTGTCACGCCGAAGCCGCTGGTAGTATTGCCCTGCGGATCCAGGTCAACGATCAGAACATGCTTGCCCTGCGCCGCAACACTGGACGCCAGATTTACGGCTGTTGTGGTTTTTCCCACCCCGCCTTTTTGATTGGCGACTGCGATCACTTTTCCCAACGGTTTTCCCTCCGGTCTTCTGTATACATTCAACACTATGATTTTAAGCGCAGCTTTTTCTGCTTACACCGCTGTGTTTTAGTATAACACAGCTTGGGGGGCTTTAAAAGGCTTTTTCCGCAAAATGTTCCACGTGGAACATATGCATTTTTCTTTTTCGGCAAAACATTTGTTCCACGTGGAACAATCCATATAAAAACGCCGGGCGGATGTTCCACATGGAACATCCGCCCGGCGTTTGGATGGAGAAGAAGGAGAACGCAATTTTAAAGGGCCGTATACAAACTTTACAAAACCCACAGGAGCACGACTGGGAAAACTCTTATATGGTACGACGGCCGTCTTAATTTTAAAAAATTCAGTTGACAGGCCGGTGTGTCGGAATCCGAACCACATACTCTATGTAATCCGCCTGTTCACGCTTTTCAGCCGTTGCCGGAATACCGCTTCCTGTCATCATCTTCACGGCACGGTCTATGGTATTTACAAAAATACGCACATCCCGCACCATAACACTGCGCTTCGGTTTTGATTTGTGAGAAAGGACCCGCTCCACCAACGCTTCGGTCTGCTGTACATTATAACCCCGCTCTGCTGCTGTGCGAAGCGCCTTTGTGCGCAGCTCTGAAGTCGGCAGCCGAAGCACCGCCCGTGCATGGCGTTCCGTCAGGTTTGCTTCGGTACAGATATCCTGCTGTTCCTGCGTCAAGGTCAAGAGGCGCAGCTTATTGGCCAGCGTAGGCTGCGCAATACCCAGCCTGCGCGCACCCGCCTCCTGCGTGCAATTCCAAAGGTTCAACAGGTCACGTAATGCACGTGCTTGTTCAAACGGCCCCAGCTGTTCCCGCTGCAGGTTCTCCAGCAAACTCAGAGCAGCCGTCTTTTCATCCTCAAAATGATAGATGATCGCGGGGATTGTTTCCATACCCGTCAGCTTGCATGCCCGCAGGCGGCGTTCCCCGGCAATCAGCTGATACCGCCCGTCTACTGTAGGGCGGACACTGATGGGCTGCAGCAGTCCGTTTTGCAAAATACTCACCGCCAGTTTTTTAATCTCGCCTTCATCAAATACTGTGCGCGCCTGAAAAGGCGACGGTGTGATTTTTTCAATGGGAAGCAGCCATACCTTCGTCTGTTCCGCTGGTTTCTCTTTCGCCAAATCGGGTTCCTCCTTTGCACGCGGGAAATACGCCGAAAAGTGAAAAGAAAAAAGCGTATCCGCGCCAACATCTTGCAACAAGACAAATTGTAGCACGGATACGCCAATATTTCCAGTTATTTCCATTTACATCATTCGACAACCGGATGTCATTTCAACGGGGCTTTTGCGATTTTGCCGCCGTTTCTTGGGTAAACAGGCGGAGTTTGCGATATTTTTTCATACAAAATAAGCGTCCGGGCCGAACTGTCAGGCAACGTCACATCCTGACGGCCCGCATATTTCCCGCCCAGCTTGGCAACCGCACCCTGCGCAGCATCAATTTCCTCATCCGCGCCGCTGCCTTTCATGGCAATGAACACGCCGCCCCGCCTCAGCAAGGGCAGGCAATACTCGGCCAGCACCGGCAGTGCGGCCACGGCCCGGGCCGTGGCCACGTCAAAGCTCTCGCGCCATTGCTTGCGCGCGGCTTCCTCTGCGCGCTCCTTGGCGAATTCGGCTTCCACGCCCAGCGCACTGCAGGCATATTTCAAAAAATCAACCCGCTTGCCCGTCGGCTCCATCAGCGTCAGATCCAGCTCCGGGCGAAACAGCTTCGCCACAATGCCGGGAAACCCTGCGCCCGTGCCAACATCCACCATACGCCCGCACACCTCCGGGCGCGCGGCCAGCAGCAGGCTGTCGATGAAATGACGGTCCTCAATGCCTTCGGCATCCGTAATGGCGGTAAGGTTTACTTTTCGATTGTATTCCACCAGCAGCGCGGCATATTCGTCCAGCTTCCGTACCACGGGAGCTGCGTCGATGCCGTAAGCCGCCGCCTTCCGGATGAGGCGCTCTGTGTCAATCATAGCTTTTATTCCTTTCCCTCACTTCTGCGCCGTTTCGCCAGCTCCACCGCAAGGCAGGCAACATCCGCCGGGCCGACGCCCGGAATCCGCGCCGCCTGCCCCACGGAACGGGGACGTATCTTCGCCAGCTTCTCCCGAGCCTCCAGACGCAGGCCCGTTAACGGCGCGTAATCAAAATCCTTGGGAATCGGCGTTTCTTCCTGCCGTTTCACCGCGCCGATCTGGCTCTGCTGGCGTTTGATATAGCCCTCATATTTGATCTCCGTTTCCAGGCAATAGGCGATAAAGGGCGTGACGTCCGGGTTTTCCGGCAGCATCCGTGCAATGTCGGTATAACGCAACGCGGGACGTCGCAGAAGCTCTGCGGCCGAGGCCCCGCTTGTGAGAAGTGGCTCGCCTTTTTCCGCAAGGACCGGGTTCGCATCCGCAGGACGCACAACCACTTTTGTCAGGCGGGCAGCTTCCTCCCGGCGCACGGCCCGGCGATGGTTGAACTCCGCCCAGCGCGCGTCGTCCACCAAACCAATCTCCCGGCCCAGCGGCGTGAGCCGCTCGTCGGCGTTGTCCTGCCGGAGATACAGGCGGTATTCGCTGCGGCTCGTCATCATGCGGTAAGGGTCCAGCACGCCCTTCGTCACAAGGTCGTCCACCAGCGTGCCGATATAGCTTTCCTGCCGTTTGAGCACGATGCCCGGCCTGCCCTGTACCGCGCGCGCCGCGTTTAGGCCCGCCAGCAGGCCCTGAGCCGCCGCTTCCTCGTAGCCGGATGTGCCGTTGAACTGGCCTGCGCCGTACAGGCCGCGTATCTCCTTGAACTCCAGCGTGGGTGCAAGCGCCGTAGGGTCTGCACAATCATACTCGATGGCATAAGCCGGACGCATAATTTCCAAATGCTCGAAGCCCTCTATGGTACGGTACATTTCATTCTGCACCGCCTCGGGCAGGCTGGAGCTCATGCCCTGCAGGTACATTTCCTCGGTGTCCAGCCCGCACGGCTCCACAAATATCTGGTGCCGCGGCTTTTCCGAAAAGCGCACCACCTTGTCCTCAATAGAGGGACAATATCGCGGACCGATGCCCTCGATCCTTCCGCCGTACAACGGGCTGCGGTGCAGGTTCGCATGGATAACACGATGCGTTTCCTCATTGGTGAAAGCTATATAGCAATCCACCTTATTTTTCATCTCGCCCTTTGTCAGAAAGGAAAAGGGCTGGATGCTCTCGTCCCCGGGCTGGCGGGTGAGCTTTGAAAAATCGATGCTGCGCCGGTGTACCCGGGCCGGCGTTCCGGTTTTGAAACGGCGCAGCGGCACGCCCGCGGCGCGCAGGCTCTCTGTCAGCGCGCAGGCGGCATGCTGGCCGTCCGGCCCGCTGGCATAGCTGGCCTCGCCCACAAAAATACGGCCGCCCAGATAAGTTCCTGTCGCAACGATCACGGCGTCAGCCCTGTAATATCCGCCCAGATGCGTGCACACTCCGCACACCGCGCCGTCCCGGATGTCCACAGCCGTGATCTCGGCCTGCTTGACCTCCAGATTCTGCGTCTTTTCCAGCAGCTGCTTCATATAGGCGTGGTATTTGCGCCTGTCCGTTTGCACGCGCAGGGAATGGACAGCCGGCCCTTTGCCCATGTTCAGCATGCGGCTCTGCAAAAAAGTGGCGTCCGCCGCAATTCCCATCACACCGCCCAGCGCATCGATCTCCCGCACAAGATGCCCCTTGGCCGTGCCTCCGATGGACGGATTGCAGGGCAGATTCCCGATGCCGTCCAGCGTGAGCGTGAACAGCGCCGTCTTTGCACCCAGCTTCGCCGCAGCGCAGGCGGCTTCTATTCCCGCGTGCCCTGCACCGATGACCACAACTTTATAACCGCCTAAAATATCCAATGTCCGTTTGCCCCGTTTCTTTGTCCGGCCTGCCGCTCAGCCCTTTAAGCCGCGCGCCTGCCGGTCCATATCCTCCACCACAATATCGAAAATTTCGCCCAGGCCCGCACAATATTCCAGCACCTGCCAGGGTTCGTTTGTGTGAAAATGTATTTTGATGAGATTTTCATCCCCCACGGCTAGCAGGCAGTCGCCTTTAAAGTGCCGGGTGAAATGGTCGTGCACCGCGTCCTCATCCAGGTTTTCGCCCTCGATCAGGAGCTGTGTGTCATACCGAAATTCCGTCATACTGCAGCTCTCCTGTCTTATTCTTTCGCTTTCTGCCCGCCGGCCCTTTTCTCATATAAGTCTTTCACGGCTGCAAGGCCGTCCAAAACCTCCTGACGGGAAAAATCAGCCGCTTCCAGCGCCGCGTCCGTCCAATGCTGCAAATCGGCATAGAACTGCACAGCCACCTGCAAATATGCCGGGCCGGGATGAACTTCCACTTCGTCAAACAGCAGATTTTCCGCGCTGTTTGCATCGCCCTCCTCCAGCATGGCACACAAGCGCTTATAAAGCAAACCGCTCTCCAGTACATTGCCCTGTTCGTCGAACAACGGAATCGTCTCTTCGGTTTTGACGAACAGCACTTTCCCCAAAAAACGGGCCATATCCTCGATCTGACGCATCAGATAATCATTCGCCGCCATACCGGTCCTCCCTTTGGATGGGCCTGCCGATGCCCAGCGCGCGCCGCCACTCCGGCGCGAGGCCGTCATCGCCCCAATATTCATCCAGGCGGACGATTTTTCCGTGCCGGAACGTAAAAAATGACGCGGCGTGGAAAGAAATTCCATCCAGACCGTATACCCGCACGGCTGTTGCCGCCGCATCCGCCAGTGCATGGACACGTTCTATCTCTATCCGCCAGTTCCCGGGATATTCACGGTTGGCCCGCACAAATTCCTCTGCGGTGAAGCACTCGTCGGTGTTATGCCAGAAAATCAGCGCACCAGGCAGGAAATATGCGGCCAGCGCATCCCACCGCTGCGCGCCGATATCCGCCCACAATGCCTGTGCCAACGCAGCAGAATCCATTTTTCCATTCCTTTCCGAAAGGTCGTCTTTCCGTGCGCTTTGTTTTCTTGTAAAGAAACGACCAAAATATAATACAATTTGTAATATTATAATATAATTTCAATTATTGTACTTTATTTACCGACACAAAACCTGGAAAATACTTCGTCGATCACATCATCCCCGGCATTTTCCCCAGTCAATTCGTACAGCGCACACAGAGCGTCATCCACGCATACGCCCGCTGCGTCCAGCGTGTATCCGCCGTTTACAGCCTCCAGCGCGTCCGCAAGCGCAGCCTGTGCTGTGCGGGCGGCAGCGAGCTGGCGCTCATTTGCCAGAAGCCCTGCGTCGGGGTCCGCTTCCGCCAAATGAAGCGCGTCTGTGACCGCCTGCTCCACCGCCGGAAGAAACGCCGCATCCTTCGCGCTGATGTTCACCACCGTGCTGAAATAAGGCCGCAGACTTTCTTCATCCGCCCGCTGCGGCAGGTCCGTTTTATTGAGGATCGCCACGGCCGGCCGGCCCGCGCACTTTTCCGCCAACGAAAGATCGGCGGGGGAGAGAGGCGCGGAGCCGTCGAACACTGCAAGGACCAGGCCGGCGCGTTCCAAGTGGCGGTAGCTGCGGCGGATGCCTTCCGCCTCCACCAGATCGTCGGTGTCCCGGATACCCGCCGTATCCGCCAGAAGCAAACGAACCCCGGCCAGCTGGATCTCCTGCTCCACCACGTCCCGTGTGGTACCCGCCACGGGCGTAACGATGGCACGCTCAAAACCGGAGAGCAGGTTCAGCAGCGTGCTTTTGCCCACGTTTGGGCTGCCGATGATGGCTGTGTCCACACCGCGGCGCAGCACCGCGCCCGCATCATAGCCCGCAATCAGCTTATCCAGCGCCGCCTTCGCGCACCCGAGGGAAGCTTCCAGCGCCCCCATCGAAAGCTCCGGTACATCTTCCTCCGGATAATCCGTATAGGCAGCGATATGTCCGGCGAGCGACACAAGGTTTTCCTGCACAGATTTTATCTTTGCGTACAGCGCTCCTTCCATGGCGGCAGCGGCGGCAGCGGCGGCCTGCCGGGAGGTAGCGTTGATCAGGTCCATTACAGCTTCCGCCTGTGTGAGCGAGATACGCCCGGACAAAAACGCGCGTTTTGTAAATTCGCCCGGCCCGGCCGGAGCTGCGCCAGCCGAACAGCAGGCGCGCAGCAGGCGCGCGCTCACGGCGCTGCCGCCGTGGCAGGAAAGCTCCACCACATCCTCGCCCGTATAGCTGTGAGGCGCGCGGAAGCAAAGCGCTACCACCTCGTCGCACAGCGCCCCGTCCTCCACAAAATGGCCGAACAGCGCTGTATAGCCCGACGCGGCACGCAGGCTTTTATTCGGATTTTTGGGCCGGAATACCGCTTCGGCCACGCTGTAAGCCCCGCTTCCGGAAATACGCACGACGGCGATGCCCCCCACGCCCGGCGGCGTAGCAATGGCCGCGATGGTCCCATTCTGCTGCACCAAAGCCCGCATGCCCCTTTCTTTTCAAATTCGTTTAATTGTAGCACAAATGTACAAATACCTCAAGAAAATCCAACAATGCCAATTATGGTGGATTTTGTTTTAATATAGAAAAATTTTTCCGCAGTAAAAATCATTTTATCATATATTGAGATGAAATTATTCTATTTGCTGCTTCTGTAATTTCGTTTCCGGTAAAAGTTATTGTTCCTTCGTGAGACACATAAATCATCCACCTTCTTGAGTGGTCATAGTAAAATGTTTCTACGTACCAAGGGAAATTATATCCTATGCCATCTTTTTCATAAAGCAACCCTATCATATATTTTTTTTTGAATCTTGGATTATTCATTTGATTCTGAAAAGAATCTGCAACACAAATTTTGCAAGTATGTAATACCCTTTCAATTTGTTCAATCCAATTCTCTTTATATATTCTATCAAGATCATATGCAATGACGGAAATATTTTTCTGCAGTTTACAAAAGGGAAACCAATATTTAAAATTCCCCACTGTATACTTTCCAAGCTCGTTAATAAATTTCTCTGCTCTATCCTGAACAGTAATTTTTTTCATACCAGCCACCCATTCAAAACAGCCAATACACAAACCCAGCTGAAAATTCCAGACCCAACTTTTTCTGCAGCTCCATAGAAGCCGTATTTCCCTCAATGACTTGACAATAGGGGATAGCGCCCTCCTTCAGTGCGCGGCGGATGGCTCCCGCCTCCAGGGCGCAGCCAAGGCCGCGCCGCCGATAAGCCGGCAGGACCTCCAGCATACCGATGCTGCCTTCCTCGTGGATGCCAATGAAGCCCGCCAGCACGCCATCCAAAAACGCGCCCGTCATTGCGCCCGCGGCAAGGCGTTCCGCTACATAATCCCGGCCCGGCGCCATGTGATAGTGTTCAAACACAAGGTCCGTATGGCTTTCATCCAGAATGCGCAGTTCCACGCCCGGCACGGGCGCGGGCGGCACAGGCCGCAAATACCGTGCCTGACGGCACTTTTGTCCGCCTGTACAGCCTGTTTCCTCCCGAAGAAGGCGGGCACACAACGCACCGTGGGCCACATAAAGCCCGGTGCGGGGCAGATGTGCCAGCGCCGCACGCGCCTCCCGCTCCGTTTCGGCGCAAAGCACCGCCGCGCCGCTGGCACGCTCATGCATGGCCAGCGCGTGCCGTGTGCAGTATAAAACGTCCGCCGTGCCCCGGCGCAGCATCTCCAAAAGATCTGCATTGCCCACAGGCTCCGAGGCAAGATACTCCGCCGCTGTCACGATACGGCCCCCTTTGATCCGAATAAAACAGGGAAAGCCGTCCGGGCGGGGGAGAAGCGCTCCTCCCCGCGCACGGGCGGCCGTATGTCGCTTTTTTTGCGCTTTCTTACCGCTTCGTGCCCTTGAAGATTTCCACTTCCGTGGCGGGCAGGTCGCTTTTAAAGCTGTGCTCGTCGCGGCGCAGGTTTCCGCAAACACAGGTCTCCTCGCCCTTGGCATCCAGAGGCATGTAATAGCCGCACTGCACACAGCGCGCATACAGGCCCGACTTACGTTTAAACTGCTTTGCCATAAAGCCCGTGGCTTTTGGGCCGTGGCCCACATAAGCAAAATTCATGCTTTTTTTCAGTGCCTCCTGCTGGGCGGCGATCTGTGTTTTGTCTACATTCCAGTTTTTCATATCCATAGGACGCTTCTCCTTTTACTGTTTCTCGCCGCCGTCCTGTTCTTCGGCGCCGATGTTTTCTTCAAAGGCGGAAACCGCCTGTTCCACTTCTTTTTCCATGGTTTCCTTGTCCAGGCTCATCGCCTCGGCCGCCTCCTGGAGCACTTCCTTCAGCTCCGACGGCTCGCCGGGCTTTTTGGGCGCCGTTACGGCAAACCCGACGGCCAGCACCAGCAGCACCACCTTCGCCGCCATGCCGAAATAGCCCGGCGTCAAACCATCCGCCAACTCCTGCCCGAGGGTGGACAGGCCGGAAAGGATCAGATTGACCTCCAGATCATAGTACACCGCAATAAACAGCAGATAGAACAGCGCGCTGCCCGCAAGCACCTTTTTGCCCACGGGAGAAAGCACGCCGTCCCGGCTGAACAACCACACGCACGCGGCCGCAAAAACGGGCGCGGCCGCGATCTCCGCCAAAACCATAATGGGCACGCCCGTGAGCGCGGCATTGTTCATCATGTACCGCACAATGAACATCTGAAATACGGCCAAAACTCCGAACAGCACCGCTGAGATCTGTTTTCCCTGTTTCAAAAAGCAACCCTTCCATCCTTATATTTTCCCCGGCCGGGGGACGGTTCCTTGCTGCGGCTGCTTTTCAGCCGGGCCCTTTTCTGCCGGAGCGGAAAGCTTACTCGCCGTCCTCCGGCGCCGCGTCCTCTTCGCCGGCGGCATTCTGCGCTTCCTCAGCCTCCAGAGCCGCCAGCTCCTCGGCGGAAAGCTCCTCCTCGGCGCCGTCGTCCTCGGGCTTTGCGGTCTCCTCCTCGTCGGAATGCTCGGTGCGGGCAACCGTCACCACGCGGTCGCCCTCGCCCAGGCGCATCACGCGCACACCCGAACCATAGCGGCTCTGCACGTTGATATCCTCCACATGCATGCGGATGATGATACCCTCCAGGCTGATGAGAATGATATCGTCGGTGTCGTCGATGACCTTAAGCCCCGCGACGTGGCCTTTGCTGCCGTAATTCCGGATTCCCAGGCCGCCGCGGTACTGGGTTCGGTAATCCCGCACGTCCGTGCGCCGCCCTTTGCCTTCTTCCGTAACGGTGAGCACCGTTGCGCCCTCGCGTACGACGCCCACGCCCACAACGCTGTCGCCCTCCTTCAGGCGGATGGCGCGGACGCCTGTGGCCGTGCGGCCCAGCGGACGGGCGTCGTTCTCACTGATGCGGATGGCCATGCCGTTCCGCGTCGCAACGATCAGCTCGTCTTCGCCGCTGGTGATACGCGTCCACGCAAGGGAGTCTCCCTCGTTCAGGTTGATGGCGATAAGCCCGTTTTTGCGGATGTTGCTGTAATTTGCCAGAGCCGTGCGCTTGATGACGCCCGCTTTTGTGACCATCGTCAAATAGCCTTCGGCGTTGTCGCCGCCGGGCACGCGCAGCATGCTCGTCACCTGTTCGCCGTCCTGCAGAGGCAGCAGGTTCACAATGTTCACGCCGCGGCTGGTGCGGCTTCCCTCGTACACCTGGTATCCCTTCAGCCGGTACACGCGGCCCATATCCGTTACAAACAGGATATAGTCGTGCGTGGAGGCAAGGAACAACTCTTCCACAAAATCTTCATCCTTGCGGGACAGGGCTGTGATGCCGCGGCCGCCGCGGCGCTGCGCCTGGTACGTATCCGACGGCTGCCGCTTGATGTAGCCTGCGTGCGTCAACGTGAACACGCTTTCCTCCTCGGGGATGAGGTCCTCAATATCCACTTCGCCGGAGACATGGGCAATCTCGGTACGGCGGTCATCGCCGTACTTTTCACGCATGGCGTTCAGCTCATCCTCCACCACCTGCAGCACCTTTGCATCGTCGGCCAGAATGCCGCGCCAGTCGTCGATCTTCGTATGCAGGTCGCCCAATTCGTTCTCTATTTTCAAAATCTCAAGGCCCGCCAACTGGCCCAGCTGGAAATTGACGATGGCTGTTGCCTGCGGGTCGTCAAAACCGAATTTTTCCATGATGGCGGCTTTTGCCTCGGGCTTGCCGCCCTTGCACGCGCGGATCGCGGCGATGATCTCATCCACGATGTCCACGGCGCGGCGCAGGCCCTCCAGAATATGAGCGCGCTCCTCGGCCTTCTTCAGGTCGAACTGGGTGCGCCTGCGGATGACCTCATCCTGAAACGCCAAATATTTCTGAAGCATCTCTTTGAGCGTCATTACCTTGGGCACGCCCTTGTCCAGCGCCAGCATGATAACGCCAACGGTGTCCTGCAATTGAGTAAAGCGGTACAATTGGTTGAGCACTACCTGGGGGTTCGCCTCGCGCTTGAGTTCCACCACCACGCGCATGCCTTCGCGGTTGGATTCGTCGTTCAGGTCGGAAATGCCGTCGATCCGCTTTTCCTTCACAAGGTCCGCGATGTTTTCGATCATGCGCGCTTTGTTCACCATATAGGGGATCTCGGTGATGATGATCTGAAAACGCCCGTTGGATTTTTCTTCGATGGCAGCACGGCCGCGCAGCGTGATCTTGCCGCGGCCCGTGGCATACGCGGCACGGATGCCGCTGCGGCCCATAATGACGCCGCCGGTGGGGAAGTCCGGCCCCTTGATGTGCTCCATCAGGCCGGCCAGGTCGATGTCCGGGTCATGGATCAGCGCGACGATGCCGTCGATGACCTCCCGAAGGTTGTGGGGCGGAATATTGGTGGCCATACCCACGGCAATGCCGCTGGAGCCGTTGATGAGCAGGTTCGGCACGCGGCAGGGCAGCACGCTGGGTTCCTGCTTGGACTCGTCGAAGTTCGGCACGAAATCCACGGTATCCTTTTCGATATCGCGCATGAGGTCCACGCTCATCTTGCTCATGCGGGCCTCAGTGTAACGGTAGGCGGCAGGGGGGTCGCCGTCCACAGAACCGAAGTTTCCCTGTCCCTCCACAAGCGGGTACCGCATGGAGAAATCCTGCGCCAGACGCACCATCGCGTCATATACGGATGCGTCGCCGTGGGGATGGTACGAGCCCAGCACCGCGCCGACCGTATCGGCGGACTTTTTGGTGGGATGGGACGGGTCGTTGCCGCGCTCGTGCATCGTGTACAGAATACGCCGGTGCACGGGCTTCAGGCCGTCGCGCACGTCAGGCAGCGCGCGGGCCGTGATGACGGACATCGAATAGTCGATGAAGGCGGACTCCATTTCCTCCTTGATGTCCCGGACGATGAGCCTCGTCCCTTCGGTTATCGTGTTATCAATCATGTTATCTTCCTATCTTTCAAAGGCACTTGTGCGCCGTGCTGCCCTGCAGCCGTGCGCTTTTTATACGGTGTTATCCGGCGGGCCGCGCCGTCAGACATCCAGATTCGCGTACTGGGCGTTCCTTTCAATGAACTCTTTGCGCGGCTCCACCTTGTCGCCCATCAGGATTGTGAACGCCTCGTCGGCGGCCATCGCGTCCTCGATGGTGATCTGCACGATCACACGGTGCTCCGGATCCATCGTGGTCTCCCAAAGCTGCTCGGGATTCATTTCGCCAAGGCCTTTGTAACGGCTCACCTTGGTGCCCTGGCCCATCTCGGCGGAGATCTGGCTCATTTCAGGCTCGTTGTACGCGTAGCGTACCTGCTTGCCCTTCTGCAGCTTGAACAGCGGCGGCTGTGCGATATACACATAACCTCCGTCAATGAGCGGGCGCATATACCGGAAGAAGAATGTGAGCAGCAGCGTGCAGATATGGCTGCCGTCCACGTCGGCATCGGCCATGATGAATACCTTGTGGTAGCGCAGCTTGGAGACGTCGAACTCCTCGCCCAGGCCGCAGCCCAGCGCCGTCACAACAGGAGTAAGCTTGTCGTTGCCGTAAATTTTGTCGATGCGCGCCTTTTCCACGTTGAGCATCTTGCCCCACAGCGGAAGGATAGCCTGTATTTTGGAATCGCGCCCCATCTTGGCGCTGCCGCCGGCGGAATCGCCCTCCACGATGTAGATTTCTGTTTTCGTCGGGTCCTTCTCACGGCAGTCCGCCAGCTTGCCGGGCATACGGCTGTTTTCCAGCGCAGACTTGCGGCGCACCAGCTCGCGCGCTTTTTTTGCGGCCTCGCGGGCACGGGCGGCCTGCATGGCTTTTTCATAAATGGCCTTTGCCACCGCCGGATTTTCTTCAAAAAATTCCTTCAGCTTGTCGTACACGATGCCGGAGACAAGGCCCCTTATCTCGGTATTGCCCAGCTTCGCCTTTGTCTGTCCTTCGAACTGCGCCTCCGTCAGCTTCACGCTGATAACGGCTGTCAGGCCTTCGCGCACGTCCGAGCCGGAGAGGTTGTCGTCCTTTTCCTTGATATAACCCTTTTCACGGCCGAAATCGTTGAACACACGGGTGAGCGCGGATTTAAAGCCCTCCTCATGGGTACCGCCGTCCGGAGTGTTTACATTGTTTGCAAAGGAAAGGATCAGCTCGTTGTAGCTGTTGTTATACTGAAGCGCCACTTCGGCGATGGAGTCATTAAGCTGCCCTTTCAGATATATTACGTCCGGGTGCAGCACCTCAAGCTGCCGCTTTTGGTGGATGTGGTCCACAAAGCTGCGGATGCCGCCCTCGTAGCACATGCTCTCCTGCTTTTCCTGCCCGGCGCGCTCGTCCGTCAGCGTGATGCGCACGCCGGCGTTCAAGAACGCCTCTTCGCGCAGGCGTGTGTTCAGAATGTCATAATCGTAGTCCAGCACCTCGAACATCTCGGGGTCCGGCTTGAACGTGACCGTCGTGCCGTCCGGTTCGTCCGTGGGGCCCAGATTCTGCAGGTCGGCGTCAGCCACACCGCGCTTAAAGCTCTGTTTGTATGCCACGCCGTCCTTGCGCACCACGACATTGAGCCATTCGCTCAGCGCGTTAACGACGCTGGCGCCCACGCCGTGCAGACCGCCGGCGACCTTGTACCCGGAATTGTCACCGCCGAATTTGCCGCCCGCGTGCAGGATGGTGAATACCACGGTAACGGCCGGAATACCCAGCTTCGGCTGGATATCCACAGGGATGCCGCGGCCGTTGTCCGTTACGCGGATGATATTGCCCTCCCGGATGTTGACCTCGATGTGGTCGCAGAAGCCGGCGAGCGCCTCGTCGATGGCGTTGTCCACGATTTCGTACACCAGATGGTGCAGGCCGCGCGGCCCGGTGGAGCCGATATACATGCCCGGGCGCTTGCGGACGGCCTCGAGGCCCTCCAGCACCTGGATCTGGCTGCCGTCGTATTCATGCTGCGGATGTTGCTGTTCTGACATGACACATTCTCCAAACTTATAATTTTTCCGCCGTCCGCCACAGGGGGCGGGCGGGGAAAGAGGTGGTATTGCAAACGCGGCGCGGGCTTTACACGAAAAAAGCCGCGGCGGCGCGGAACCTGGGAGCCGCTCTATTTTCCGGCGGCTCCCTATTTTTCGATGTTGCTGATGCCCTCCACATACCCGCTGCGCTTTTTCAGCGTGCCCGCGGAGATCTGGCTGATGTATACAGCGGGCGATTCTCCCGTAGTTACGATAAAGCTTTTTGGCAGCTCGCCCGTCACAGTTACCACGCGGCCCGCTTTCTCTGCGGCCGCAAGATAATCGCGGGTGTGCCTGGAAAGCGAAGCAGTGTCCAAATCGAATATCCCGAGGATGTCCCGGGTGCGCACGATGCTCTCCTGTCCGAGATGAAGATACATAAAAACCTCCGTTTTTGGGTGATACGTTTGTGCTGCGGCCGCGCTTTTACAGCGCGTGCAGTATGCCGCCCTCCATGCGGTATACCCGGCCGTTGGTTCTGCGGAACAGATCCGGATCACAGGCGGTAACGATGGTCTGGCGGTGCTCCATTCGGCTGAGCAGGTAAGACTGCCGCGTTTCATCCAGCTCGGAAAGCACGTCGTCCAGCAGCATCACAGGATGCTCGCCCGTGATTTTTTGCGCGCCCGCAGCCTCGGCCAGCTTCAGGCTGAGCACGGCGCTGCGCTGCTGCCCCTGGCTGGCGAAAACCTTTGCCGCCCGGCCGTCGATGGAAATGGAAAAATCCTCCCGGTGAGGTCCCGCCGTACAGAAGCCTGCCGCGATGTCCCGCGCCCGGCTTTCCCGCAGCACGGGCGCAAGGCCCTTTTCCGGCTCGAAAGACGGCTCGTACTGAATGGCCAGCGTTTCGCTGCCGCTGGCGATGTCCCGGTATGTCCCCGTGATCTCCGGCTCGATGAGCGCAAGATATTCCTGTCTTTTTGCGCTGACGGCCGCACCGCTCTCGGCCAATTTTTCGTCGAACACATCCAACAGACCGCTTGCATCCGGCGTCTGCCAATAACTTTTCAAAATGGCGTTCTTTTGCGTCACCAGCCGGGAATACCGGCGCAGAAGCGTCACATAGCCCGGATAAAGCTGACATAACGCCGCGTCCAGAAAACGCCGCCGTCCCTCCGGGCTTCCCTTCACAAGGCTCAGGTGGCCGGGGTCGAACACAACGGCCGTGAATGTTCCCGCCGCGTTGGCGGCGCGCCCGTAATCCACGCCGTTGACGCGCACAGTGCGCGCTTTGCGCGCGCCCGGCTGCCCGCCCACGAAAACGCGGATGCGGCTCTCTTTGCCAAAGCCCTGCGTTTCGCCCTCGGCCACGGCGTATCCGGCATTTTCGCGGATGAGTTCCGCATCCTTTGCGCCGCGGAAGCTTTTGCCTCCGGTCAGCAGCCATACGGCCTCCAGCAGGTTCGTCTTGCCCTGGCCGTTTTTTCCGCAGATGACGGTCAACTCCCGGCCCGGCTCAAAACGCGCCGCCGGAATGTTGCGGTAATTTTCAATCTCCAGAGCTTTCAGGATCACGCGCCAGCTACCTCGATTTCACTTCCGCCGAAAGAGACGCGGTCGCCCGGGCGTATTTTTTTGCCGCGCATGGTGCAGGCCTCGCCGTTCACACAGACGAGCCCCTCCTGTACCACGGCCTTGGCTTCGCCGCCCGTTTCACACAGGCCCGCGTATTTCAGCAGCGCGTCCAGCTTGATGAACTCGGTATGGATGACGATACGGTCAGTCATTTTTGAACCTCACAGGCAGAACGAGGAACAAAAAGTCGCCGCCGTCCTTGGGCAGTACTTTTACAGGCGAGAGCGGACCGCTCACCTCAAACACCAGCTTGTCGCAGCGGGAATACCGCAGTGCATCCAGCAGGTAACGGTTGTTGAAGCCGATTTCCACAGGTTCACCCTCAATTTCTGCATCCAATTCATCGACAACCTTACCCAACGTTGTCTGACAGCGTACGGTAATATTGCCGTCGAAGGTGATGCGCAGCGGGTTTTTCAGGCGCTCGGTGATGATGAGGCTTGCGCGCTCGATGGAATTTGAAAAATCACGCACGTCCACGGTAACGCGGGTGTGGTAGCCCTCGGGGATGACGCGCTTGTAATCGAGAAAATCCCCCTCGATCAGGCGGCTGATGACCGTGTAGGTGCGGGAAGAAAACACCACAAAACGGCGGTTGGCCGCAATGTGGACGACCTCGTCGTCGTCGGTGAACAGCTTGATGGCTTCCGCCAGCGTTTTGGCCGGGATGATGATGTTGATGTCTTTTGCAGCCTTTACGGGTTTTTCGATGATGGCCAGCCGGTAGCCGTCCAGTGCGACGACGGTCAGCTTATCCGGTTCTATGGCGAACAGTTCGCCGGTGTGGGCGGGTTTTTTGTCGTCCTGGGAAACGGCAAACAGCGTGGTTTCCACCATTTCGCGGAAAGTGGGTGTTTCCAGATCCAGCGTATGGTCCGCGCCGGGGCTGGGCAGCTCGGGGAAATCGCCGGGGTTCATGCCCATGATATCGAATTCCGTAATGCCGCCCTTGATGGTGGTGGCGTTCGTTTCGGTGGCGGTTATCTCCACTTCGCTGCTGGACAGGCGGCGCACCATGTCGCCCAGCAGTTTGGCCGAAAGCACGACCTCGCCCGGCTCCAGTACGTTTGCCTCGATGCTGGTGGTGATGCCCATTTCCAGGTCGTAGCCGGTAAGCGTTAGGCTGAAGCCTTCGGCTTTCATCAGGATGCCTTCCAGCACCGGAATGGAGCTGCGCTGGGTGACGGCTTTGGACACGCCTGCTACGGCGTTGGACAGCAGGGTGCGGTCACAGATCATTTTCATGGGGAAGTTCTCCTTTGTTTGGATTTTGAAAAATAAGCCTAAAAGAGAAATATGTGAATAGACGTAGTAATAGGGGCTGTGGATTTGTTGAATGTGTTTGATACACGCGCATTCCGCCACGGTTTTTTCCGGGTTTTCGGGGCGTGCAAACGGTGTTGAATTTTTGTTGGATTTCAACACGGCGGATTTTAGGGTTTTGAAAGCCGTGGAAAACGATTGTTGAAAGTTGAAAACTATGTTGAAAACTTATCCGGCCCGGCGGCTCTAATTTTACATCAGGTGCGCACGTTTTTGATGATGTCCTCCACGGTCTCCCGCAGGCGGGTATCCGTTTCCAGCTTTTTCTGCATATCGTTGATGGAATACACAACGGTGGAGTGGTCCCGCCCGCCGAATTCGCTGCCGATGTCCTCCATGCTCATGCCGGTTATTTCCCGCACTACATACATGCTCACCTTGCGGGCGCTGGAAACATTGGAGCGCCGGGACGGCCCGCGCAGCATGTCGGCCGTCGTATTGTAAGTGCGCGCCACCTCGGACAATATTTTCTCAACGGTGATGGGCACGGGCTGTGTTTCGTTCAGGATATCCTTGATGGCGTTTTGCGCCGCGCCGATGACGGGCTGGATGCCTTCCAGCTTACGGTAGGCGTTCAGCTTTTTCACCGCGCCCTCCAGCTGACGGATGTTGTTTTTCAATCGGTTGGCGATGTACTCGGCCACTTCGTCCGGCATTTCCAGGCCCAGCAGATCGGCCTTGCGGCGGATGATGGCCACGCGCGTCTCAAAATCCGGCGGCTGGATGTCCGCCGTCAGGCCCATTTCAAAACGGGTGCGCAGGCGCTCCTCCAGGCTCTTGATCTCCTTTGGGGGACGGTCGCTGACAAGCACGATCTGCTTGCCCGCGTTATACAGCGTGTTGAAGGTGTGGAAAAATTCCTCCTGCGTGGATTCCTTGCCGCCGATGAACTGGATATCGTCCACCAGCAGCACGTCGGCCGCGCGGTATTTGTTGTGAAATTCCGCCGTGGTGTTGTCGTGGATGGCGCTGATGATTTCGTTGGTGAATTTTTCGCCGTCCACGTATACGATGTTATAATCCGGGAAATTTTTATGGATCTCGAACTGGATGGCGCCGAGAAGGTGCGTTTTTCCCAGGCCCGAACCGCCCCAGATGAACAGCGGGTTATAAGCGCCGGATGGATTCGCCGCAACGGCCTGCGCGGCCGCGTGGGCAAACTTGTTGGTGGAGCCGACGATGAAGTTTTCAAACGTAAATTCGTAATTGCCGCCGCCGGGCACCTCGGCGGGCGCCTGTTCGACAGGCGCCGGGATGGTGAGCTCCACGTCGATGTCAAAACCCAGCAGTTCCTTGAACGCCTCACGCAAAAGGTCCTTATAGCGCGTTTCCACGATGCCCTTTACAAAATCCGAGCGCACGGAAAGCGTGGCCACACTGCCCTCAAAGGACACTGGCTCGATGCCGTCAATGAAAAGATTGTAAGTCGCCAGCACAAGGCGTTCCTTGCAGTACTCCTTTACAGCGGCGAAAACCTCGTCGAATGAACTCATAGTATGAAAAACAACTCCCAAACAATTCAATGCAATATTGATAAGATTATATCACATTTTTTCATACAGAACAATTCTTTCCTCTACATTACTTTATTTACAATATAGAATACCCTGATAGCGTTGCCGCGCGCGGCCTGTTTGAAACATGCGGACGGAAAAAAACGCGCGTGTCCCCCGGCGGCGGATGCAGGCGGGTGGAAAAAGGCAGAAAAGTGTTGACACAGAGCCGCTTTTTCGGTTATACTCTTATGTTGCAAGGCTGTCTCTGCCAGCAGAGACGGCTTTCTAGACAAGAGCAGAGACGGTACTACAAGATGTTGTGGTTCCATCAGGGAGGAGCTTTTTTATGAAACGTACATTCCAGCCCAAGAAGCGCCACCGCGCCACAAAGCACGGCTTTTTGGCCCGCAGCAAGAGCAGCAACGGCCGCAAGGTCCTGGCCGCCCGCCGCGCCAAGGGCCGCGCGAAGCTGGCTGCCTGAGAAGGCGGCGCTCGGCAGCGTTC
>Ga0129308_1000352_pt1 | contig 74232 bp, 63 predicted proteins | sample L827metagenome_FD_94440 | JGI IMG/M metagenome (GOLD analysis project Ga0129308, IMG submission 94440) | Ring-tailed lemur group fecal microbial communities from Wisconsin, USA - L827 metagenome | ecosystem: Host-associated > Mammals > Digestive system > Large intestine > Fecal | place: USA...
CGACATCTGCCCTACCGACGCACTCACGCTCTACGAGGACGTCATGGCTCCCGACGTGGCGTCGGGCGCGGTGGTGCAGCACTGGGTGCTGCCGAGTGTGACCGACGACAGGGGTCGCGCCCACTCCGTGGTGAACCGCATGAAGAAGATGCTTAACATCGAACAGATTTACGAACGGTAGGAAGAAGACCATGACTTTGCAGACCATGACCGCCCAGGAGGCGGTGCAGGCAAACGCCCAGGTGCGCTTCCTCATGGCGCAGGGCCCGCACAACGCGGGCAAGACGGCCTTTGTGCAGGCGCGCGTCGAGGCGCTGCTCGCTTCGGGCGTGCCGGCTGAGCAGGTGTGTGTCGTTGCTGGCAGCGACGCGGCCGTGCAGGCGATGGCCGACGTGGCGGCACGTGGCGTGACCGTGACCTGCGCACGTGACCTGGAGCTTTCGATCCTGTCGACCCCCGAGGCCCAGGCGTTCACGCACCGTGCCCCCAGGCTCATCATGCCTTTTGAGGACGACTTCGTGAAGGAGGACCTCAAGACCACGGGCGTGGCGGCCAAGCAGCTCAAGGGCATGCTCGGCTTTTTCCGCAAGAGCCTCACGACCCTCGAGGCCGACGACCCCTATTTCTTCTGGGAGAAGGACGAGCAGAAGGTCTTCAACCTGGCTCGCACCTGCCTGACCGCCTACGGCCCCATCCATCCCTGCGAGCTTGCCGGCATGTGCGTCCACTACCTGGCCACGCTGGCCGACCCTTCGTGCGCGTTGCCTGTGCGTCACTTTGTGGTGGACGACTACCAGGCGCTTAACCGCGCCTCGCGGCTTGTGCTCGAGGCCCTGGCTCCCGAGAGCCTGTGGGTTTGTGCCGACCCCACCGACACCTCCGAGGGTGCCGACCCCTTCCCGTACGGCAAGGGAATCGAGGAGTTCTGCACCCGCAACGAGGGAGCGGTGAGCGTGGCGCTGCCCGTCCCGGCGTCCGGCACGGTTGCCGGCGCCGCCTCCCAGCTGGCCGACTTGGGCTTCCTCGATGCGCTCTCGCTAGGCCTTCTCGACTCGTGCGGCGAGCACGAGGTCTCCGACGCCTACGCCGTGCCCTGCGCGGCCGCGCCCGTCGAGGGTGTCGAGCTGCTTGAGAGCTTTGGGTGGAAAGAAGAGTTCGGCAAGGTTGCGTCCTGGGTGAAAGACAAGGTGGACGCCGGCGCCGACCCCTCGCAGGTTGTCGTTGCCGCGCCCAACCTCACCTGGGCCCGCTCTCTTGCCAAGGCCCTCAAGGCCGCCGGCCTGCCTGTGCGCAAGATGGCGACTGGCCAGCTTGTGACCGCGAACTTCCGCAAGGTCGAGGAGTGCGACGAAGCGCGTTTCGTAAGCATGCTGGGCCTTCTCGCCAATCCTCAGGACGGCATCTGCTGGCGCGTGTGGTGCGGCGTGGGCGACTACGTGGCATGCAGCAACGTGTTCTGCGAGCTCGCCACGCACGACTGCGCCGAGGAGGGCAAGACCATCGTCGAGGCGCTTGAGAGCCTGGTCGCTGCCGTGTCCGAGGGTAGCATCGGGTCCACGCATGACGCCGTGGCCGAAGCCTACCTGGCGGGACACGCCCTCATCGACGAGCTTGCAGGTCTCACGGGCCGCTCCCTCATCGACAAGCTCGCCTCCAAGCTGGGCGTTCGCCGTATGGGTGAGGCTCTTCTCGACGCTTGCCTGGCCGCGGGCCCCGATGCCAACGCGGCCCAGATGTTTGCCAGCGTGCATGCCCGCGCGACTCGCCGCGACTTCTTTGGCGACGCGGCCGGCGTGAGCGTGTGCACCTATGCCGACGTGGCAGGCGTGTCGTGCGACCACTTGGTGCTTGCCGGCTGCATGAACGGCTGGCTTCCCGAGCATGCCTACTTCGATGCGGCCAGCGCCTCCGCCAAGGTGCGCCAGGGCATCGACAAGAAGGCCCGCGCACTCTTCTACACGCTGGCAGGATGCGCCAAAAAGACCCTTGCCATCAGCTCGTTTGCCGATGTCGACCTCGAGGTGTCCGAGAAGCTCAACCTCAAGGGCTATCGTGTGAGCGCCGGCGATGACGGACGCCGCCACATGAGCGTGCGCCGCAGCGTCATCGCCGACTATGCCCTGGCTGCCTGGGGCGTCATCGCCTTCGACGAACAGGACCTGCGCGCGCAGGTACGGACGTATTAGACGCACAGAGCCGCAGGTGTCCCCGCCGGTGTCGCCTGCGGCCTTTGAGAAAGGTCATGCCATGATCGTTCATCCTTCGCTTATGCTCATCGCCTCGCTTGATGAGCGCGAGTACAACGCCGAGTCCGCCGCCGATGTGAAGAGGGCTTTCATCCACCTCGCGCCCACCACGGTGCGCAGCCACCCCGCCACCGACCCGGCCGTCAACGTGATGCAGCTCAAGGTCAACTTCGCCAAGAAGTACTGGCTCAGCGCCGACGAGGGCGCCGACGAGGTATGGCCGCACGTGAAGGAATGGCTCGCCGGCAAGCGCTACTTCGTGGGCGAGAACATCAAGAGTTTCAACAAGAGCCGTGGCGAGCGCGGCGAGCAGACGGTCGACTATCGCGAGATTGACCTGCTCATGGCCAAGAACGTCGTGCGCTTTGCGGTCGAGCCCGGCGCCGAGCTGCCCGTGTTCGAGGACGTCGCCGCCCAGCTGCGTGACCTGTGCAACGCTGGCACCTTCGGCGAGGGTCCCGTCGAGGTGTGCCTGCCCTCCGCGCAGTCGCTTGCCGCCCAGCGCGCCGCCTGGCAGGCCAAGCAGGACGAGGCTGCCAAGCAGGCAGAAGAGCAGGCTGAGGCCGCCGCACAGGCCGCAGGCGAGCAGCCCGCTGAGGCCGATCAGGCCGACGAGCCCAGCGCGGCCGTCGAAGCTGCCCCGACCGACGATCAGGCCGCCTCGGCAGCCGATTCCGAGGAGCAGCCCGCCGAGACGCCCGCCGTCGAGCCCCTCGTCATCGACTACAGCGTGTGGGGCGTGGTCGCGGCCGATGGATGCCAGCGCGAGTTTGACTCCGCTAAGGGTGCGTGGCTCTAGCCATGGCTGGCCAGCAAAGCCCGACGATCGCGATACTCGAGGGCGCGCAGTCAAGCGGCAAGACGGGGCGTCTGCTTGAGCGCGCCCGCGCCCTGCTCGACGGTGGCTGTGACGTCGCCGACCTCATGGTGGTGTGCGCCTCGAAGGATGCGGCGTCCGCGTTCAAGCGTCGCCTGGGATTTCGCGTGTCCGCCGGCCCGGAGTCGGTCGAGCGTCTGCGCGTGGTGTCGGCCCGGGCGCTCAGCTATGAGGTGCTTGCCGACAAGGACGCGCAGGCGTTGTACGGCCACGGTCCGCGCGTACTGCTCGACGTGGAGCGTTCCATTCTCATTGCCGACCTGCGCCAAGCGGGCATGGGCAAGGAGGACCTCGCCGCGGCCTGCAAGGAGCTGTATCGCGCATGGGACGCAGGCGAGCTGCCTGTGCCTCAGGGCGAGCCTGCCCGTCGCTATGTCGATGCGCTCACTGCGTTTGGTGCCTACGACGTGCGCGAGCTGGGTGCCCGCGCCCTCAGCGCCGTGCGCTCCCAGCCTGAAATCGCCCAGCGACTGGGCGCTGCTCACGTGCTGGTGGACGACGCGAACCTCATCGGCCTGGCCCAGCTGCGCCTTATTGAGGCGCTTGCCGCCCAGGAGCTGCTGCTTGCCGGTGATTGCAGCGTCGCCAACCCCTTCTTCGACGCTGCGGCGACGGGCACGAGCCTTGCCCGCTTCGCGCAAGCGCGTGCCGTCGAGCCCGTGCGTCTTGCGCAGGCCCCGCTCGACTTCCCCGAAGACACGTTTGTCGTGAAGTCGCCCGAGCCCCTCACTGAGGTCCAGACCTGCGCGAAGACCGTGAAGTACATTCTCGGCAGTGTCGCTGTGGATCTCTCTCAAGACCTGGAGCTGACCGAAGCCGCATCTGCGGCCGGGGAGACCGGGACCCAGGTGGCAAAGGACGGTTGCGAGCCGATCCCGTTCGACGAGCTCGTGTACCCCAACGAGGTGTGCGCGGTCATTCCCCAGGGAAGCATGCTCAAAGACGTCTGCCAGAAGCTCAAGGCGGCGGGTATCGTCACGGTCACCTGCACTGAGGGCCAGCCTGTGGGTGGAGACCCCCGTCGCGTTGCGAGTGTGGCCACGCTTCAATCGTTCACGCTGCTTGGTCTTGCGGCCGACGAGCACGACCTTATGTGCTGGCGTACCTGGGTCGGCCTGGGCCGCGCGGACATCTCCGCAAAAGCCTGGGCGGGACTTGTTGCCTATGCTGCCGAGCGCAACATGCACGTTCTCGACGCCCTCGCCTCGCTTGACGCTTCTGCCCCCGAGCCCTTCGAAGGGGCAGAACTTCTCGCCAAGCGCTACGCGCAGGCACGTTCGCTCATCGCCAAGGCAAGCCGCAAGCACGGTCGCCAGCTCATCGATATCGTGTCGCCCAACGAGAACCTCACGTTCACGCGCCTGTGCGAGCCTGTCGTTGCCCAAAGCGCCGGCGAGTTTTTCAGCCGCGCCAACCTGGCTGCGGTGGACCGCGGGTTTGGCGGCAGGTTGTGGGATGTGCGCGTGGGCATCCCCGCCGCCTTTGCGGGCCTCCAAACCAAGGCCTGTGTGCTGCTCGGTCTCAACGAGGGCGTGGCCCCCCGTGCGACGCGTGAAGAGTCGCCTGCTCGCTTCGAAAACGAGTGCCGCCTGTGGCGTGGGCTTCTCCACAAGGCGCGCAATTGGCTCACGATGTCCTATGTCCAAGGGGCCGCGCCCGACCATGCGCAGGCCATGGGGGCGCATGTGAAACGCGTCAAACGGGCCACAGCCGGTGACGTCGCCATGCTCGCGCCCAGCGTCCTCTTGCGAGAACTGGGCATGGCAGAGCCTTCCACAATGGGCGCCCAGCAGTTCGTGGCATGTGTGTTGTGCGACACGCTTTAGTGTCACACAATTGTTTTCGCAACAAAACACCAGGTATTTGGCATCATACAAAACTATCTAACACTCGTTTGGGGATAAAAAGGCACTTCCCGTCAGGTTTAATGGTTTTCAGACGAGGTCACTGACGGTTTTTACGATGGCAAAGAGGGCACATCTAAGGTAAGGTACGTTCCAAGGGTATGAGGGCCCGCAGTCAGAAAGAGGGAGAGTTTCGTCATGGATGCAGAGATTATCAGCATATTGCTGGCGCTTGCCATAACGGCAATCGTCGCGTTCCCGCTCGCAAGGCCGCTGCGTAAGTACTCGGTGGTCTTCTACGTTGTCGCCACGGTCGCTCTCGTCGTGTACCTTTGGACGGTGCTCACCGGTGTCAACACCAACCAGTGGCGTTGGCTTACCTTCATGTTCCAGAAGGGCTATCTGGGCACGTTCTTCCTGGCGCTTGTCATGTTCACCGGCGCCCTGCCTGACAGCAGCAAGATTAAGCGCGGCCTGCTGCCCATTCGCGGCGAGCTTTCGATTCTTTCGTTCATCTTCTACATCGGCCACATCGTGACCTACCTGAAGAGCTACCTGCCGATGCTTTCCAACTTCGGCAACCTCAAGCCCACGCTTGCCGCTTCGCTCATCGTTGCCCTTGTCCTCACCATCATCTTCGTGGTGCTGAGCGTGACGTCGTTCAAGTTCATCCGCTCCGCCATGAACGCCACCGTGTGGCGCCGCCTGCAGAAGTTCGCCTACCTCATGGTTGCCCTGCTCGGCGTCCATGTGGCCATGGCCCTGGGTCTGTCCCTTGCCAACATGGGCAGCGTCGGCTCCATCCACGTGATCCTCTACATCGTGATCATCGTCATCTACGCGGCCCTGCGCCTCTACAAGGCTTCGGTCGACAAGAAGGCCAAGGTCGCCGACGCCGAGTAACGTTTCTGCCCGTAGTTTACGCAGTCAAAGAAAGGCCGTCCCATCGGGGGCGGCCTTTTCTGTCTGCAAACTAAGAACGCCCGTCCCGTGCTGCTCGATGCGAGTGCGCGGGGCGGGCGTTTGCGTTACCCAGAATATGGCTTGCGCCGCGTTGTCTAGGCGCCCAGGAGCTTGCGGGCTGCGGCGTCCAGCTCGTCGACAAGGGCGAGCGCCTCGGCGTCGGTCGTGCCGCGGGCGAACACGTAGGCCTTGATCTTGGGCTCGGTGCCGCTCGGGCGGATGATGACCTTGTTGGAGCCCTCCAGGTTGATCTCGAACACGTTGGCGCCCGGCAGGGTCTGCTCGTCGGCTGCGTCGCCGCCGATGCGGGGCATGGTCGCACCCTGGGCGTAGTCGACCACGCCCTCCACGGCAAGGCCTGCGAGCTGGGCGGGATGCTCGGCGCGCAGGCCGGCCATGATGGCGCGCATCTGCTCGGCACCTTCGGCGCCGGGGTAGGCCAGCGAGATCGTGCGGTTGCGGTAGTAGCCGAGCTCGTCGTAGAGCGCCTCCACGGCGTCGACCAGGTCCATGCCGCGGCCCTTGTAGTCGCGGGCCATCTCGCAGATGAGCATGGAGGCCACCACGGCGTCCTTGTCGCGCACATAGGTGCCGCTCAGGTAGCCGTAGCTCTCCTCGAAGCCGAAGAGGAACCTGCCCTGCTCGCCCTTCTCCTCCAGGCGAGCGATCTGCTCGCCGATGTACTTGAAGCCGGTGAGCGTGCGGCGCAGCTCAAAGCCGTGCTTGCGGGCCAGGGCGTCGAGCATCGACGAGCTTACGATGGTGGTGACCACGAGCTTGTCCGCGACGTTCTCGCCGCGGGCCGCGGCGCGGCCGGCGAGCCAGTCGGAGAGAAGCACGCCCACTTCGTTGCCGCTCAGCAGGACATATTCGCCCTTGTGGGGCACGGCGATGCCTGTGCGGTCGGCGTCGGGGTCGGTGGCAAGGAGCAGGTCGGGGTGCACCTCGGCGCACAGCTCCAGGCCCTTTTGCAGCGCCTGCCTGATCTCGGGGTTGGGGTAGGGGCAGGTGGGGAAGTCGCCGTCGGGCTGGGCCTGCTCGGGGACCACGGTCACGTCGGTCACGCCGATGCGCTCGAGGATCTTCGAGACACACTCCAGACCCGCGCCGTTGAGCGGGGTGTACACGACCTTGAGGTCGGCGCCGTCGGCGGGCGCCTCCACATGTTGGGACTGCTGGGCCACGGCGTCCACAAAGCGCTCGATGGTGCCCTCGCCGATGTAGTCGACCAGGCCCGCGTCCATGGCCTCGTCGAAGGGCATGCGCGCCACGCCGTCGAAGATGTCGACCTGGCCGATGGCGGCGAGGATGTCCTTGGAAGCCTGCGTGGTGATCTGGCAGCCGTCGGCGCCGTACACCTTGTAGCCGTTGTACTCGGCGGGGTTGTGGCTTGCGGTGATGTTGATGCCGGCCGAGCACCCCAGGTCGCACGTGGCGAAGGAGCAGGCGGGCGTGGGCTCCAGGCGCGGGTAGAGGTGAGCTGCGACGCCGTTGGCCGCCAGCACCTCGGCGGCTACATGGCAGAAAAGCTCGCCCTTGTGGCGCGAGTCGCGGCAGATGGCAACGCTGGGCTCGTCGAAGTTCGCCTTGAGGTAGTTGGCCAGGCCCTGCGTGGCGAGTGCGACCGTGTAGACGTTCATGCGGTTCGAGCCGGCGCCGAGAACGCCGCGCAGGCCTGCCGTGCCGAACTCGAGGTCCTGGAAGAACGCGTCCTCAATGGCCTTCTCGTCGCCCTTCATGGCGGCGAGCTGCTCGGCAAGCTCGGGGTCGGTGACCCTCTCCGCCCAGCGGGTGTACTCACGCATTGCGCGCTCGTTCATGCTGTGTGCTCCTTTTTGTTGTCCCAGCCGCCATGGCGGCAAGTTTTGACGGCCCCTATGGTACCGCGCGCCCAGGCCAAGGCACCTCACGGCAAAGCATATGCGTGCAAGCCCTATCTCGTCCCCAAATCCCTCAGGGGGCGCCATGAGATTGTTGGTATATGTGCGAGCCATATAATCTAAGTCTTGAATTGTGAGATTTCTTTCACTGAAGTTGTTAGAGAACGCAAGTCTGGGTACCATGCAGTGCGTCATCAAAAGCCACCCGCGGCAAAGTCGGGCAGGCACCGCGCAGCGCGCGGACAGCAAACGAGGAGGTTCCATCATGCAGTTGAGGCCTTTGGGAGATCGAGTCCTGGTCAAGCCCGAGAAGGCGGAGCAGAAGACTGCCTCCGGCCTGTACATCTCTTCTGGCGCTCAGGAGAAGCCCCAGCGCGGCGAGGTCATCGCTGTCGGCGCTGGCAAGCTCGATGCCAAGGGCGAGCGCATCCCCGTTGACGTCAAGGTCGGCGACGTTGTCATCTATGGCAAGTACGGCGGCAACGAGGTCAAGATCGACGGCGAGGAGTACCTGCTCATGCGCGACTCCGACATCTACGCCGTCGTCGAGGAGTAAGACCGCTCATATATAAGAGGGGCTTGCGCGCCTGGTGACTCGGCGACGCGCGGCCCCTTTTCCATTCACCCACTCATCAGGAGGTCTTGAACAATGGCTAAGCAGATTGCTTTCAACGCCGACGCTCGCGCCAAGCTCGCCAAGGGCGTCAACACCCTGGCTGACGCCGTGACTGTCACCATGGGCCCAAAGGGTCGTTACGTCGCCCTTGAGCGTTCCTACGGCGCCCCCACCATCACCAACGACGGCGTTTCCGTCGCCAAGGAGATCGAGCTGCCCGACCACATCGAGAACATGGGCGCCCAGCTCGTGAAGGAGGTCGCCACCAAGACGAACGACCTCGTGGGCGACGGCACCACGACCGCCACGCTGCTTGCCCAGGTCATCGTCAACGAGGGCCTGCGCAACGTCACCGCTGGCGCCAACCCGCTGGCCATCCGTCGCGGTATCGACAAGGCCGTCGAGGCTGTTGTCGAGCACATGAAGGGTGTTGCCAAGCCCGTCTCCTCCAAGGAGCAGATTGCTTCCGTCGGCACCATTTCCGCCGGCGATGCCAACATCGGCAACAAGATCGCCGAGGCCATGGAGGTCGTGGGCAAGGACGGCGTCATCACCGTCGAGGAGTCCCAGACCTTCGGCATCGACATCGACACCGTCGAGGGCATGCAGTTCGACAAGGGCTACATCTCGCCCTACTTCGCCACGGACAACGAGCGCATGGAGGCCAACTTCAAGGACCCCTACATCCTCGTGACCGACCAGAAGATCTCCAACGTTCAGGACATCGTGCCGCTGCTCGAGGACGTCATGCGTTCCGGTAAGCCGCTCGTGATCATCGCTGAGGACGTCGACGGCGAGGCTCTGGCCACCCTCATCCTCAACAAGCTGCGCGGCTCGCTGAACATCGCCGCCGTCAAGGCCCCCGGCTACGGCGACCGTCGTAAGCGCATGCTCGAGGACATCGCCGCCCTCACCGCTGCCACGCCCATCATGAGCGACCTGGGCTCCAAGCTCGCCGACGCCACGATCGACGACCTCGGCCGCGCCAAGTCGGTCAAGATCACGAAGGACAACACCACCATCGTCGACGGTGCCGGCGACAAGGCCGCCATCGACGCCCGCGTTGCTCAGATCAAGGGCGAGATGGAGAACACCAAGTCCGACTTCGACCGTGAGAAGCTCCAGGAGCGCCTGGCCAAGCTCTCCGGCGGCGTCGCCGTCATCAAGGTCGGTGCTGCTACCGAGTCCGAGATGAAGGAAATCAAGCACCGCATCGAGGACGCCCTGCAGGCTACCCGCGCTGCCGTTGAGGAGGGCATCGTCGCCGGCGGCGGCGTTGCGTTCATGGACGCCCTGCGCGGCCTCGACGAGCTGAAGCTTGACGACGCCGACGAGCAGATCGGCGTGAACATCGTCAAGAAGGCCCTGGCTGCGCCCGTGGCCACCATCGCGGCCAACGCCGGCTACGAGGGCCAGGTCGTCGTGGAGAAGGTCCGCAACATGGAGGCCGGCTGCGGTCTGGACTCCGCAAGCGGCAAGTGGGGCAACATGATCGAGATGGGCGTGCTCGACCCGGTCAAGGTTTCCCGCGTCACGCTGCAGAACGCTGCTTCCATCGCCGGCCTCATCCTCATCACCGAGGCCACGGTGACCGACATCCCCAAGGACACCACCATCGAGGACGCCATTAGCGCGGCTGCTGCCCAAGGCGGCCAGGGCGGCATGTACTAACAAGTCCCCGGAAGCGCTGTGGCCGCGTTCCCCGAAGGCTCATGTACGTCCAGTAGGCCAAAGGCCCGCACCGCGCACATCGCCTTCGGGCGCCTTGCCACAGCGCTTCCGTGCAACTGCTGCTGTGTGTGGATTGGCAGTTCTGGATTGGTAGTTTTTGCGGATGCCCCCTGCGAGGTTCTCGCGGGGGGCATTTTGGTTTATGGCTAGAAGCCTACATAGTTGCTGCGGCAGCGTTGCCCGAAGGGCGCTTTGCCGCAGCAGCTCTGTTTTTAGCGCAGCCGATGTGGCTGCGCTAGAGCGCACAAGCAGATTGGAGCACATGTGGAGTCCGTCCTGCCCGTCGTTCTCATGCTTGCCGCTGTCCTCGTGTCGAGTATTGTGGCCCAGATTTTCCCGAAGGCACCTGCCTCGCTCGTGCAGATTGTGCTCGGTGTCGTGCTTGCCATGAGCCCGGCTCCGGTTACCATCTCGCTTGACCCAGACTTCTTCCTCATCTTCTTCATCGCGCCCTTGCTCTACTGGGACGCCATCGAGGCGGACAAGAAGGCCCTGTGGCGTCAGCGCAGGCCCGTGTTGGCGCTGGCATTGGGACTCGTTCTGCTCATCGTGCTTGTCGTGGGCTTCTTCACGCATGCACTTGTGCCTTCCATTCCGCTCGCTGCGGCGTTTGCCCTGGGTGCGGCCTTGGGTCCCACCGATGCAGTGGCCGTCACCACGCTGGGTAAGCGCCTCTCCATCGATAAGAACCATAAGACGCTCCTGCAGGGAGAATGCCTGCTCAACGACGCGTCGGGCGTCGTGTCGTTTCAGTTCGCCATAGCGGCGCTGGTCACAGGCGCGTTCTCTGTGGTCGATGCGGGCCTGTCGCTTGCCTGGAGCTTTGTGGGCGGCATCGTGCTGGGCGCGCTTCTTGCCGCAATCAAGGGTTTCATCATCAATTTCGTGCGTCGCACCGGTCTGGAAGACGTGACGTTCCATGTGCTCGTGCAGGTGCTCACGCCCTTTGCCTTCTACTTTATAGCCGAGGAGCTAGGTGTTTCGGGCATCTTGGCGGTCGTGGCTGCTGGCATCGTGGACTCCTTCAACACGAGGGCTTTGATGCCCAGCACGGCGCGACTCAACATCGTGAGCACAAGCGTTTGGAAGGTCATCTCCTTTGCGCTCAACGGTATGTGCTTCGTGTTGCTGGGCACGCTTCTGCCCAACGCCACGGCGCGCACCTGGGCTAGCAGCTATCCCAATGAAACCCTCATTCTTGACGTCGTGCTCATCACCGTCGTGCTCATCGCGGTTCGCTTCGTGTGGTGCCTGGGGATGGAGCGCGTGAGGGTCCGCGAGGACGGCAAGCGCCACAAGATCGACGGCAAGGCGGCCAAGGACGCCCTTCTGCTCACGCTCGCCGGTCCCAAAGGTGCCGTGACGCTGTCCATCTGCCTCACCATCCCGCGCGTTGTGGGCACCGGCGAGGTCCTGCAGTGCCGCGAGCTGCTCATCTTCCTGGGGGCGGGCGTCATTCTCATAACGCTTCTGCTCGCCAATTTCGTGGTGCCGCTGCTTGTGCCCAAAAAGGAACCCCAGCTCACGCGCATTGAAGAGACGCAGGGTCGCGTGCAGGTGCTGCGCAATGTCATCCGTGAGCTGTCGCACGACGAGGCAATCGTCGACAAGCGCGCGTTGCGCCGCGTCATCGCGACCTACGAGACGCGCATCGACCGCATAAAGAAGGCCTCTTCGATGGAGGACAAGGCGGAGGACAGCCTGCATGAGCGCGCCGTGGCGTGGGAGGCCGTGCGCGTGAACAAGGCCATCCGCGACCATGAGGTCGCGCCCGTCGTGGGCTATGGCTATCTGTGGGAGCTCGAGCGCAAGCTTTCGCGCATCCACCACAAGGGGGAGATACGCTGGCTTCTGCGCAATGCCTCGGGCTGGTTCGGAGTGCTGCTCCAGACCGGTTCCCAAGATTGGGGGCTGGGGGAAGATGCGCGTGAGAAGCGCCGCCGCGCCCGCGACTCCCTGCGCCTGTCGTGTGCCGAGTACGTGCTCTCAGAGCTTGCTGAGGTTGAGCCTGACGACGGCTTCGATGAGGAGGCTATTGTCCATCTGACGCTGGAGTACCAGCGTATGGCTGCTGCGGCGCGTTCAAACGGCCAGTCGGCCCGCTCGCGTCTGGGCGCGTCCATGGTGCCCACCGACGCCATCATGCGCCGTGCACTTCTGATCGAGCGCGAACAAATTCGAATAGCCTTCGACAATGAGCTCATTTCACGCGAGACCGTGCGTTCGATGCGCGATAATGTTTCGGCGATTGAGTTTGGGTTGCAGCAATAAGGGATGCTGCTGCCGGATTGGAGGATCTGGCACTCGCGCCCGCTCTTTCTGAAAGACGCCTCAGGTATCTGGCAGGTCTTTGTGGGTCTATCGATTCACGTATGTTTCAGCGGTTTGGGGTAAACCTTCAATAGTCAAAAAACGACGGCCCCTCTGTGAGGCCTGGGAGTAGGAAGGACACAGCATATGAGTACCTTCAACAAGAACAACGAGCCGGTCATTGAGTTCGCTCCTGAAAGCGCCCGCACCCGTGCACGCATGGGACTCTCGGGCAAGATCGTTGCCGGCGCACTTGCGCTGTCGATTGGCCTTGCGGGCGGCGCGTTCATGACGAGCGCCGCTTCCTCCAACCTGGCTGTTGCCGATGAGAGCTCCACGGTTGCCACCGCGCCTGCTGACGAGAATGCCGCCGGCACGGCCGGCGCCGTCGACACCGATCCCACGCTCGCTGAGAGCGTGGCCGAGAAGGTCCTGCCTTCGGTGGGCACCGTCTATGCTCTTGTGGGCACGCAGGGTTCGGTGGGCGTGGCAAGCGGATCGTGCGTCGCGCTTGACACCGAGGGTCACATCCTCACGAACTACCACGTCATCGAGGGATACGACAACGTGGACGAGCAGGACGAGCCCGTCATTCAGGTCGTCATGGGCGACGTGGCCTATGATGCCACCATTGTGGGCACCGATCCTACGAGCGACATTGCCGTACTCAAGATTGAACCGGGTGACGAGCAGCTGACCCCCATCGAGTTCGGCGACTCTGACGCCCTTAAGGTGGGCTCGTGGGTCATGACGGTGGGCAGCCCCATGGGCGAGGACACCTCGGTCTCCACCGGTATTGTCTCGGGCGTCAACCGCACCACCACCATCCAGCTGAACGACACCACCGCCTACTACGTGGGCGCCATTCAGTCCGACGCCATGATCAACGAGGGTTCCTCGGGCGGTGCCATGGTCAACGCCAACGGCGAGCTGGTGGGTATGACCACCTACAACGCCTCCAGCACCGGTGACTGGGCGGGCATGAGCTATGCCATCCCCTCCAACTACATCAAGGACGTCGTCGACCAGCTCCTGAGCGACGGCGTGGCGAGCCACCCGCAGCTGGGCATGCACGTGTCTAACATGAACGACTACTACGCCTATTACAGCCAGGTCGGCTCGTCCAACACCATGTCTTCCTCCCTTATGGGCGCCTATGTGCAAGATGTCATGAAGGGCTCGGGTGCCGAGCAGGCTGGCATCCAGGCCGGTGACGTCATCACCGCGTGCGATGGCGAGCAGATTTACTCTGCCAACGACCTCATCATCCAGGTGCGTTCGCACAAGATTGGCGACACGGTGACCCTTACGGTCGAGCGCGACGGCGAGGAGCAGGAGTTCGAGGTCACGCTGGGCAAGGACACCGACTACACTGAGGAAGAGGCCTCCGACGCCACCGAGCAGGACGGCAGCGGCAAGGTCAAGAGCATCATCGACTACCTGTTTGGCAGCGCCGACGACGAGTCTTCCAACGATGCTGAAGGCCCCTCTGGCGTGTTCTCCGGTCAGGATTCTTATGACGGCGCGTATGGCTCCGGTTCTGACGAGGGCTATGGCCCCGATTACGGCTATGGCCAGGGCTATGGGTATGGCACCGGCGATGGTTACGGCTATGGCCAGGGCTATGGCTATGCGATGCCCGGCTGGGGCTATGGTTTCTTCTATGCTCCCGGCTACGGCTATGGTTACGACATGTCGGGCCAGGTGCAGGGCCAGTCTGCTGCTGAGGCGGCGGTAAACGCCTAAGCGTCTCGCCGAGGCAAACCCCGGCGACTCTTTGCCAATCAAGTTCTTCGTAAGGCCCGTGGGATTCCCCGCGGGCCTTTTTGTGTCTTGCGTATGCGCAGGATGTGCTTTCGCCTGGGCCTGTTGTGCGCTCGGCGAATGCTGTGTTAACGGATGTTTACGGAAATGCCTGAGAAATCTTGCCGCCCTACTGTGACAGTGGCTCAAAGGCCATTCAACGTGTCGCTCTCACCGGAAAGGACGGGATGCATGAAGAAGATAGAGGCAATCGTTCGCCCTGAGGCTGTCGAAGAAGTAAAGAGCGCCCTGTTCGCCGCAAACGTCGAAGGCATGACGATCTCACAGGTGCAGGGAGCCGGCAACCAGCACGGCTGGACTGAGTACTATCGGGGAACCGAGGTGCTCGTGCGCATGCGGGCTAAGGTCAAGATAGAGATCGTCCTACCTGACGAACGCGTCGATACGGTTGCCGATATCATCCTGGCGGCCGCCCGTACCGGCAAGGAAGGGGAGGTGGGCGATGGCAAGATTTTCATCTACCCCGTGGAAGAGGCCATTCGCATCCACACCGGCGAGCGTGGGGTCGAGGCGATTCTCACGAGCAAGGTCGAGCAGGACGCAGTGACGGCCTAGTTTTGTGCATCTAGTGGTGAAAGGCATTTCTTCGAGAAAGTACTTGCCTTCCATCGCGTCTTCCTGCAAAATACTCTCCTGCAGCACGTGGTGGGAGTAGCTCAGTTGGCAGAGCGTCGGATTGTGGCTCCGAAGGTCGAGGGTTCGAGCCCCTTTTCTCACCCCATTTGCGCCGTTAGCTCAGCTGGCCAGAGCAGGGGACTCTTAATCCCAAGGTCCAGGGTTCGAATCCCTGACGGCGCACCATGTGAACTTCGAAACGCCCGGAAGGCTTAGGCCCTCCGGGCGTTTTTTGTTGCGCGTCGCCGCCAGGCGTCTGTTGGGGAAGGCGCCGACATGTATGGGGCGCCGTATGCGCCGGGCGCGTGGTTTCGTGTGTGCGGAAGTGAGGCGGAACCGTGCCGATGGGGCAGCAGACATCGTGCATGCAACACGAGGCGGAACCGTGCTGATGGGGTGACGGACAAGGCGTGTGTGGCCTTGGGCTTGCGGGCGCGCGTGTCTCAAAATCAGCCTGCGGCCTTATGGCGGCCGAGGACGGCACTCGGTCTCTCGGCGCATTTGCGCCATTGCCCCCAAGGGTATTCCAGCGTGAAAATGCGCTTACCCAGGCGGGGTAATTGTTTTTATTTTACCTGGTAGATATACAAATATAAGATTACCCCGGCTGGGCAATGGCCGGAGAGGGCCAGGCGGGCCATTATGGGCGTCAGCGACGCGGTCAAGCGCAGGGATGCCTGCAGGCGTGCGCCGCGAACGAGTGTGTTCCCATATAAGTTGAACGCAACGGAAGGACATTGACCATGAACGAGACCCTGACCCGCCGTAACTTCGTTGCCGGTGCCGCACTTGCTGGTGCAGGCGTCGCCGCTGCCGCCAGCCTGGCCGGCGCCACCGCCGCCCAGGCCCAGGATGCCCTGACCGCCGAGGGCAACCCCGCTTGGCTGGGCGAGGCGCCCGAGGTTGCCGAGGCCGACATCACCGAGACCCTCGAGACCGAGGTCCTCATTTGCGGCTTCAACACCGGTGGCGTGCCTTGCGCGCTCTCCTGCGCCCAGAACGGCAGCAAGACCCTCGTCATCGAGCGTGACGCCGAGGAGACTTGCCAGAAGATGCGCGAGGACATCGGCGCTATGAACTCCAAGCTCCAGCTCGCCTCTTTCGACGAGTTCCCCGAGTTCAAGATCGAGGAGAAGGACGCCGTCGAGGACATCGTCCGTTACGCCAACGGCTTCTGCAACTACGACCTCATCAAGATGTGGGCCCAGCGCTCCGGCGAGGTCATCGACTGGGTCACCGACACCATCGAGGCTTCCGGCAAGTTCGTCATGGAGTTCGAGGGTGGCGTTGGCAACCAGGACGGCGAGGGTCGCGACCGCGCCTACGCCACCGGCCACAGCCCCCAGAAGACCGAGGCCGCCGGCGATGACGACTCCTACACCAAGGTCATGCGTCAGGCCGCCATCGACGCCGGCGCCGAGGTGCGCTGGAGCTGCCCCATGGTCAAGCTTGAGCAGGACGAGGCTGGCCGCGTGACCGGCGCCATCGCCCAGGACACCACTGACGGCCACTATGTGCGCATCAACGCTTCCAAGGGCGTCGTGCTTGCCACGGGCGGCTACTCCACGAATACCGAGATGATGTGCGCCCTGCAGCCCGAGATCGTCGACGGCCGCATCCTGTGCACCTCCGGTTCCACCGACGACGGTTCGGGCATCAAGGCCGGCATGTGGCTCGGCGCCCGCAAGGACCCGATCGGCACCTCGATTCTCTTCAACCGCTGCTGCGTCACGCCCGACGAGGTTGCCGGCAACGGCGTTGTGGGCCGCTGGTTCTGGTTCGGCGAGCAGCCCTTCCTCAAGGTCAACCTCAATGGCGAGCGCTTCTGCAACGAGAGCGGCCCCTACGACTACATGCTGCACTCCACGTGGAGCCAGCCCTACCATACCTACTGCGACATCTGGGATTCCGACGCCAAGGCCAAGGCCGAGCAGCTCAACGAGGTCGGCTGCTGCCGCCTGTTCCCCTTCGACAACGGTGCCAAGAACAACATCCCGTTCGACGTGGTGTGGAACAACATGAACGCCAAGCTCATCGAGGATGGCTACATCCAGCAGGCTGACACCATCGAGGAGCTCGCCGAGAAGCTCAACATCCCTGCTGAGAACCTTGTAGCCACCGTTGAGAAGTACAACGGCTACTGCGACGAGGGCGCCGATCCCGATTACTACAAGGAGGCCTACCGCCTCACGAAGCTCGACACGCCCCCGTACTACGGCGTGCGCACCGGCTCCTGGCACCTCGCCACGTTCGACGGCCTGCTCATCAACACCCACATGCAGGTGCTTGACCAGGACAACAACCCCATCGAGGGCCTCTATGCCATCGGTGACTGCTCGGGCGGCTTCTTCTGCGTGAGCTATCCCAACCTGTTCACCGGCCTCGCGTGCGGGCGGACTACCACCGAGGCCTACATCCTCGGCCAGGAGTTCGCCAACTAGGGAGTTGCAGAACCTCAGGCGCCGCGTTCCACAGGCGCTCATGTACTCCAGTACACATCGCGCCTGTGCGCCTTGCGCCTGAGAACCTGCGTTTTGATGGGTTGCGGAACCTGATGCGCTGCGTTCCGCGATGCCTAGAGTACTCCAGTACACGTCGGCATCGCGCGCCTTGCGCATCAGAACCCGCTTTTTGAGGAGTTGTGGAACCTGATGCGCTGCGTTCCGCGGAGCCTCATGTACTCCAGTAGGCCAAGGACCCGCACCGCGCACATCGACTCCGCGCGCCTTGCGCCTGAGAACCTGCGCTTTAGAGGGATGCGGAACCTGATGCGCTGCGTTTCACGGAGCTGTGATGCCTCGTGATGTGGGGTTAGAGGGAAGTTTGAGTGTTTGAGGGGGCAGTCTTCGGCCATGGGCTGGGGGCTGCCCCTTTCGCGTGTAGAATCGCGGGTGTAAAAGCGGTTTGCGCGCGAAGGGGGCGGGACGGTGGCACAGGCACTACGACAGGTGCGCGAGTTTTGCCGGGTGACGTTTGCCAGTCGCGAGTTCAGGCTTGTCTGTTGCGCGATGGGTATGGCGGGCCTTACCGTGCAGCTCATGAACCGGTCGCTCTTTCCCCTGTTTGACGGCGTGTTTACCTACGCGCGTGATATCTCGATTACGTGCAGCGCGCTCGTCTCCATTGCGCTCGGCCTTATCTCGCTTGCCCGGCCTGCGCTTCTGAGCGGCAGGCGCCTCTTTTTCTCGATGTTGGTCATCTGGGCGCTTGGCGTCGTTGGCGTGCTTGCGGGACTGGGCTTGCGTGTCCCTGCTCTGCTGGTGCCGGGCGCATGTCTGCTTGTGACAAGCCGCGGATGGACCTCCATCAGTTCGAACCTGGCTGCTGTGTCACTGCCTGCGCCCCAGGCAGTCGTCGCCATTACGATGGGTGCTGTGTTTGCGCAGCTGTTCGACCTGCTTGTGCGCGTCGCTCTTCCTCAACAGGTTTCTGCCGTTTTGCTTGTGGTTCTCATTCCTGTTTGCCTGGTGTGCGCCCATCGCCGCGCCGGCGCCCTTGCTGACGAGATTGCCGCCGGTCCTGCCGCCGCCGAGCTTTCCGTCACGCGCCCTGCCTCGTATGTGCCGCTTACGAGCAACCTCTATATCTGCATCATTCTCGTACAGGTTGCGTTTGGCTTTGCGCTGCGCTTCGGCGAGGTGGCCGGCGTGCCGTCTTTTGGCAACCTTGGCCTTGGGTTCGCAGTCGTGCTTGTGTTGGTGACGCTCGCGCTGGGCGGACGATTCATCGGCGACGAGATCGTCAACGTGTCGCTTTTGGCCCTCACTGCGGGCTTTTTGCTTGTCATGGTGGGCGGTTCGAGCAGTGTCATGCTGGCGAACGGCCTTCTTACGGTTGGTACCTGTGTGTTCGGCATCGCCCTCAATTTCACGCTTGTCGCCCTCGCTGCCCGCAACCCTCTGGCCGCCCTGTCCATCGTGGGATGGGGTCAGGGCATGTCAGGCCTGGCAACGACGTTGGGCGCCCTTCTGGGCACCACGGCAAACCGCATCGAGGTTGCGGCCGGCCACCAGCAGCTCGCTTTCTTTGTCGCCGTCATGCTGCTGGTTCTTGTCGCCTACATTCTCTTTGGCCTGCGTGGGTTTTCACTGCGTGCCACGATCGAGGGTGTTGTGCCTCCCGAGCCCGACATCGAGGTCCACGTCTCTGCCGATGAGGTTTTCGCTGAGCGTTGCGCCCAGGTGGCGTCCGATCATCAGCTCACGCCCCGCGAGGCCGAGGTGTTCGAGATGCTTGCGCGCGGGCGCAACCGCGAGTACATCGAGGAGCGCCTGAGCGTTTCGCGCAACACCGTCAAGGCCCACGTCAAGCATATCTATGCCAAGCTCGACATCCACTCTCACCAGGAGCTCATCGACTTGGTCGAGGGCAAAGGCGAGTAGGGAAGGCGCGGCGCCTTTCTCGTGTCGGCAATATTTTCAATATTTTATTGATATCTGCGGCGAACACGACTTGAAACATGGCCGTGCTAAAATGAAACCCCGTAACTTAACGGCTGCCGCCGCGTACGGCATGGCGAGAGGAACGGGAACTCACCTATGACAAAACATGTATTCGTGACTGGCGGAGTCGTATCATCCCTGGGTAAGGGCATTACTGCAGCGTCCTTGGGCCGCCTTCTCAAGAGCCGCGGCTACAAGGTCACGATGCAGAAGATGGACCCCTACCTCAACGTCGACCCTGGCACGATGAGCCCCTTCCAGCACGGCGAGGTCTTCGTAACCGACGACGGCCATGAGGGCGACCTCGACCTGGGCCACTACGAGCGCTTCATCGATGAGAGCCTCAACCGCGACTCCAATGTCACACAGGGCTCGGTATACCAGACCCTCATCAACCGCGAGCGCCACGGTGACTTTCTCGGCGGCACGGTCCAGGTCATTCCCCATGTCACCAACGAAATCAAGGCTCGCATGCACCGCGTGGCCGACAAGGCCGGCGCCGACGTCGTCATCACCGAGATCGGCGGTACCATCGGCGACATCGAGTCACAGCCTTTCATCGAGGCCATCCGCCAGTTCCGCAAGGATGTGGGATACGAGAACGTCTGCTATATCCACGTGTCGCTGCTTCCCTACATCGCCGCGTCGCACGAGGTGAAGACCAAGCCCACCCAGCATTCCGTCAAGGAGCTGCGCGGCCTGGGTGTCTCTCCTGACATCATCGTCCTGCGCGCCGACCACGAGGTCGACGACAAGATCTGCCACAAGATTGCGTCGTTCTGCGACGTCGACCCCGACGAGGTCTTTGTAAACGGCGACTGCCCCTCCATCTACGACGTGCCCAAGATGCTTGCCGACCAGGGCTTTGACCTCAAGGTCTGTGAGCGTCTGGGCCTTGACCCGCGCACGTCCGACATGGCCGAGTGGGATGCCTTCCTCGATGCCAAGGCGGCCGCCGAGGCAACCCGCGACACGCTCGGCGAGGTCAAGATTAAGCTTGTGGGTAAGTACACCCAGCTTCCCGACGCATACCTGTCGGTCATCGAGGCTCTGCACCATGCCGGCGTTGCCAACGGCCGCGCCGTTGACATCGAGCTCATCGACGGCGAGACACTTTGCGACGCCAATGCCGACGAAGTTCTGGGCAGCGCCGACGGCATCCTTGTTCCTGGCGGTTTTGGCTCGCGCGCATTCGAGGGCAAGATTTGCGCCGCCCGGTATGCTCGCACGCACAAGATTCCTTACCTTGGCATCTGCCTGGGCCTTCAGGTTGCCGTGACCGAGTTTGCCCGTGACGTGCTTGGCTGGGCTGATGCCAACTCTGCTGAGTTCAGCGAGACGACTCAGCATCCCGTCATTGCTCTCATGCCCGACCAGGCCGGTATCGTCGATATGGGCGGCACCATGCGCCTGGGCGCCTACCCCTGCGACGTCGTCGCTGGTACGCTGGGTGCCGAGGCCTATGGCCAGGAGCATATCTCCGAGCGTCACCGCCATCGTTTCGAGGTGAACAACGAGTTCCGCCCCCAGCTTGTGGAGGCGGGCCTGGTTGTGTCGGGCACCTCGCCCGACGGCCGCCTCGTCGAGATGATCGAGCTTCCTCGCGACGTCCATCCCTGGTTTGTCGCGGGCCAGTTCCACCCCGAGTTTTGCAGCCGCCCCACCAAGCCGCACCCCTTGTTCCGCGACTTCATCAAGGCCTCCTGCGCTCGGGCCGACGAGCGGTAAGCTGTGACGGCGCCGAAGACTGACAGAGCGAATCAGGCCAGGTCCGCCCTTGAGGCGGGCTTGGCCGACTATATCGATTACCTGCGCGTTGAGAAGGGCTCTTCCAAGAACACGGTGGATGCCTACAGGCGTGACCTGACCGCCTGGGTCGCATGGCTGGCAGACGAGCACAATGTCAACGCTCCCGACCAGGTGGAACGCGGTCTTGTGGAAGCGTACCAGGCCCACCTACACGACAAGGGCAAGGCCGCTACGAGCATCCAGAGGGCTGTCTCGGCCATCAAGGGCCTGCATAAGTTCCTCTATGTCGACGGGCTTGCGGAAAAGCTTCCTACTTCTGAGGTGAAAGCTCCCCGCAAGCCCCAGCGCCTGCCTGAGACCATCTCGGTGGAGAAGGCTTTCGAGTTGCTTGACCAGCCGTTTCCTGAAACGCCCATCGGCATGCGCGACAAGACGATGCTCGAGGTGCTCTACGGCTGCGGCCTGCGTGTGAGCGAGCTTGCAGGTCTCGACCTTTCCGCCTGCTATCTCGACGCCGGATTCCTGCGTATCTTTGGCAAGGGCAGCAAGGAGAGGCTTGTGCCCATCGTTGGCAGCGCGCTTGTTGCGCTGCGGACGTATCTCGATGAGGGCCGACCTTTCTTGCATCTGACCTCGTCGGCGGCATCTCAAGACCCCCGCGCGGTCTTCCTCAACGCTCGCGGTGGGCGCATCAGCCGACAGAGCATCTTCAATGTGGTGGAGCGTTGCGGAGCCGCCGTGGGCATCGCGGGCCTGCATCCCCACGTGCTCCGCCACGCCTTTGCAAGCCACATGCTTGCCGGTGGCGCTGACCTGCGCGTTCTCCAAGAAATCCTCGGTCATGCGGACATATCCACGACGCAGATTTACACGCATGTGGATAGGGAGCATATACGCGAGGAATACTACCTCTCTCACCCCCGCGCCCACATGTAGCAAGTTGCAGAACCTCACGCGCTGCGTTCCGCAGGGCCTCACGTACGTCCAGTACACATCGCACCTGTGCGCCTTGCGCATCAGAACCCGCCTTTTAAGGAGATGCGGAACCTGGCCTGCTGCGTTCTCGGGAGGCTCACGTACGCCAAGTACACGTCGCCTCCCGGCGCCTTGCGGACGAGAACCCGCGTTTAAAGAGTTGCAGAACCTCACGCGCTGCGTTCCACAGGGCCTCACGTACGTCCAGTACGCATCGGCCCTGCGCGCCTTGCGCGTGAGAACCTGCTTTTTATGGGAGATGCAGAACCTCACGCGCGGGGTTTGCTGTGTGTGGGGTGGGATGAAGTGGGGGAAAAGAGCTATGAAGTTGCATGGAGTGGGATAAAAGCACTCCGCTATGGTGTATCCTGACAGTCAAGTTGGACGATTCGGCTCAAAATCAGGCTGAGAGGAGGCGCGCATGGATATCGAGACGCAAGATACGTGCTTTACCGGCGTTGCCGAGCACACGCTCGACGCAAAGGGTCGTGTCTCGCTTCCCGCCAAGGCGCGCCGCTATCTGCCCGAGATTGTGAAGTGCGTCCTGTCTCTGGACAAAAAGGCGGTCTACGTCTTTGCGCCCGAGGCCTACGACGCATGGGTCAAGTCGTTCTTCAACGAGGGCTTCAACCCGCGCTCCACGCGCGACGTGCAGCTTCGCACGCGCCTGCTTGCATTTACCGAAGAGACCGCCATTGACTCGGCCGGTCGCATCGGCATCCCAGGCAGGTTGCGCCAAATCGTGGGCCTCGACAAGGACGTCGCCATCGTGGGCGGCGGGGACCATCTCGAGGTCTGCGACGGAGCTGCCTATCGGCGTGCGGAGGAAGACCTGCTCGCCCTGGATTTTTTGGAGGAGTAGCAGGTGACTACACAGGAACTCGCCGGGGCCGAAGCCCCTCAGGTTGAATTTCATCACATCCCCGTCATGCTTGACGAGGTCCTTGAGACGCTGCACCCCACTGACGGCGACGTCGTGTGCGACTGCACGCTCGGCGGCGCCGGCCACTCCCTTGAGATGGGCAAGCTGTGCGGCCCCACGGGCATGCTCATCGGCGTCGACCAGGACGACCTCGCCCTGGCAAACGCCGGCGCGCGCATTCGCGAGCAGCTGCCCGAGCTGAGGTCCCTGCAGCTCAAGGGCAACTTCTCCGAGCTCGACCGCCTGCTGCAGCAGGCCGAGGTCCCCGGTGTCGATTGCTTCCTGTTCGACCTGGGCGTGAGCTCGCCCCAGCTCGACATCCCCGAGCGCGGCTTTTCCTATCACGAGGACGCCCCGCTTGACATGCGCATGGACACGGCCAACAACACACTGACTGCCTATGAGGTCGTGAACCACTACACCGAGGCCGACCTGGCTCGCATCCTTCGCGTCTACGGTGAGGAAAAGTGGGCTTCTCGCATTGCGTCTCGCATCGTCGCCCGCAGGGCAAGCGTCCCGATCGAGACGACGCTGCAGCTGGTCGACGTCATCAAAGAGGGCATCCCGGCGGCCGAGCGTCGAAGCGGCGGCCACCATCCGGCGCGTAAGACGTTTCAGGCCATCCGCATCGAGGTCAACCACGAGATGGATGCGCTCAAGTCCGGCTTGGACGCGGCCGTGCGTTGGCTCAACCCGGGTGGCCGCATCTGCGTCATCAGTTACCACTCGCTTGAGGACCGCATCGTGAAGGAGACGTTCAAGTCCTTCACGGAGAGGTGCACGTGCCCGCCCGGCCTTCCGGTGTGCGTGTGCGGCTGCAAATCTGTACTGAAACTCCAAGAACGCAAGCCTCGCGTTCCCAGTGAAGAAGAGATTGTACGTAATCCGCGCTCTCGCTCCGCTAAGGTCCGATCCGCGGTGAAATTGGTCTAGAATCACTACCCCTGTGCCGCACACGACGGCACGCGATGACATGAGGAGGTGACAGGGTTGGCACGATACGACGACAACACAGCTTACGATATGCATGCCTATGCTATGCCTGAGCAGACCGCGCCACAGCACGAGCGCGTGCGCCGCGATTGGAACGTCGTGGAGGGTGGAAACTCCCCGCATGCCACAACGCCGCTGTCGCCTGTTGTTATCACTGTTGCTAAGTGCGTCGGTGCTCTTCTTGCTACCGTGCTGCTCACGGGCCTTGTCAAGGTGTTCCTTGTTGCAGCGACGTTCGGCTACCTTTCCCAGAACACCGACCTCGACACTCAGCTTGAGGCAGCGCGCTACAGCGCCTCCGAACTTGAGGTGCAGAACTCGATCTACAGCGACAAGGATCGCGTCTGGTCGATTGCGACGCAGGTCTACGGCATGACCTATCCTGAGCAGAGTGCCGAGGTGGACCTATCCGGCGTCCCGGCTGATATGGCCGCAGAAACCGAGTAGCCATGTCCGCGCGCGATGAAGAATCGCGGGTGCGCAGCTCCTCCGGGCGCGACTCGTCCAAGACCGCTCCCGGTACCAGCAGGCCGGGCGCCCCTGAGCGCAACGATGCCCCCAACACCGTTTCAGCCGAAGAGCGGCCCAGCGCCAGGCGCGCGCAAGACAGCGTGCCCGGCAAGCTTGCCCAGCATGCCCTGGCCTGGTTTTACGAGACGCCCTATTCCCGTGAAACGGTGGTGGGCGGTGTCCTCGGCCTGGCCTTTTTTGTTGTAACTGCCAAGCTCTTCTATCTTCAGGCAATAGAGACGGGCGAGATTTCGACGGACGCCTCTGAGGAGCGTACGGCAAACCTCACGCTGCCCCATAGGCGCGGCGCCATTTACGACCGCAACGGCAACGTGCTCGCCCGCTCGGTCGACGCCGTCAACATCGCCATCCACCCCAACGTGGTGCAAAAAAACGATGCGATCAACGCCACCGCCAACCTCATTGCCGAGGTGCTCGGTGGCGACGCGAGCACGTATGCCGACATCTGCTCGCGCGACTCGGTGTACGAATATCTTGCCAAAAACGCCGACCCTCTGTTGAAGGCAAACCTCAAAGCCGCTCTTGAGACGGCCAACCTCGAACGCAAGAAGGCCGGCCTTGTCGCGCTTTCGGGCTTTGAGTACGAGGATGTGCAGAAGCGCGTGTACACGCAGGGCGAGGTCGCGGGCAACGTCATCGGCATCATTGGTGGCGATGACAACAAGGGCATCACGGGCCTTGAGCTTCAATATGAAGATGTGCTCTCCGGCACCGACGGCTACCTTGTGCAGGAGCGTTCCCGCGACGGCGATCCCATCGTGGGTGGCGAGGCCGTGCGCATCGACCCCGTCGACGGCGAGAACATCGTTATATCCATCGACCTTGACATCCAGCGTACGGCGCAGGAGCAGATTGCGAAGGCCGTGGCTGAATGGGGCGCCCGCTCGGGCGTTGCCATTGTGATGCAGCCCGAGACCGGCGAGGTCCTTGCATGCGTCTCCACGCCCTACCTCGACCTGTCCAACATCAAGGCCGCTACGACCGAGGCGTTCAACGTCAAATGCGTAAGCGACTCCTATGAGCCCGGCTCCACGTTCAAGCCGATTACGGCTTCCGCTGCCATCGACCTGGGCATTGCCACTCCCACGACAAACTACTATTGCCCTGCCGAGATCCAGGTCGGTGACGACTGGGTCGGCGATTCGGACAAGCGCGATTACGACATCGATCTCACGCTCACCGAGGTGCTCGAGCGTTCGAGCAACGTCGGCATGGTCGAGTGTGCCGAGGGCCTCGGTTCCCGGAACTTCTACGAATACACGCAGCGCTTCAAAATCGGCACCCTTACGGGCATCGATTACCCCGGCGAGGTCTCGGGCATCGTGCCCGAGTACAGCGAGTACACCGGCGCTTGGGCGTCCATGGCGTTTGGCCAGGCACTCGCCGTGCCCCCGTTCCAGATGGCCCGCGCCATCAGCGCCATCGCCAACGACGGCGTGCTCGTGCAGCCGCATTTCCTTGTGAGCATCGCAGGGCAGCAGCAGAACTATCCCGAGGTGGGCAGGGCCATTTCGTCCGACACGGCCCGCCAGGTCTCTGAGATGATGTACAGCGTCATCGAGAACGGCTACGGCAACACCGGCAAGGTTGAGGGGTATCGCCTGTCGGGCAAGACCGGTACGGCCGAACGCGTTGACGACACGACCGGCTTGTACTTCGCAAACACGAACACGGTGTCGTTCATCGGCTTCGGCCCCACCGACGACCCGAAGGTTCTCGTATACGTCATGATCGACTATGTAACCGGCGCCACGGGCTCGGAGGCTGCGGGTCCCGTGTGGTCCGTCATCATGGAGACGGCTCTGAAAAAGCTTCAGATTCCGCCTTCATATTAGGTTGTTTGCACGAAAGGAGAGGCTCGATGTTTAACGCCGAGCCGCGTGAGATCGCCCAGGCGGTCTGCGCGCGCGTCATAGAGTGCCCGGGGCAGCCCCGACGTGTTGTGGGGGTCGCCATCGACTCGCGCAAGGTTGAGGACGGTTGCCTGTTCGTCGCCCTTGTGGGTGAGCGCGTCGACGGCAACGACTACGTTGGGCGGGCGCTTGAGGCAGGCGCGGCGGCGGTCATCATGACCCGCGAGCCTACCGAGACTGAGTTTGCGCGTGCCCGTGCCTGCAATGCGGCCCTGCTCCTGGCCGCTTCGGGAGAGAAGGCGCTGCAGGACCTTGCCTCTTGGTGGCGTGACAAGCTGCATTGCGTGGTGGTCGGCGTCACAGGGTCGTCGGGCAAGACCACGACGAAGGAGATGTGCGCGCGCGTTCTTGCGACCAAGTTCAAGACGCATGCCACTGCCGGCAACTTCAACTCCACGCTCGGTGCGCCCCTCACGGTGCTGTCGTGCCCGCTCGACGCCGAGGCGCTCGTGGTGGAGATGGGCATGAACGCCATGCATGAGATTGAGGCCATCGCCGCTGTCGCCCGTCCCCACATCGGCATCATCACGAACGTGGGCACGGCGCACATCGGCATCCTCGGCAGCCGTCTCAACATTGCCCGCGCAAAGTCCGAGCTGGTCGCGGCTTTGGGGCAGCAAGCGGGCAACTCCCTGGACGTTGAGCCTTGCGTGCTTTTGTGGGGTCAGGACGACTACACCCCTTGGATCGCCAGCAACGTTGCCGCCCCTGCGGGCGTGCGCACCCTCACGTTTGGCACAAGCGAGGCCGACGACGCGTCGTGCGCAAACGTCGAGCTCGACGAGTTGGGGTGCGCCCATGGTGCGGCGACGCTGCCAAGCGGCGCTTCCATGCAGCTTGACCTGGGCCTTCCCGGTGTCCACAACGTGAGCGACGCGCTTGCTGCGGCCGCCATGGGCGACCTGCTCGGTATCGCTGCCGGGCAAATCTCCCAGGCGCTTGCGGGTCTTCGCCTGGAGGGCAACCGTCAGCAGGTCGTGCGCTGCGCTGCCGGCATCACGCTCATCAACGACTGCTACAACGCAAACGCCGACTCGATGCGCCGCGCGCTCGACGTGCTCTGCAGCCTCAAGGCAACCCGCCGTATTGCCTGCTTGGGCGACATGGGCGAGCTGGGAGAGAATTCCGAGGTCATCCATGCCGCCGTGGGAGGGTATGCCGCCGGCAAGGGCGTCGACGTGCTTGTGGCCGTGGGGCCGCTCTCGCGTTCCATGGCCCAGGCGGCCCTGCTCATGGGTATGAGCGAGAACAACGTGGTCGAGGTCGCAGATGCCGCCGGTGCCGCGAACGTTTTGAAGGAACTTGCATGTGAGGGCGACGCGTTGCTCGTCAAGGCCTCGCATTCAACCGGATTGGAAAAGACTGTCGAGGCGGTGACCCAGGCATGGGCATAGCATCTAACTACCCGAGCTACGTAATTTTCGTCGCGATCTTTGTGGCGGCGGCAATCGTGTGCGTTCTCATGCCCGGTTGGATCAAGCTGTTGCGTCGCAACAAGATTGGCCAGCAAATCAGGGCCGACGGCCCGCAGCGCCACCTGCAGAAGCAGGGCACGCCCACCATGGGTGGCGTCGTCATCCTCACTGCCGTCATTGTGGCGACGCTCGTGCTGGCTCCGATGAACGCCCCGCTTGCGCTTGCGATGCTTGCAACCGTTCTCACCGGCCTTTTGGGCTTCGCTGATGACTTCGAGTCGGTGGCCCATAAGCGCTCGCTTGGCCTCACGCCTTCCGCCAAGCTTATCGGCCAGGCGCTTATCGTCATCATCTTCACGCTTGCGGCTGTCAACGTGGCCGGCGTGTCGCCGGTCGTGAGCCTTTTTGGCCTGGTCGACATCGACCTGGGCGTTCTTACCACCACGATTGCCGGCGTGCAGGTGCCTTGGCTCTACCTCGTGTTCGTCTACCTGCTTATGGCGGGCTTCTCCAATGCCGTCAACCTCAACGACGGCCTTGACGGTCTGTGCGGTGGCTGCTCGGCAGTGACCCTGGGCGTCATGGGCATGGTGGCGTTTGCCCAGGGCAACCTCGGCCTGTCGGTTTTTGCCTTTGCGTGCGTGGGCGCGTGCATCGGCTTTCTGTGGTTCAACTGCTATCCGGCGTCCATCTTCATGGGCGATACCGGCTCTCTCGCCCTGGGCACGGCCTTTGCCGCCATCGCGGTGCTTACCAAGAGCGAGGTCGCTTCCATCGTGATCGGCGGCATCTTCATCGTCGAGGTCATGAGCGTCATCATCCAGGTGGCAAGCTTCAAGCTCACCCACAAGCGCGTGTTCCTTATGGCGCCTCTGCACCATCACTTTGAGAAGAAGGGTTGGGCGGAGACGAAAGTCGTCACGAGGTTCTGGATCATCAGCGCCGCATGCGCCGCGCTGGGATTTGCGCTGTACTTCCAGACCATCGGGTAAGGGGATCTTCCCATGTTTGAACCTACAGGCAATATCGTCTTGCTCGGCCTCGGCGCCTCCACCGAGGCCGCTGCACGCTATCTCGCCGCACACAAGCCGAGCCATGTCGACTCGGTCACGCTCGTGGCGCCCTCGCTGAGCGAGGCCCAGAAGGTCAAGGCGTGCGAGCTCGAGGAGATGGGCGTACGCATCGAGGTTGGCTCCGAGGAGCTTTCCCGCGACTTTGACCTGGGCGTTGTGAGCCCCGGCATTCCTTGCACGGGCGGCTTCTACCGTTCGGGCCTTGCGCACTGCGCCGAGCTCATCAGCGAGCCCGAGCTGGCCTGGCGTGTGAGCCCGCAGCATTGGGTGGGCATCACGGGCACGAACGGCAAGACAACCACGACGACGCTAGCATGTGAGCTTTTGCGCGCCGCCGGCATGGCCGCCCGCACGGTGGGCAACATCGGCCTGCCGCCTATTGCCTGTGTGGAAGACCGCGCTGCCGACGAGGTGTTTGTCGCTGAGCTGTCCAGCTTTCAGCTTGAGAGTTCCAAGCAGTTTGCCCCGCATGTGGGCGTGCTGCTCAATGTTACGCCCGACCACGTGGAGTGGCACGGCAGCCTTGAGGCCTATGCCCAGGCCAAGAAGAAGCTTTTCGCCAACATGGCCGGCGACGACCTTGCCGTGCTCGGCGACGACGAGACGTGCCAGGCGGTAGGGGAGCGCCTGCGTGCCCGTGGCGTGCGCGTTGCCGTGCTGGGACGCGAGCCGCTTGCCGACGAGACCGACGCTGCCTGGGTCGATGCCCAGGGCCTGCTCGTCGTGCGCCTCTCTGGGTGCGACCATGTGCTCTGCGGTGTCGGCGACATGCGCATCAAGGGTCCCCACAACGTGCAGAATGCCCTGGCAGCAGCGGCATGCGCCCTTGAGCTCGGCGCCGACCAGGCCGCTGTCGCCCAAGGCCTGCGCGACTTCGCACCCCTGGCGCATCGCATCGAGCCCTGTGGGCAGGTGCGCGGCGTCGAGTTCTTCGACGACTCCAAGGGCACGAACGTCGATGCCACCATCAAGGCTGTCAAGTCGTTCGAGCCGGGCCGTGCCATTGTGCTGCTGGGCGGTCACGACAAGGGCACCGATTTGTCCGAGCTTGCCTCGACGGTAGCCGCGAACTGCAAGGCGGCCGTGTGCTACGGCGAGGCCGGCCAGCGCATCCATTGCGCGCTTGAAGAGGCGGTGTTGGCCCATCCTGGTTGCGAGCTGCGCCTTGTTCCTAAGATGCACGACGCCTTCGAGGCTGCATGCGAGCTTGCCGTGTCTGGCGACGTGGTCCTGCTCTCGCCGGCATGCTCGTCGTTTGACGAGTTCACGGGCTATGTGCAGCGCGGTGAGGTGTTCCAGGGCTGGGTGGCTGCTCTTGCCGCCAACGAGGCTGTGTGCGAGGCCGCGCATGAGTGAGGCACGCGCCAAGGTGTCGCACAGGGTTAACGCCGGTACGTTTTGGACCATCGGCCACCTGACGTCGCCCCTCTTTTTGCTCGAGGTCGCCACGGTGCTTCTGTGCGTCTTCGGTCTCACGATGGTGTTCTCGGCTTCCTCCATCGAGCTGGTGATGGCGGGTGGCGACAGCTACCACACCTTTAAGATGCAGTCCATCTACATGGCATTGGGAACAGTCGCATTCTGTGTCCTGAGGCATGCGGGCGCAAACCGGTTCATGCAGTTCAAGTGGCTTGTGGGACTCTCGGCCCTCGCCATCGTGCTTCTCATCCTGGTGCTTGTGGCGGGCAAGAACACGAACGGCGCCACGCGTTGGCTGCCTATCGGCAATTTCACGCTGCAGCCCTCTGAGTTCGCAAAGATCACCATCGTCATGGCGTGCGCGCATTATGTGGGGCGCTGTGCCCAGGGCGATATACGTCCGTCCGTTTGTGCCATACGCTTGCTGCTGCCTGTCGTTGTCCCCTTCGGCCTGATTTTTGCCGAGAAGGACCTCGGCACAATCATCATCATCGGTGTGGCTCTGTTTGCCATGCTGTATCTGGCCGGCGTCAAGCCCCGCTATCTTGTGGGAGCCGCTATCGTGGCCCTCCTGTTTGTCGTCGCGGCCATCTCCATTGCAAGCTACCGCTCTGCGCGCTTCTCCATTTGGCTCGATCCTGAGTCGGACTATTACGGAAACGGCTGGCAGTCGATTCATGGCTTCCGCGCGCTCGCCTCGGGAGGCTTCTTTGGGATGGGCCTGGGCGAGTCGCGTCAGAAGTACGCCTACCTACCCGAGGCGGAGAACGACTACATCTTTGCCATCATCGGCGAGGAGCTGGGGTTCTTGGGCTGCATGGTGCTCATCGGGCTGTTCGTGTTCTTCGCGTATTGCGGTCTGCGCATTGCGTTTGATGCTCGCAAGCGCGGCGACCTTTCGGCGAGCCTGCTGGCCGCCTCGCTTACGGTGCTCATCGAGTTCCAGGCGTTTCTCAACATGGCGGGCGTCACGGGCATCTTGCCGCTGACGGGCAGGCCGCTTCCCTTCATCACGGCCGGCGGCTCATCCGTCCTTGCCTGTCTCATCATGGCGGGCCTCATCGCGGGCGTGGCGCAAGACAACGCGCGCGACGTGCGCGAGGGTCGCGAGCGCAGGCGCGCTCGTGCCAAGCAGCGCATGTCGGTGGTTGAGGGCGGTCGCCCATATCAGGAAGACATGGCGCCGGCCAGGCCCGCCCTGCGCGTGCCCGGCGAGGTTGTGCGTACGCGCCCTGACATCAGTCGCAACCAAGAGGAATATGGCGCACGGGAACAGGCAAGACAGTCACAGGGGCTTGAAGCCGCCGAGCGGTCCAGGCGCCAGGAGGGAAGCAGACGATGAGCGTGTTTGCCATTGCGGCCGGCGGCACCGCCGGTCATATCAACCCGGCGTTGGCACTTGCCCATGAGCTGCGCAACCGCGGCCACGAGGTGCGCTTTTACGGCACGAAGAAGGGCATGGAGGCCACGCTTGTGCCGCAGGAGGGCTTTTCGTTCGAGGGTCTCGACGTCAGCGGCTTCGACCGGTCGCGCCCCTGGACGGCCGTCACGGCCCTGATCAAGATGCAGCGTGCCCGCAAGGCCCTGCTCGCCGAGTTCGCGCGTGACGGCAAGCCCGCCGCAGCTGTGGGCTTCGGGGCGTACGTGTGCTTCCCTCTTGCCGCGGCCGCTGCAAAGGCCGGGGTTCCGCTGGTGCTCCATGAGCAGAATTCCGTGCCTGGCATGGCCAACAAGGCGCTTGCCAAGGACGCTGCCGTGCTCGCCCTTACCTACCCCGTCTCTCAGGCAAAGTTCGAAGGCAAGCTCGGCTCCGCAACGCGCGTCGAGGTCGTCGGCAACCCGGTGAGGGCGTCTGTGCTGGCACCCACCCGCGAGGAGGGTCGCGCCACATTGGGCATCCCCGCCCAGGCGCGCGTGCTGCTTGTGTTTGGCGGAAGCCTGGGTGCCGCGCATCTCAACCAGGCCGCCGTCGCCCTTAAGTCCGAACTGCTTGGGCGCACTGACGTCTATGTCATCCACGCGGCGGGCAAGCGCGACTACGAGCAGACCAAGCAGGCCTTGGCGCTCACCGACGCCGAGGCCGCCCGCTGGCGCCTCATGCCCTACATCGACGACATGGGCTCGTGCCTTGCTGCCGCCGACCTGGTGTTCTCGCGCGCCGGAGCCTCTTCCATCGCCGAGATCGCCGCGCGCGGCGTGCCCTCGGTGCTGGTCCCGTATCCGTATGCCACGGAGAACCACCAGGCCCAGAACGCGCTTCTGCTCAGCGACGTCGACGGCGCGGTTGTCGTGGAAGACGACGCGCTCGATGCCCCCGAGTTTGCGGGCAACTTCTTGGCGCTGCTTGACGACGCCCCGCGTCTTGCGGCCATGCGTTCCAACGTCGAGGCGCTCGGCTACTCGGGCGCCACGGCACGTTTGGCAGATGCTGTAGAAGCTGTCGCACGTTAGTCCTGCTCGTTGTGCCCGCAGGTGCAACGCGGCTAGAATAGGGCGGATTGCCTATATCGCTTCCCGCATAAGGGAAGTACGAAGGAAGGTCTGACATCATGGCTCAAGAAACCAACGCTCGCCCCTTTGAGCGCGTCCATTTCATCGGTATCGGCGGCGCCGGCATGTCCGGCATTGCGCTGGTGCTGCATCAGCGCGGCTTCCATGTCACCGGTAGCGACCTGAAGGCCTCGAAGTACACCCGCGCCCTGGTCAAGGAGGGCATCGAGGTCTTCGTGGGCCACCATGCCCGCACCATCGACGAGGTCAAGCCCGATGTCGTGGTCATCTCCACGGCCATCCCCCAGTCCAACCCCGAGCTTGTGCGTGCCCGCGAGCTGGGCATTGAGGTGTGGCACCGTGCCAAGATGCTGTCGTTCCTGTCGGGCGACGCCATCACGATTGCCTGCGCCGGCACCCATGGCAAGACCACGACCTCGTCGCTGGCCGCCACGATGCTCGAGCGTATGAACCTCAAGCCGACGTTCCTCATCGGCGGCATCATCGACGGCTACGAGACGAACGGCAACTCCGGCGAGGGCCCCTACTTCGTCGCCGAGGCCGACGAGAGCGACGGGTCGTTCTTGAACCTCGACCCCAACGTCGTCATCGTCACCAACATCGAGGCCGACCACCTCGACCACTATGGCTCGCTTGAGGCTATCGAGAAGACGTTCGTCCAGTTCATGGGCTCTGTCCCCGAGGATGGCCATGTCATCGTGTGCGGTGAGAACCCCCATGTGCCCGAGCTGGCCCGCTCCTGCGGCCGCCCTGTTCTCACCTATGGCTTCGGCGAGGGCAACGATGTCGTTTGCACGCCCAAAGAGGGCGAGGGCGTCAACGCCTTCTCCGTGCGCCTGCCCGACGGCCACGAGTACAGCCTGCACCTCGATCACAACCCCGGCCTGCACAACTGCCTCAACGCAACCGCCGTGTTGACGCTTGCCTATGTGCTTGGCCTGCCCTGCGACGAGGCCGCCCAGGCCATCTCAAGCTTTGCCGGCGTGCATCGCCGCTTCGAGCTTGTGGGCGAGGTGGACGGCGTGCGCGTCATCGACGACTACGGTCACCATCCCACGGAGATCGCGGCCACGCTTGCCGCAGCTAAGAGCCTTGGCTTCAAGCGCGTGCGTGTCGCGTTCCAGCCCCACCGCTACTCGCGCACCGAGTCGCTGGCCGCTGAGTTTGGCCCCGCGTTCGACAATGCCGACGAGCTCGTGGTTCTCAATGTGTTCGCTGCCGGCGAGGTGCCTATTCCGGGCGTCTCGGGCAAGACGGTCTCCAACGCCGTGCTCGCACATCGCCCCGATGCCCAGGCCAGCTATATGCCCGACCGCCACACCGTCGTCGACCACATGGTGAAGACCGCCCGCCCCGGCGACCTCATCATCACGATGGGCGCCGGCGACGTCACGCTGCTGGGCCCGGCCATCGTCGAGGGCCTCAAGGCGAGGTAGTTCTCGCATTCACGCATGCCGGGGCGTGCAGGACCGCGTGGCTGAGGCCGCGTTGTCTTGCACGCCCCGTGAGGAATCGTTCGTTGTATCGTCGTCGAGTCTAGGTGGGGGAGTGCCGTGGGTCTTCTCGAAGCACAAGAACGTCTCGAGGGGTGTCTGCACGGCACCGTCACCGCCAACGAGCGGATGAGCCGCCATACGAGCTACCGCATCGGTGGCCCGGCGGCACTGTTCGTGACCTGCGACGACTATGCCGACGTTCGTCAAGCGGTCGAGATATTGGGCCAGGAACGCGTGCCATGGGTCATCATGGGACGCGGGTCCAACGTGCTTGTGAGCGACGAGGGCTATCAAGGCGCCGTCCTCGTGCTTGGCCGCGACTTTCGCCGCTTCACTGTCGACGAGACGGGGCGGATGCATGTGGGTGCGGGCGCGGTGCTGCAGCGCGTTGTGACCGAAGCGTTTGACAAGGGCCTGTCGGGGCTGGAGTTCGCAGTGGGCATTCCCGGCACCGTGGGCGGCGCCGTCTCGATGAACGCGGGCACGGCCAACCATTGGATGGACTCCGTCATTGCGGAGGTCGTGGTCTTCCGCCCCGGTACGGGCCTTGTGCATTACGCCCGCAGCGACATCTCGTGGTACTACCGCGCAACCGACCTTCCCGGCACCGAGATCATCCTTGAGGTCGTGCTTGAGCTTGTCCCCGGGGACGCCGCCGTGGTCAAGGAGACGATGGAGGCGGTCCTGCAGCGCCGGCGCGCGGCGCAACCGCTCAACCTGCCGTCATGTGGCAGTGTGTTCCGCAACTCTTCAGACCTCAAAGCGGCCCGCCTCATCGATGCGTGCGGCCTCAAGGGATACCGGGTCGGCAACGCCGAGGTGTCGACCGTGCACGCAAACTTTATCGTCAACCTGGGCGGCGCAACGGCAGCCGATGTTGCCCGCGTCATCATTCACGTACTCGAGGAGGTAAGAAAACGCCATGGCGTCGAACTCAGACCCGAGGTCAAGTTCCTTGGCTTCCCCGCGTGAGCCACAGCGTGACCGAACTCCTCGAGAGGGCGCCTCATCTCGCCGGCCGCAACGGGGCGGCGCCTCTTCGGCTGCGCGAGAAGCGTCTCGCCCCGGCACGCGCGGTCGTGCGGGCGGCTCGGGGGGCAAGTCGTTTGACAGGCGCAAGAGCATCTTCGTGCTCTCCATCGTCACAATAGCCGTGCTCTTCCTTGCCTACGTGGTGTGCGTGTGGTCGCCCCTCTTCCAGATCAGGCGCATCGTCGTCATGCCCACCGTGCAGGTGAGCAGCGCCCAGGTGAGCGAGCTTGCCGCCATCCCAGCCGGCTCCACGCTCTTCGGGTTCGACGAGAGCGGTGTTGAGAAGCGCCTGCTTGCTAACCCCTGGATTAAGTCGGTGCGCCTGACGCGCAACCTTCCCGATACGCTTACCGTCGAGGTGGAGGAGCGCAGCGTTGCCGCGATCGTCATGCTCTCAAACGGGCAAAGCGCCTGGAAGCTTTCGACGGACGGCATATGGCTTGAGCCCGTGGAGCTTTCCGTTGTCACGGCTGACAATGGCGTGCAGGCCTATGACGTCCAAGCCAAGGACGCGGCGGCCCAGGCCAGTGTGGTGTACGTGAGCGAGGTGTCTGCGGCGCTTTCTCCGCAGGCGGGCGACAAGTGCACCGACGCGGGGCTTCTCGGTCTCATCCAGTACATCGAGGGATTCTCGTCGGCTTTGCGCGACCAGATTGTGAGCGCCTGCGCCACGAGCAAGGAGTCCATCGCCGTCGTGCTCTCAAATGGCATCAAGGTGTCGTTGGGCGCACCGGACGACATCGCCCTCAAGGAGCAGACGGTGCTGGGGATCCTTGACAAGTTCCAGGGCCAGATAAGTTATATCAACGTACGTACGCCCGCAAATCCCACCTACCGCGGCCTTACGGAGGGCACTGCCACCCAAGACGGCGCGGCCGCCTCGGCCGATGCTCTGCCGTACCAGGCACAGGCGGGCGACGCGACTGCGGATGCCGCCGCTGCGCCTTCCATCGATGACGCAACCGATGGATCCACGGCGACGAGCGACTCCGACGTGCCCTCGGACGCGGCGTACAATGGAGGCTACTATTTGTCCGATGGTGAAACGTGGGTTAACTATTACTACGAAGATGGTAACCTCGTACACGGGTACTATAAGGTGGACGAGTCAGGCAACGAGACGTGGGTTGATTTAGGCTAGTGTGTTTCTCTCGTGCGCTACCTGGGGCAATGCCAAGAAGGTCAAGGCCTTCATTGACAGTCTAGGGTGTGCGTGCGATTATAAAATAATATGCGAGCTATCTAACTGTAAAGTCGAGCATTACAGTTTACAAAGACTATGGAGGTCAGGATGTACGGACAGGGCGACGCCACCAACAACTATATGGCGGTAATCAAGGTCGTTGGCGTGGGCGGTGGCGGTTGCAACGCCGTGAACCGTATGATTGCTTCCGGTGTGCAGGGTGTTGAGTTCGTGACCGTCAACACCGACGCCCAGGCTCTCCTCAACTCCGACGCCGAGACGAAGGTGCACATCGGCACCGACCTCACCAAGGGCCTGGGCGCTGGTGCCAAGCCCGAGGTCGGCCGCGACGCTGCCGAGGAGTCTCGCGATCAGATCAAGGCTGCCCTCGAGGGCGCCGACATGGTCTTCGTCACCGCCGGCGAGGGCGGCGGTACGGGTACGGGTGCTGCTCCCGTCGTGGCTGACATTGCCCGCAACGACGTGGGCGCCCTGACCGTGGGTGTCGTCACGAAGCCTTTCACCTTTGAGGGTGCGGTCCGTCGTCGCAACGCCCTGAGCGGCATCGAGGAGCTCGGCGCCAACGTCGACACCCTCATCACCATCCCCAACGATCGCCTGCTCGACGTCGCCGACAAGAAGGTCTCCTTCCTCGATGCCTTCACCATGGCCGACGAGGTGCTTCGTCAGGGCATCCAGGGCATCACCGACCTCATCACCGTCCCTGGTCTCATCAACCTCGACTTCGCTGACGTGCGCACCATCATGAGCGACGCCGGCACCGCCATGATGGGCATCGGCGTTGGCTCGGGCGACAATCGTGCCGCCGACGCTGCCAACCAAGCCATCTCCAGCCCGCTGCTCGAGAGCGCCATCGACGGCGCCGATCGCGTGCTGCTCTCCATCGCCGGTGGCTCCAACCTGGGCCTTTTCGAGGTCAACGAGGCTGCTGGCATCGTGAGCGACGCCGTGAGCCAGGACGTCAACCTCATCTTCGGTACTGTCATCGACGAGAACCTGGGCGACACCGTGCGCGTCACCGTCATCGCCACGGGCTTCGGCGGCGACACCAAGGCCTCTGGTCAGTCCAAGCTCGACCTGGGCGCCGACCGTCGCCCCAGCTTCCTCAACAGCACGCCTGCCGGCGGCTCCTCGCGTCCTTCCGCTCCTTCGACGCAGGCCCCCTCTTCTGAGTTCGACATTCCGGACTTCCTGAAGCGCAGCAGGTTCTAGGAGAACAGGCGGCACTTCGCTTGACAGCCAACGAACGCATTCACATCAAGCGTTTCGTAGACGACGGCGTGGCCCTTCTCGGTACCTGCAGCGCAGTGCCGGGCGGGGTCACGTTTTGTTTCACGGAACGTACGGGCGGCATGTCGCACCCGCCTTTCGCCAGTTTGAACCTGGGTACGAAGGGTGGCGACGACCCTGCCTGCGTCGCGGAAAACCGTAGGCGCGTTATGGAGGCGCTTGGGGCACCCGAGCTGGCCGACACGCTCGTCGTGCCGAACCAGGTGCACGGCGACGAGGTCGCGCTCATCACGAGTGCGGGCGAACGTCCGGCTTGCCTTGAGGCGGGGGCCGACGCTGTGGTGTGCACGGTTCCCAACCAGGCGGTCATGCTGCTCTTTGCCGATTGCACGCCTGTCGTGCTCGTGGCTCCCGGCGGCTTCGCTGTGGCGCATTCCGGCTGGCGTGGGACGCTTGCCGGCATCGCAGGCAAGACCGCTCGAGCGCTGGCCCAGGCCTGCAGCTGCGACACCACGGACGTGCAGGCCTTCATCGGCCCGCATATCTCAGGGGAGTCCTACGAGGTCTCCCAGGAGCTGCTCGATACGTTCGCGCGGCGTTTTGGGGACATCGCCTGCTGGGGTCCGCGCCATCTCGACATGTCGGCCTGTGTGCGCGCGAGCCTGGAGGAGGCCGGGGTGGCACCCGAATTGGTGAGTGACACGCAGCTGTGCACTGCCAAGCTTACCGATAGGTTCTTCTCTCATCGTGCTGAGAATGGCAAGACCGGCCGCCACGCCGCCGTTGCCTTCATGAGAGCTTAGGGGAGGTTGTAGTAGATGTCTTCTATCGAGTTCGACGGGCCGTATGTCGCCCAGCTGCGGCAGCGCCGCGCTCAAATCGCAGAGCTTGTGGAGCGTGCATGCGAGGCTTCTGGTCGCAAACCTGAAGATGTTGTTGTCTGTGCGGTGAGCAAGACGGTCGACGTGCCGCAGGTGGCTGCAGCCCGCGCTGCTGGGTACACTGACTTTGCCGAAAACCGCCCGCAGGAGCTCGAACGCAAACTCGCGCTCATTGCAGGCGATCCGGCGTTCGAGGGCGTGCGCTGGCACATGATCGGCAACCTCCAGGAGAACAAGATCAACCATGTTCTGGCGGCCCGTCCATGCCTGGTGCACTCCATCTCGTCGGCAAAGCTCGCCGAGGCTGTCTCGAAGCGCGCCGTGGTTGCCGGCATCGTGCAGCCGGTGCTGCTCGAGGCAAACGTCTCAGGCGAGGAGTCCAAGCAGGGCATGGCTCCCGACGAGCTCAAAGCCATGTTCGAAATGGCCCAGGAGCTTGAGGGAATCGACGTGCGCGGTTTGATGACCATGGCGCCACAAGGCGACATGTGCGTTGCCGAGCACACCTTCGAGGGTCTGCGCAGGCTCCGTGACGAGCTGGCCCAGGCGTATCCACAGGCGAGCCTGCAAGTCCTTTCTATGGGCATGAGCGAGGACTTCGAGGCAGGTATTCGTCAGGGTGCTACGATAGTCCGGCTTGGTAGAGTTGCCTTCGATCCGACGTTTTCCATCGAAGAGAGGCTGCATATATGAGCTTTCTAGATAACTTCAAGTCCCATAAGAAGAACAACGAGCAGGCCGTTGAGCAAGAGTTTCAGCGCGGCCTTCGCGAGGGTAGCTGGCCTGAGGGCGTTAGCGACTTCCAGCTCATGGACAACACGGGCACCTTCTTGCCCGCATATCCCGACCCCGATCCTCATGCCGAGGCAGATGCCTTTGTGCAGGAACATGCAGGTGAGGGTCGCGCCGACTGGTCAGTCGTGCGCGCGGCGGGAAGCACCCGCTCGGAGGGCGGCTTCCGCGTCATCGAGGGTTCCGCTGCTGGTCGCGCCGCGGCCAAGCCTGCCGGCGATGCCCCTGCTCCGAGGAGGCCCATCGACGACGAGGGCGTTCAGGTGATGCCGCGCGGCGATGCTCGCCCCGCGCGCAGCGCTGCGGGCGCAAGCGCTCCCCAGAAGTCTTACGCCGAGCGCCTGCGCGAGCGTGTTGCCGCCGATGCGGCAGCTCGCCCAGCTTCTCAGCCTGCGCCCGCTCCTGCCCCTGCGCCGTCCAAGCGCCCGGTTCCCATGCAGGAGCCTGCTGTGCCCGCTGCCAGGCCGGCTGCCGCAGAGCCTCGCCCCGCGGCTCCCGCCAAGCCCGCCGCTGTGTCTGCTCCTGCGCCCGCTCCGGCCGCAGCGAGCGCGCATGTGGCCGAGCCACCGACATTTTCCAGCGATGCCGTCATCGTGCGCACGCGCGGCTACGACGACGTCCGCCGTGTCGCTGAGGTGCTGCTGGGCGATCATCGCCCTGTGGTGCTCGCAATGCGCAGCTCTTCGGACGCCACCTGCCAGCGCATCCTCGACTTCACGTTCGGTGTGTGCTGCGCCAGCGGCGCTACGATCGAGGAGCTTGGGCAGAAGCTTTTCGCCGTCTGCCCCAAGGGCGTGAAGGTCTCCGACGTCACCATGGCCGACCTCAAGCGCCAGGGCCTGATGAGGTAGCCGATGCTTTCTATTGCCATTGCCCAGCTCTTCCGCATCTACTCCGTCATCCTGCTCGTCTATGTGCTCATGAGCTGGATTCCCTACGGCGCGTCCAAGTGGGTCGAGGACATCCGTTCGGTGCTCGCTTCCATCTCTGAGCCGTATCTGGGCCTCTTCAGGCGCATCATCCCGCCCTTGGGCATGGTTGATTTTTCGCCTGTGGTTGCGATTATCGTTCTGCAGCTCGCCGAGAGCCTGATTCTGGCTATACTTTAGCCATCCGTTTACCGATGCCTTCGGCTGATGCCGTGAGGCTGCAATGCACGAAGGAAAGGTCTTGACATGCCTATCACTCCCGCCGAGATTCAGCAGAAGACGTTCTCCGAGGCCAAGCGCCGTGGATACGAGCCCAGCGAGGTCGACGAGTTCCTCGAGCAGATCAGCCGCGACATCGACGCGATGCTGCGCAAGATTGCAGATCTCAAGAACCGCCTGACCGCCGCCGAGGCCAAGAACGGCGAGCTCCAGGGCGAGATTGAGAAGGTCCGCGCCGAGGCCGACAAGGCCGTAGCCGACGCCCGCGCCGCTGCGCCCGCCGCAGCTCCCGCCCCTGCCAACAACGGCAAGCCCAACATCTACAGCGCCACTGAGGAGCAGCTCTCCGCCGCCCTCATCGTCGCTCAGCAGACCGCCGACCGCATCGTCGCCGAGGCCAAGTCCAACGCTGAGCGCATTCGTCTCGACGCCGACAACCAGGCCCGCAAGGTCATCCGCCAGGCTCTCGACGAGAAGCAGACCGAGCTCGACGAGATCGAGCGCCTCAAGGTTTCCCGCGAGAACTTCCGCACCGAGTACCTCGCCCTCATCCAGAAGTTCTCCGATGCCGCTTCGGCCAACTTCCCGCTGATCACGTCTGCCCCCTCGGGTTCCGAGGCTGTTGCCGCCGCCCCCAGCGCTGCTGCCACGCAGCTGCAGGCCGCCGTCAACCCCTACGGCACCCAGGTGCAGGCCGCCATCGACGACCTGGACTAATCGTTGGGTTTGGCAGTGCTGCATCCTGACCGCAACTTCTCCACCATCGCTAGCCAGGGTCTCGCTGTCGAGCAGGTCATGGCACAACTTGAGCACGCCAAGACTGGCGCCCTGCTTGCGGGTGAACCCGCGCGCAGGGCGCTTTTTTGCGACGCGGGCACCTGTGTCGGGCCGCTCGAGGTGCGAAGGACCCTGCACGTGGGGCCAACAGGCTCCATCGAGGCCGACGAGCTGCGCCCCTGGCTCAAGGCTCCCGCTTCTGGCGATGGCCTGCGCGTCGTGGTCAACGAGGGCGCAGGTCCCTATCTGTGCCGTCCGCCTCAGATGGGCGCCGACATCGCGGTGGAGGACCTTGGTGACCTTTTCGGCGAGGTCTTCGATGGCTTTGCGTTTGTGGCTGCGCGCAGCGAGGGAGCCCTCGAGCGGTTCCTGAGGGCAATCGGGGCAGACGCGCCGGACGCGGCCGCGCCGGTCCTGCCCGGCGTGCGCAATCTTCTGGCACACATGCTGCCCCAGCTTGCCCTTATCACGCAGGCGCGCTGTGACCGGGCTCTTGTCGCTGCCCAGTTCCTTGCGCATCATCCGCGCGTTGCGTGGGTGCGCTACCCGGGTCTGGCCGAGGATGCCTCCAACGCCGAGGCGCGTCGCGGCATGGAGCACGGTTTTGGTTGGCGCGTGGCGTTCAAGCCCGCCGAGGACGCCCGTGGGTTTGCGTGCGGCTTGTGGGAGAGCCCGCTGGGCACCCTGTCAAGCCGGGTTGAGGTATTGCCCGATGGCGCGTGCGTGCTGCATGCCGGGCTCGAAGAGGCTCTTGATGTGGTGGGCGCGTTGGAAAAGGGCATTGCCTGCCCTAAACCCACCGAGGACTGCGCATAATTGTGCTGAGCACGTTCAATCGTTACTGACGCTTCTTAGGGAAGGAGCGCACATGCTTTTCTCGTCCACCAAGAAGATGCGCGCTGTGCCGGCTATCTTTGCCTGCTGCGCGCTTGCCTGCACGCTCATGGCGTCGGGCTGCGGCCAGAGCTTCTCCGATGCCGCCCGGGCCCTCAACGACGGCGTCAAGGCCGACATGGCCCAGCTCACCGACCTTACGAGCGATACCGCGACGTCGCTGTTCGCCTCCGACTACACCAGCGAGCTTGTGTCCGCCGGCGTCGACCCGCTCGACGTGTACGGCCCCATGTTCTCCAGCCTCGCCTACGAGGTGAGTTCCATCTCGATTGAGAACAACGCCGCCCATGTCGTTGTCAACGTCTCGAACAAGGACCTCAACCAGGTCTTCCAAGACTACACGGCCCAGGTGACCAACGAACTTGCGACCGCCGAGACCCGCAACACGCTCGCGGCCATGGATGACGCCGCGCTCACGGCCCACCTGGCCTCGGTGCTCACGTCGTGCCTGGCCAATCCTGATGTGCCGGTGGTTTCTCAGACCGTCGAGCTTGTCTATGTCAAAGACGGCGCCCTCTGGAAGCTCCAGGATTCCGATGAGCTCGTGCGTGCCCTTCTGGGCGGCCTCGACCCTGCGCAGGCAAGCGTTGCCTCGCAGGACAAGCTTGTGGCGGCAAGTGGGCCTGCTGCGCCTGCGGCAGACGCCGTCCCTGCTGACGCTGAGGCCCAGCCCGCAGACGCGGGCGAAGAGGTTGGCGCCCCGGTCGATGCCGAGGGCCAGGGCGCGGCCGAGCCCGTCCAGCAGTAGGGGAGTCGCCCGGCATGCCCTCACCCGCGGTACCTGCTGCGACGAGCCTCGCCGTGCGTCACTCGATGCAGGGCAACCGCAGCCGTGACACGAAGCCCGAGATTTTGGTGCGCACCTACCTGCGCAAACGCGGTCTCAGCGGGTATCGCCTGCAGTGGAAGAAGGCCCCCGGCAAGCCTGATGTGGCCTATCCGGGCAAGCGCGTGGCGATCTTTGTGCACGGCTGCTTTTGGCACCGGTGCCCCTACTGCCACCCCAGCACACCGTCGTCCAACGTCGAGTTCTGGTCGGCGAAGTTTGCCCGCAACCAGGCCAGGGACGCACGTGATTCAACCGAGCTTGTCGATGCCGGCTGGACAGTTGTTGTTGTCTGGGAATGCAGGCTTAAAAAGAAACATCTGCGGCGTACCATGGACGAGGTGGCGGCTCTTGTGGAGCATGCAACGCCCGTCAAGACCAAGGCCGACGAGCATCCAGGCCGGCTGGTCGTGCTCGGGCGCACCTGTGTCCACGGCCCTCGTGGCCTTGCCGCTGCGCGCATACGTTTACGTTCAAAGAGGGCCGCTCATGGCCCAAGGGGTTGTACCAGGAAGCGTATTTGATTGAGAAAGGAACATGTATGACCGATACGGTAACTGAGTCCGAAAAGCCTTGCATCCTTGTCACGGGCGGCGCCGGCTTCATCGGCAGCCACACCTGCGTCGAGCTGCTCAACGCCGGCTACGACGTCGTCGTGATCGACGACCTTTCCAACGCCAGCGAGGTCGCGCTTAAGCGCGTCGAGCGCATCACGGGCAAGAAGGTTCGTGCCTTCTACCAGGGCGACGTGAAGGACGGGGCGCTTCTTGACCGCATCTTCGACGAGCAGCCCATCTGCGGCGCCATCCACTTCGCCGCGTACAAGGCGGTGGGCGAGTCGGTGCACAAGCCCATCGAGTACTACCAGAACAACCTGGGCGGCACGCTCGAGCTCGCACGCGCCCTTCGCGACCATGGCGTGTACGACATCGTGTTCTCCTCTTCGGCCACCGTCTATGGCCAGCCCGACCATGTGCCCGTGCGCGAGGATTCCGAGCTCAAGCCGGCCACGAACCCCTACGGCCGCACCAAGACGATGAACGAGCAGATGCTGCGCGACCTCTACACGGCCGACGAGCGCTGGAACGTCATGCTCCTTCGCTACTTCAACCCAATCGGCGCCCACGAGAGCGGTCTCATCGGCGAGGACCCCAAGGGCATCCCGAACAACCTCGTGCCCTACGTGGCCAAGGTCGCCGTGGGCCAGCTCGACCACATCAACGTCTTCGGCGACGACTATCCCACGCCCGACGGCACTGGCGTGCGCGACTACATCCACGTCGTCGACCTGGCGCGTGGCCATGTGTCCGCCCTCAACTACATGCGTGGCAAGCATGGCGTGCATGTGTTCAACCTGGGCACGGGCCACGGCTACAGCGTGCTCGACGTCATCCATGCCTTCGAGCGTGCCTGCGGCAAGGAGCTGCCCTACGAGATCTGCCCGCGCCGCGACGGTGACATCGCCGAGACCTACTGCGACGCCTCGAAGGCCAAGGAGCTCATGGGCTGGGAGGCCCAGTACGACATTGACGACATGTGTGCCCACTCTTGGAAGTGGCAGAGCATGAACCCCAACGGCTACCAGGGAGCCACGGAATAAGAAACCTGCGGGGCCGCTGCGGCCGCGTCGGGCAAAGGCCTGCGCTTCGCGCGCCTCGCCCTTGCCTGCTGCGCCGCGGTGGCCCCGTGTCACATCCGAGTTGCCGTATGACAAGAAAGGCTGCGACAGCATGGACATGCGCATTGAGATAAACGACGAGGTAGGACAGGACATCCTGAGCGCCGAGGAAATCGAGCGCCTGGTGGCGTGCGTGCTCGAGGGGGAGGGTTGCCCCGAGCCCTGCGAGGTCTCTGTCAGCTTCGTCGACGCCGACGAGATCCACCGCCTGAACCTGGAGTATCGCGGCATCGACAAGCCCACCGACGTGCTGTCGTTCAACATCGACGACCCCGACGATGTGGAGGACGGCGAGCCCTTCATGGTGGGCGACCTCATCATCTGCCCCTCGGTTGTGGCCAAGCAAGCTCCTGAGTTTGGCAACGACCCGGCCGACGAGATGCGCCTGCTGCTTTCGCACGGCTGCCTGCACCTCATGGGCTACGACCACGAGGACACCCGCGAGGCCGAGGAGATGGAGGCGCTCGAGCGCTCTTACCTGGCCGACTTCACGGGTGTGCCGCCCGAGCAGATCAACATCGGCCCCACGGTGGACCACGCCGCCGAGGGCACCGATGCCCGCCCCGTCGCCAAGCCGGCTACCAGCCAGCCCGTTCTTTGGCAGGACCTGCCCTCTGAGGGCGACGAGGACTTCGACGGCGAGGACGAGGACTGGGACGACGAGGACGACGACGTCGTCGGCTTCGACAACCCCGACGGCCTGTCCGGCACTGCCCTCATCGACGCCTTCTTCGCCTCCCAGGGTGCCGCCGGCGCCCAGGCTCCGCAGGAAGACGACGAGGACGAGGCACGCTTCATGCACCCCGCCACCTACGAGGGCCCGTTCAAGAGCGGCTTCGTGAGCCTGGTGGGACGTCCCAACGCCGGCAAGTCCACGCTCATCAACGCCATCGTGGGTGACAAGCTGCTCATCACCTCGCCCACCGCGCAGACCACGCGTCACCGCATCTCGGCCGTGTACAACGAGCCCAACATGCAGGTCGTGCTTGTGGACACCCCCGGCCTGCACAAGCCGGTGGACGCTCTGGGCGAGGAGCTCAACATCTCGGCGCTCAACGCGCTCAAGGACGTCGACGTGGTCGCCATGGTGCTCGACGGCTCGCAGCCTGCGGGTCGCGGCGACGAGTGGGTGGCCCAGCACGTGGCCGAGAGCCGCGCCTACAAGGTGCTCGTGGTGACCAAGGCCGACATCATCGACCAGGACCAGGCCCGCGCCCAGGTGGAGCGCATGCGCGAGTTCTGCCCGTTTGACGAGGCCATCGTCGTGAGCGCCCAGGAGGGCTTCAACGTCGACGGGTTCCTGCAGGTCGTGGCTGCACACCTGCCGCAGGGTCCCCGGTGGTTTCCGGTGGACATGCAGACCGACATGACCCCCGAGGTCGTGGTGGCCGAGTTCATCCGCGAGAAGGTCCTGCTCAACACCCGCGACGAGGTACCGCACTCCGTGGGCGTGGAGGTCGACTCCACGAGCTACGACGAGAAGGCCAACATCTCGCACATCAACGCCACCGTGTACGTGGAGCGCGAGGGTCAGAAGGGCATCGTCATCGGTGCCGGCGGCAAGATGATCAAGCGCATCGGCTCGCAGGCCCGCCACGACCTGGAGCGCCTGCTCGGCAACCAGGTCATGCTCAAACTCAACGTCAAGGTGAAGCCCGGCTGGCGCAGCGATGCCGCGCAGATCAAGCGCTTCGGCTACGGCGAGGGCGCGTAAGGATTTGACTCATCAGGGCGTCCTGCAGGTGGCAAGCAGCCACGGCAGGGCGCCCGTTTTGTATTGGCCCAGGGGACGTCGGGGCCATTTGACAGCACGCCGCCTGAAGCGGCGACTCACCAAAGAGAAGGGGATCGAGATGTCGCAGGCAGAAGAGACACTGGGGCGTTTGGCGTCTTGCTTGTGCGAAGGCGAAGAGGTCGACCTGGAGGGTCTGGGCCAGGAGCTTGCGGCCAGGCTCATCCCGCTGCTCGCCAGTCCCCTTGCGGGCCCGGGTGCCACGCTGCAGCAGGCGTTTGAGGCTGCCGGAGCGGGCCACGAGGCACTTGCGACCTGGGTGGGGGACGCACCGCGTCTTGCCTGGTCGTTTGGCGAGGAGGACCTGCCTGTGAGTGTCACCGCGCTTCTCGGCTGGCCCTATGGCCGGGTGCTCGGCGATGCCCTGTGCTTTGAGTGTGCCCTGCTCGCCTCGGTGGGCGTGGGTGAGGTGTGCCTTGCCGCCAACACCGCCGCTCTTGTCGAGGGTGAGTTCGACGAGGCGATGGACCCCGTGCTCAGCGTGATCCGCACCGCCCACGCCGACGACGAGGACGCATGCGATTGCGAGGACGATTGCGACTGCGACGACGAGGATGTCTGCGCTTGCGGACACGACCACGAGAGTGCCTGTGGTTGCGACAATGAGGCTTGTACCTGCGAGGACGGGGATTATGCCTGCGGGCATGATCACGATTGCGACCGCGACGACGAGGCTGCCAGCGGGCATGCCCACGAGTGCGCTTGCGGCTGCGACGACGATGGCTGCACATGCGAGCAGGGCCGTGATCACGACTACGACTATGAGGATGACGCGTGTGGCTGCGGCTGCGATGACGATGACTGCGCCTGCGAGCACGACCATGATTGCGATTGCGGCGACGACGCGTGTGGCTGCGGCCACGACGATGACGATTGCTGCGACGGCGCCCTTGCGGTGGGTGTGGCCATCGAGTGCGGTCAACTAACTCCGCAGGTGCTCTGCCAGGCCGTCGACGCCATTTCTTCCGCGCATCCCGACTATGTCGTTGCCTGCACCGGATTCGAGCGCTGCGCCACGCCCGAGGACGTGCGTCTCGTGTGCGCCACCGTCGAGCCCGGCGTTGCCGTGCGTGCCACCACCGACGCCCGCACCGTTGCCGAGGCCGTCGAGCTCTTCGAGGCAGGCGCCGTCGAACTCATGTGCCTGCACGCCGGTCAGATCCTGCTCGACTTTGACCGCCTGGCCACAAGCCTCTAGGACGCTTCCTTGTCGGGCAAGTTCAAAGCGCACGGCATAGTTCTTCGCCGCACGAAGCTCGCCGAATGCGATCTCATCGTTACCTTGCTGGCCGACTGCGCGGGACAGCTGCGCGTCGTTGCCAAAGGTGCACGCAAGCCTTCGGCCAAACTGGCCGGTGCCATGGACCTGGGCAACGAGGTAGAGTTGCTGGTGAGCGAGGGGAGGGGCCTGCCTATTGTGAGCGAGGCGCGTCTTGTGCGCTCGCATGCCAATGTTGCCGCCGACTATGACCGGGCGGTGCTCGTTGACGCGGTGCTCGACTGTGCCTGCGAGCTCACGGTGGAGGGCAACCATGACCCGCGCCTGTTGCCCCTGCTTGCAGCCTCGCTGGAGGCCCTCGAGGCGGCGCCGTCCCCCGTATTGCCCCTGCTTACGGCCGCCTTCATTTTCAAGGCGGCTGCTATGCAGGGCTTTCGGCCGTGCCTGGACACCTGTGTGCGTTGCGGCGAGCCGGTCGAGCTGGCGCAAGCGGGCAGGGTCGCTTTCGACATCAGCGAGGGCGGCGTGGTGTGCCCCGAGTGCGCCTGCGCCGCTGCCATCAAGACCATGGACGCGTCCACGCTTTCCTGGACCCGCGCCCTCATCTCCCTGCGCCTGGCCAACATCTGCGCTTGCGAGTTTCCCTCCGACGAGGCCTGCCTCTCCGCGGGCTTCGACCAGCTCCACTTTGCCCAAACCTGGCTCGGCCACTACCCCGGCATCCGCCCCCGTGCCCTCGACTTCGCCCTCACGACTGGACTGTACTAAAGTCCCCCTGATATCATTGCCGTGAGCGGCAACGATAGGAAGGGTGGTTGGCATGGCTATCTCTCGTCGTGAACTAGTCAAGGTGGCAGGAGCTGCGATGGCGGTGGGGGCTGGCGTTGGCTGTGTACCCATGGCCCATGCCGACGAGCCAGACGGGGATATGCTGGCTGCCCGGTTCCAGAAGATTTTCGGCCGGTATCAAATCAACGATGTGATTTCTGCAGATGACGCCGCATTTGTCGAGCAATATGCCCTTCCTGCCGACGGCGGTCAGGCGCAGGGGACATACCAGCTCGATGGACAGGACATGTACGAGGGCCGCCCGTGTTCAATTGCGGGAAACTGGTACTACGGCGACTATTCCGAGGACGACCGTTGGCATTTTTACGGGGCAACGGTCCAGGCGGGATATCCCGAGGGAGCGGTTGAAGAAATTGCCGTGGGCATATGGTTTATGGCTTTCGGGCGAGACGGCAGTGCCTACAAGCTTATATGGAAAGACAATCAGGACTACGACGCAGCGAACATGAACTATTTCGCCGGAGAATTCATAGGCGACTATATGGGCGACGCGTCATACATAGCGGCGTTTTGCACTGCGACGTTCGAGTCGCAGTCTCTCCCGCTCGTGCCCCCTATGTCAGGGGCGCCATTTACGCTTACAAGTGCGGGGACCTATGTAACTAGCGAAATCCCAGTTGAGCGGCACCTGCACGTATTCTCATCGGACGGAGTAGGCACGCTGCTGCAGTCTGGGAAATATTTTCCCGAATAAGACCGCGTGCCATTGAGTCGAGAGTGTGTACGCCGTGGACGCATGCTGGCGGATGCGCGTATGGGCAGAGCGGGGGCGCAGCGGTGCCCTAGGCAACTTACATCGACGACGGCCCCATCAGGCACGCGCTTGGTGGGGCCGTTTTTGCGCAAGAAGGAACTCGGCTGTGCAATTTAACATACATTTCACTGTCTCAAATGTATGTTAAATCAACAAAACACCAGTTGGCGCGTTTTCCAAAATCCTGAAATGTATGCTAATTCACCAAAGCCTGCGCCCGCCCTGCTGGCGCTCTTGCTACCCCTCTTTCCCCAGCTCGCAAATGCGCTCGTAGATCTCCGAGCGCGGGGTGTCGCAGCAGCGGGCGAGCTCTTTGGCCAGGGCCGTCGCGCGTTTGCCGGCGGCAAGGCCTGCGCGGATGGCGCGGTCGAGGTCGAACTCCTCGCCCTCGCCCTCGCCGCCGGTGCTCGCGGCTCCCAGCTCCAACGCCGCCATCTTGCGCTCCCAGGCGGCGAGCTCCTCGGCGTCGGGGGCGTCTACGAGCAGCACGCACTCGCCCTTGGGTTCTCCGCGCTCGGCCATCAGCTCCACCATCTCGGTCGCGCTTGCGCGCATAACTTCCTGGAACATTTTCGTGAGCTCACGGGCCAGCGCCACGCGGCGGCGCGGGAACACCCCGGCGATGGCACCTAGAGAATCGGTCACGCGGTGGGGCGACTCGTAGAACACGAGCACCGCAGGCAGGCCTGCCAGCGCCTTAAGCACTCGTGCCCTCTCGCCATCCTTTCGGGGCAAGAAGCCGCCGAAGTAGAATGCCTCGCAGGCAAAGCCAGACTGCGCTAGCGCACAGGTCACAGCGGAGGGTCCGGGAATCACGTCGACGGGCACGCCGGCATCTCGGCACGCGTCGACAAGGCGCGCGCCCGGGTCGGCCACGGCGGGCATGCCGGCGTCGGAGACGAACGCCATGCGCTCGCCGGCCATCATGCGGCGCACGAGCTGCGGGGCGCGCTCGGCGATGACGTTCTCGTCGCAGCGCTCGAGCTTGGCCTCCACGCCCAGCGAGCTCAAAAGCTTGCCCGAGACGCGCGTGTCCTCGGCGAGCACGGTGTCGGCCTGGCGCAAGGCCTCAAGCCCGCGGCTCGACAGATCGGCGCGGTTGCCGATGGGGGTGCCTACGAGTGTGAGCGATCCTTTGGCCTCTTGCGATGCGCCGATTGTCATGCCGACCTCCCGTTGCCCTGCAGGGCTGCTCAGAACGCGTTTCCTTTCACGCCCCACATTCTACCGTCGGGCATGCCCGTTTGCCCGTCGCTTTGCCCGCCTGCCGACAAATAACGGCAACGTCGGGAGGGTCACAGCACCCACACATTGCAGACGGCTAACTCGTGATATTACGTAAAGACAGACGGGGCCCTTCCTGTCTGTTTGAAGGTTCTATTCGAGAGTGGAGGCAACGTGGGTATCATCGGCCTGCTCATCCTCATCCCGCTCGTGGCGGCAGTTCTTTGTCTGCTGGCCCCGGGGCGCAGGGTGCGCGAGGCGGTCGTGTACGTTTCGGCCGCCGTCATCATCATCGCCAGCATCACCCTGGCGAGCGCCCATCTCAGGGGCGCGGGCACGTACTACAGGGACAGCATGCCGTGGCTCGACTGGGTGTGCTTCGCCGTCGACCTGCTGCTCGCCGCCTACGTTGCCTGGCGTGCCGTCAACGCCCGTCGCATGGGCGTGCTGGCGCTTGCATGCATCCAGGCCATCGCGGTGTGCGTGCTTGAGTTCGGCGTCGCGCACGGCGTGCACGTGCTGCGCCCGGTCTACATCGACACCCTCAGCTCCATCATGGTGCTCATCGTGGGCATCATCGGCAGCGGCATCATCGTGTACGCCTGCGGCTACATGCGTGACTTCCAGCATCATCAAGACGAGCTCGCCGCTCAGGGCAAGGAGTCTGCGCCCGACCGCCAGCCCGTCTTCTTCGCGGTGATGTTCGCCTTCCTCTCCGCCATGTTCGGCCTCGTGCTCTTCAACAACCTGATGTGGATGCTCACGATGTGGGAGGTCACCACAGTCTGCTCGTTCTTCCTCATCGGTTACACCAAGACCGAGGAGGCCACGGCCAACTCGTTCCGCCAGATCTGGATGAACATGCTCGGCGGCATCGCGTTCACGCTTGCCCTCATCTACATGGGCTCGCAGATGCACACCCTCGAGCTCAGCACCTTCGTGAGCCGCGGCGGCGCCTCTGCCAGCCTTGCCATGCTGCCGCTGGCGTTGCTTGCTTTCGCGGCACTCACCAAGGCCGCCCAGATGCCCTTCCACACGTGGCTGCTCGGTGCCATGGTTGCGCCCACGCCCACGAGCGCCCTGCTGCACTCCTCCACGATGGTCAAGGCCGGCGTCTTCCTGCTGATTCGCCTGTCGCCCCTCATGGGCACCTACCTCGCCACGGGCGGCAACACGACCGCGCTCAACCCCGTGGGCATCTCCGTGATGCTTGTGGGCGCCACCACGTTCCTCGTGTGCTCGCTCATCGCCATCTCCCAGTCCAACGCCAAGCGCGTGCTGGCCTACTCCACTGTCGCCAACCTCGGCCTCATCGTCACCTGCGCCGGCATCGGCACCGCTGCGGCCGTGTGGGCGGGCGTGTTCCTGCTCATCTTCCACGCCGTGGCCAAGTCGCTGCTCTTCCTGTGCGTGGGCACCGCCGAGCACCACATCGGTTCCCGCGACATCGAGAGCATGGACGCGCTCGTCTCCCGCATGCCCAAGCTTGCGTGCCTCATGGCGCTGGGCATCTGCGGTATGTTCGTCGCCCCCTTCGGCATGCTCATCTCCAAGTGGGCTGCCCTGGGCGCCTTCATCGACTCGGGCGTGCTCGTGCTCATCGTCATGATGGGCTTCGGCAGCGCCGCCACGTTCTTCTTCTGGGCCAAGTGGCTCGGCAAGATCCTGTGCAACGTTCAGGGTCAGGACAACCTTGAGAGGGACGTCCACAAGAGCGAGTGGGTGGCGCTGGCCGTCATGGCCTTCGGCGTGGTTGCCCTTGCGGTGGCCCTGCCCTGGGTGAGCTCGACGATCGTGACTCCCTATGTCAAGCGTCTCGTGGGCGGCTCCATGCTCGCCCCCAGCCTGTCCGACCTCACTATCATGGCCGTCAGCGCCGTCATCGTCGTGATTGTGCCGCTCATCGTGGCCCTGCGCGCCAAGAAGCGCTCCGCTGCGGCCGAGATGCCGCACCTGGGCGGCGTGGGCCTGTCGCAGACGAGCTTTGCCGGCGCCCTGGGTGGCGAGGTCTCCACGGCCCAGCGTGCCTGGTACATGGAGTCCATCTTCGATGAGAAGCAGCTCTCCCGCATCGGTTCCATTGTCTGCATCCTCATCGCCTTGGCGGGCATCGCCTGCTCTGTGGGCCTCAGCTACGTCTTCATCAACCTCATGGGGAGCGTGATCTAAATGGCCCTCACCATCGTGGCGGTGTGCGCCTTCATCATCTTGGCGCCGGTGCTGGGCTGCCTTCTGGCCGGCGCCGACCGCATCATCACGGCCCGCATGCAGGGCAGGCGCGGCCCGGTCCTGCTGCAGCCCTACTACGACGTGCGCAAGCTTCTTGAGAAGGACACCAGCCGACTCGACCCCGTGATGACCTGCCTGGTCGTGCTGGCGCTTCTTGCCGCCATCGTCGCAGGCGCGGTCTTCTTCTGCGGCGGCAACTTCCTGCTGTGCGTCTTCCTCATCACGCTGTCGAGCCTGTTCTTCATCCTGGCGTGCTACCTGTCGCCCTCTCCCATGGCGCAGACCGGCGCCCAGCGTGAGATCCTGCAGGTCATGTCCTACGAGCCCATGGTGCTCTTCGTGGGCGTCGCGCTCTACCTCACCACCTCCGCCACTCAGGGCAAGGGTTCCTTCGATGTCTCCTCGCTCTTTGCCGGCGACGCCACGCTTGCCGTGTGCATGCCTCTCATCTTCCTGGGCCTGCTCTTCGTGCTCACCATCAAGCTGCGCAAGTCGCCCTTCGACCTCTCCATGGCGCACCACGCCCACCAGGAGCTCGTTCGCGGCGCCACCACCGAGATGAGCGGCCGCGTGCTGGCCATCGTCGAGGTCACGCACTGGTACGAGAATGTGCTCTTCTTGGGCTGGGTCGGCATGTTCTTCATCAACGCCAACCCGCTGTCCATCCTGCTTGCTATCGTTGTCGTCGCTATCGTCTGGTTCATCGAGATCCTGATCGACAACAACTTCGCCCGCGTCAAGTGGCAGGTCATGCTCAAGGGCGCCTGGGGCGTGGCGCTCGTGGCCAGCATCGTCAACTTCTCGCTGTTCTACTATCTGAGCAGCGGCGTCATCATCTTCTAGGAGGGGGCACATGTCTTTCGCAACCAAGTCCCCGTGGCTCATCCACTACGACGGCGCAAGCTGCAACGGCTGCGACATCGAGGTCCTGGCGTGCCTCACGCCTCTCTATGACGTGGAGCGCTTCGGAATCATCAACACGGGCAACCCCAAGCACGCCGATATCTTCCTGGTCACCGGCTCGGTCAACGAGCAGGCCGAGGGCGTCATCAAGCAGATTTACGAGCAGATGGTCGAGCCCAAGGTCGTTGTGGCCGTGGGCATCTGCGCCTGCTCGGGCGGCATCTTCCACGACTGCTACAACGTGAAGGGCGGCGTGGACAAGGTCATCCCCGTCGACGTGTACGTGCCCGGTTGCGCCGCGCGTCCCCAGTCCATCATCGACGGCGTGGTAAAGGGCCTGGCAGTGCTTGAGGAGAAGCGCGCCGCCCTCGCCGCGGGCGCCCCGCTTCCGCAGGGCCACATGTCGGCCCCCGGCGAGCAGGAGCAGACGCTGCGCCGCGTTCACATGACGACCCAGCAGGACGAGCAGATTGCCCACGAGGCAGACGTCGTCCATGAGGAGGCTTAAGGCATGGCACAGGTAGACTTCATCGAGACAACCTTGGGCGAGCTCGTCGGCGCTGCCCAGGCGTACAAGGCCAAGGGCTGGCGTTTCGCTCAGTGCTGCGCCTCGCGCAACGGCGACGACGCCTTCGAGCTGCTCTATTCCTTCGTGGACGATGCGACCAACGAGGTGGCCAACTTGCGCGTCTGCGTAAGCTCTTCCGACGAGATTCCCAGCGTGGGCGGCATCTACCCCGTGGCGTTCATGTTTGAGAACGAGATGCACGACCTCTACGGCCTCACCGTGGTCGACATGAACCTCGACTACCGCGGAGGCTTCTATCACCTGCACATTCCCGCACCCATGGCCCAGGCCCCGCAAGGCAAGGCCAAGCCTGTCGCAGCCGCCAAGCCCGCTGCGGCGGCGGAATAGGAGGCCTGAGCTATGGCAACCAGGACCGTCATGCCCTTCGGCCCCCAGCACCCCGTGCTGCCTGAGCCCGTGCACCTCGACCTCGTGCTCGAGGACGAGCGCGTGGTGGAGGCCGTCCCCCAGGTCGGCTTCGTGCATCGCGGCCTCGAGAAGCTCGTTGAGAAGCGCGACTACAAGCACTTTGTGCACGTGGCCGAGCGCATTTGTGGCATCTGCAGCTTCGGTCACTCCATGGGCTATAGCCAGGCAGTTGAGCGCCTCATGGGCATCGAGGTGCCCGAGCGCGGCCAGTACCTACGCGTTATCTGGCATGAGCTGTCGCGTATTCACTCACATCTTCTGTGGCTGGGCCTTGCGGCCGACGCCATGGGCTTCGAGAGCCTCTTCATGCACACCTGGCGCCTGCGCGAGCACGTGCTCGACATCTTTGAGAAGACGGCCGGCGGCCGCGTGATCCTGTCGGTCTGCACCCCTGGCGGCGTCTTCAAGGACATCGAGAACACCGAGCTCAACGCCATCTGCGGTGTCCTTGCAAGCCTGCTCGAGGAGTACGACCAGATCGCTAACACGTTCCTCATGGACGACTCGGTGAAGAACCGCCTGGTGGGTGTGGGCTACCTTTCGAAGCAGGATGCCATCAACTACGGCTGCGTGGGCCCGTTTGGTCGCGCAAGTGGCATTGAGATGGACGTGCGCATGGCGGGCATCGACGCCTACTCCAAGCTGTATGATTTCCGTCCCGTGGTGTCTACCGAGGGTGACTGCTACGCCCGCTGCAAGGTGCGCATCGAGGAGGTGCGCCAGTCCATCGACATCATCAACGAGATGGTGGGCCGCATCCCGGCCGGCGAGGTGCGCGTCGACGTGAAAGGTAATCCCGAGGAGGGCTCCTCGGCCGTCATGCGCGTGGAGCAGCCGCGCGGCGAGGCCTTCTACTACGTGCGCGGCAACGGCACCAAGTTCCTCGACCGTTTCCGTGTGCGCACTCCCACATCGGCCAACATCCCAGGCATGGCAGGCGCGCTTGCCGGCTGCGACCTGGCCGACGTCCCCAACATCATCCTGACCATCGACCCGTGCATCAGCTGCACCGAGCGCTAAGGGAGGCAACACATCGTGGCAGAATTCAAGCTCGGGCGCATGACCCTCAAGAGCCTTTTCTCCAAGCCCGCAACGAAGCTCTATCCCCTGGAGAAGCCGCATTTTTTCGAGCAGACGAAGGGGCGCGTGCATCTCGAGCCCGATTCGTGCAGGTATTGTGGCCTGTGCGCAAGCGTGTGCCCCACCCAGGCGCTTGATGTCGACCGCAAGGCGCTGACCTGGTCGATCGACCGCTTCCGCTGCATCCAGTGCCGCAGCTGCATCGAGGCGTGCCATGAGGGCGCCCTCAGCATGCTCAACCACTACACCGACCCCGCCCAGGAGCGCGTGGTGGAGGTCTACGAGGTGAGCCCTCAGGAGCGCCAGCGCCGCGAGCAGGCTGCAGCCGAGAAGGCCGCCAAGGCAGCCAAGCTCAAGGCCGAGATGGCAGCCAAGAAGAAGGCCGAGGCCGAGGCGAAGGCCGCGGCCGAGGCGTCCGGGCAGGAGTAAGGCAGGACAGCCGCTCGGAGCCGCGTTGCACCGCAGGTCAAGGTGGGCGAGGGCCCGCTGGCGGCTGCATTGCGTCGCCGGGTCGAGTGATCTCGCCCATTCGCCAACAACCGCATCTCAAAGGGGGCCGGCAACGAATCGTACCCGTTGTCGGCCCCCTTCTTTGTTTGTCAGCGGCGCAACTTGTATGTGACCCTGTTTGCCAAGCGCTTTGCAGGGAAGCGCAGATGATACGATTAACCCATCTGTCTAGAAAGTGCCGGGAGCGTCCCGGTGCAATGCGTCGAAAGGCTACCCAACATGTGCGATTGCGGCTGCGCCGACCACAAGCCCCAAGATAAGGGCACGTACTTCATCACCACGCCCATCTACTACGTGAACGCCGCCCCGCACCTGGGCACGGCCTACTCCACCATCGTGGCCGACGTTCAGGCGCGTTTCCGTCGCATGGACGGCTATGACACGCTGTTCCTCACCGGCGTCGACGAGCACGGCCAGAAGGTCGCCGACTCCGCCGCCGCCCACGACATGACGCCCCAGCAGTGGTGCGACTCCCAGGCCCCTGCCTTCCAGGAGCTTTGGCGCACGCTCGAAATCACCAACGACGACTTCATCCGCACCACCCAGGAGCGCCACATCAAGGCGGTGCAGCACTTCTGGGAGGACCTCAAGGAGAAGGGCTACATCTACAAGGGCACCTACGAGGGCTGGTACTGCGTGCCCGAGGAGACCTACTTCACCGAGACCGACGTGCGCCATGCCAACACCGACGAGGACGGCAACTACGACGAGACCGCCATCCCGCTGTGCCCTGACTGCAAGCGCCCCCTCGAGCGCATCCAGGAGGAGAGCTGGTTCTTCAAGCTCTCCGAGTTCCAGCAGCCGCTGCTCGACTTCTATGCCGCCCATCCCGACTTCATCGAGCCTGAGATTCGCCGCAACGAGGTCGTGAGCTTCGTCGAGGGTGGCCTCAAGGACCTCTCCGTCACGCGCACCACGTTCGACTGGGGCATCCCGCTGCCCTTCGACCCCGACCACGTGACCTACGTGTGGTTCGACGCCCTCATCAACTACATCACGGCCGCCGGCTATGGCGACCCCGAGGCCGCCGAGCGCTTTGCGCGCTTCTGGCCTGCTCAGCAGCACATCGTGGGCAAAGACATCATCCGCTTCCACTGCGTGATCTGGCCTGCGATGCTCATGGCCGCCGGCCTGCCTGTGACCGAGCACGTGCTGGCGCACGGCTTCCTGCTCGTCAAGAACCCCGAGACGGGCAAGGGCGAGAAGATGTCGAAGAGCCGCGGCAACTCCATCTTCCCCCAGCAGGTCATCGACTTCCTCGGCGTCGAGGGCTACCGCTACTACTTCATGACCGACGTGTCGCACGGCATGGACGGCGCCATCAGCTTCGAGCGCATGGCGCAGGTCTACAACGCCGACCTGGCCAACAGCTGGGGCAACCTCGTGAGCCGCTCGCTCAACATGAGCGCCAAGTACTTCGAGGGCGCAAGCCCCGCTCGTGGCGAGGGCTGGGAGCAGCGCACGAGCCCGCTGCTCGAGGCCGCCCAGGGCATCTACGGCCGCTATGCGCAGAAGATGGCCGCCTTCGACTACCAGGGCGCCGCGAAGGACGTCATGGAGTTCGTGGCCGTCGCCAACCACTACATCGAGGACAAGGCCCCTTGGGCGCTCGCCAAGGACCCGGCCAACGCCGAGGAGCTGGCCTTCGTCATCTGGGGCCTCATCGAGGCCATCCGCATCGCCGCCACGCTGCTCGAGCCCTTCACACCGGCAACGTCGGCCGAGGTCATGCGCCGTATCGGTCTGCCCTGCGAGCCCTGCTGCGACCTCGAGGCCGCCTGCGCTTGGGGTCAGTTCGAGGGCGGCCAGCCTGTGGAGAAGGGCGACGCCCTCTTCCCGCGCCTCGACATGGCCAACCTGCCGTGCTAAATCCTGAGCTCTTGTCGCCCGCCCATGCCGAGCACGCCTGCTTCTTCTGCACGAAGAAGCAGGCGTCGTTCGCGCTTCCCGCGGCGCCGGGTCCCATCGCCGAGAGCCACACGCATCTCACGAGCCTGAGGCACATCGATGCCGCGCTCGCCCTTGCACGTGCGGCTGTGGCGGGCGTGCGCTTTTTGGTGACGGTCGTCGACCCCGCCGATGACGCGCGCGACCCCGAGGCGGTGCTTGCCGACCTTGACCGCTGGCAGCGTGAGTGCGCCGAGATTCTCGACGCTTGGCGCGCCGCCGGTGTGCTCGACGCGCTCGGCGAGCCCCCGGTGATGCCGGAGGTGCGCCTTCTGGTGGGATGCCATCCGCACAACGCCAAGGACTTCGATGCCCAGGCACATGAGGCCATGCAGCGCCTTTTGGCCGAGCCCATCTGCTGTGGCGTGGGCGAGATCGGCCTGGACTACCACTACGACCTCTCACCGCGCGAGGTGCAGCGCGAGGTGTTCCGCGAGCAACTTGAGTTGGCATGCAGCCTGAACGCGTCGCTTTCGCTGCATGTGCGCGAGGCACATGACGAGGCCGCGCAGATCATGTCCGAGGTCGGCCTGCCCTGCGAGGGCGGAGTCGTCCTGCATTGCTTCGACCTTGGGCCCGAAGACGCCGCGCCGTTCCTCGAGATGGGCTGCGTGCTGGGCATTGGCGGCGCTGTGAGCTTCAAGCGAAACGACCCAACGCGCGATGCCGTGGCTGCCCTCCGCCCTGGTCAGCTCGTCCTTGAGACCGACGCGCCCTACATGGCGCCCGAGCCTTTGCGCGGCACGCAGTGCGAGCCCGCCTACATCGCCCGCACTGCTGAGTTTGTGGCAGACCTTCGCCGTGAGCGCTGTGGTGACGAGCCCGCTGACACGTATCGCGATGCCTATGAGCTCGCGCGGCGCATCTTCGACCGCCCCGCGCCGCTTGCGGGCGCACGAGGGTAGGGGAGGGGCCGTGCGCAGCGAGGATGCGGGCATGCTCCGCATTGCCGTGCTTGTGGGCAGCCCCCGCAAGAACGGCGCATGTGCCCGCTTTGCTGCTGAGCTCGGAGGCGCCCTGCGGGGGGCTGGCGCGGTGCCTGAACCGCTGTTCCTCTCTGATTACGAGGTGCTGGGTTGCGTGGGCTGCGGTGCGTGCGAGCGCACCGGCGCCTGCGTGCTCGATGCCCGCGAGGGGGCCGGGGGCCGTCCTGGCTTTGCGTGCCTGCTCAAGCGCCTGCAGGCGGCAGATGCGCTCGCCTTGGTGGCCCCCGTGTACTTCTCCGGCCCGCCTTCGCAGCTCAAAGCCGTGCTCGACCGCATGCAGCCCTTGTGGTGCCAGCGCTACCTGTTGGGGCAGCGCCCCGTGCGTCCCCTGGAGCGCCGCCGCCCGCTCGACCTCTTTGTGGTGGGTGCGGGAGGCGATCCCTTCGGTTATGACGCACTTGTGGGCTGCGCCCGCTCCTCGCTTCGTATGGCTGACTTCGAGCTGCATGCCATGCATGACCTCGTGGGCTTTGGGCAAGTCCCGAGACCTGGCTGCGCCTACGGGCCCGACTTCGACGCAGCCCTGCTCTCCAACCTATCTACCTGGGCGAGCGGCCTTGTGCATGCCGCCCGGGCCGCACACGACCTACGCTAGTACCACCGACGATTCCGGCAGGGGGACAACCCGATGGCAGTGTCCAAGATGGCAAACCGCAGCGCGATCCGCTCCATGCTCGACGCCTTTGGGCTTGAGGCAAAGTACGAGCTGGGACAGAACTTCCTGGTAGACGATACCGTCGTCGCCCACATCCTCGAGCTTGCCGACGTCGCTTCCACGCAGACGGTGCTCGAGGTCGGTCCTGGCTGCGGCACGCTCACCTGCGCGCTTCTGCCCCGTGCTGCCGCCGTGGTCGCCATCGAGGCCGATACCGACATGCAGGGCCCCTTGGGCGAGGTGACGGCCGAGTATTCCGAGCGCTTCGCCCTTGTGATGGGCGACGCCACGAAGGTCGAGCCCGCCCAGATTTCTGAGGCGCTCGCCGGCCTGCGCGCCAAGAACGCCGCCCTCGCCGACCTGCCCGACTATCCGAGCGCTTGGGTCGCGAACCTTCCCTATGCGGTGGCGGCCACGCTCATCCTGCAGTATTTCCAGGAGTGGCCGTTCATCCAGGACGCCACGGTCATGGTGCAAAGCGAGGTGGCCGACCGCATCTGCGCGTCTCCCTCGTCTAAGATCTACGGTGCCTACACGGTGAAGCTCCAGCTGTTCGCCCAGGTCGTTGGGCGCTTCCAGGTTCCTCCGCGCAGCTTCTTCCCCGAACCTCATGTGGAGAGCGCCGTGGTGCGCCTGCAGCGCGTGCCCGCCTGCGATGCCTTGAGCGCAGAAGATGCCGCCACGACCGTCGAGGTGGTCGACGCCGCATTCGCCCAGCGTCGCAAGACCCTGCGCAACTCCATGGCGGCGTGTGAGAAGTGGGAGCGCGCCCAGCTTGACGCCGCGTTCGACCTCATGGCCATCGATGGCGGCTGCCGTGCCGAGTCCCTCACAAAAGACCAGTTCATCGGCCTTGCATTGGCGCTTCGCGACGGTGCTGTGCCCGAGCGTTACCGCCCCGCCGAGTCCTCGGCGCCCGCTGCGGCCAAGAAGTGCGCCAAGCCCAAGAAAAAGCGCGCTGTCTTCGATCCGGACATGATTTAAAAGGTGCGTATATAGCCCCACATGGGCCTGCAGTGCGTAGTATTCCGGTGAATCCATATTATCTGCGCCTGCGGCTGGTACTATCCACCTCCCCAAAACACCCTGATAGCACTGGGAGTGCGCTCATTGCGCGCCCCCCTGGAAGGTTATGCACATGGAACTCGAAGAGCACGCAAACAAGATCGCGGAAATCCACGACAAGCTTTCTCATATGACCGGCTCGCACTTCAAGGTGCGCGCCAACATGGGTCGCTCGCGCGTCGTCGAGCGCGACGGTGTGCTGCTGCAGACTCATGACTCCCTCTTCATCGTCGAGGTGGAGGAGCGCCGCGGCCGTCGCGCCCGCCAGTCCTACCAGTACGTCGATGTGCTGACCGGTGCCGTGGAGCTTTCCGACCCCGCATCCGGCGAGCTCATCTTTGAGCCCGTCGAAGACCAGCAGTAATACCGTCTGCACAAACGCTGCAGCCGTGCCTCACACGGGCCTTGGCACATTCGGTGCGCAATGGCTTTGAGCGCCCGGCGGCAGCGTTTCTTTATAAAGGAGGCCACGCCGTGCAAGAACGCGCCCATGCCAAGGTCAACCTGGTTCTCTCGGTAACGCCCGGGGTATGCGAGGGCGCCTACCACGAGGTGCGCACGGTCATGTGTGCGCTTGGACTCCATGACGAGGTCGAACTCTGCGAGCTTGCGGCAGGGGAAGGCCTCGTTTTTTCATGCGAGCCCGATCCTTTGCCTGCAGGCGCCGACCCTGCGGCGAACCTTGCCTATCGCGCCGCTGTCGGCATGGCCGAGGCGTTTGAAAAGCCGATCGACATGAGCGTGGCACTGCGCAAGCATGTCCCGTCGCAGGCGGGCCTGGGCGGAGGCTCTTCCGATGCGGCCGCGGTGATGCGCGGCCTTGCCCGCATGTGGCAGATCGACCTCGACGACGAGCGCGTGGTGCGCCTGGCCCAGTCCCTCGGTGCCGATGTGGCGTTTTTCCTGCATGAGGTGCCGTCGTATCTCGACGGCAGGGGAGACGTGCTGCGCGAGACGTTCGCGCCTTTCAGTGTGCCCGTCGTGCTCGTAAAGCCCGACCAGGGCGTCTCCACCGGGGCTTGTTATCGCCTGCTCGACGAGATGGCGACTCCTGCCCCTCGGGTAGAGCCGATGCTCGAGGCCCTGCGCACCTGCGACGTGCCGGGCGCCCTCTCCGCAGTCGCCAACAACATGGAGCCTGCCGCCCTGCAGCTTGCCCCTGCAATCGCGGAGGTCTTTGCTTTCCTGCAAGACAGCGGCGCCTGCCAGGCGGGCCCTCTTTTGTGCGGCAGCGGCTCATGCGTATGCGCCTTCGTGGGCGACCTTGCCGCGGCCGAGCGTCTTGCAGCCCAAGTACGCGAGCATGGCTGGTGGGCGTGCGCCAGCACAACGCTGGCCTAGCTCGCCGCAAGAAGCCTGCGCGCTCCCAGTGCCGCCGCCGGTGTCAAGAACAGCAGGCTCGCCAACATCCCCAGCATGCTTGTTTCCAGGGCCATGAGGGAAGATGCCGATATCTCCCAGACGCTTCCGGAGATGCCGAGCACAGCGGGCGCAAAGCATATAGCGTCGTAAAGCGCATGCGCTGCAATGGCCGGGACCAAGCGGCCGCCTTGCTCCACGAGTCCTGCCATGGCAAGCGCGAAAAGAAACACCTGCACGGCGCGCAAGGCCGTGGGCAGCGCCGCGCCCATCTCGGGCAGGTGCAGCATTGCAAACACAGCCGAGCACACACATGCCGCCACGAGCCTGCGGGCGCGGCCCTCCTCGAGTGCGCCGGCGACTGCCTCCATTGCAAGTCGGCGGAAGGCGATCTCCTCCCACACCGCGGTTCCCAAGCAGGACGCGGCCAGCACTGCAAGCAGCATAGAGGAGGCTTGCGGAGGGGCCCATGTGAACGCTGCCCCCGCTCCCTCAGAACTGCCTGTTGCCAGCGGCACAGCGACGCTTGCGAGCGCTCCCACAAGGCAAAGCAGCCCAATCAGGCCTGCGAGAGAGTTGTGGGGCGCCGCAGGATGCCTGTCGTTTTCGCCCAGGTGCGTGCCCTCGGTGCTTCCGTTGCCCGTGCGTGTGCCTTCAGTGCGCTCGGCTCCTCCGGCATGCGAGTCCCTGATGCCATGCGCCTCGCCCGTCTGCGCGTTGCAGGCGCCTGACGCGCCCCTGCCTGCCGTCCCTCGCCCCGCCCAAAGGGCCAGGCATACAAACGCCGCGACACCGGCAAGGCAGGCGTGGAGGGCATCTGCAGCCATGCTTGGTCCCAGCGGTATGTGGTACAACAGCATGGCGGCCGCAAAGCACAAGGCCGCAGCCGCCGGGGCGCCGAGCACGCCGCGCGGTTTTTCTTTCTTTGTCCGTCGGCCATCTGCCGCATTGTCAGAATCGGGAATGCCCATGCCGTCTCGCCCCCTTCCCCCTGTCTCGTCGTTTTCGCTCAAGATGGCTGCCATTGTAGGCATGACGCTGTGCCATGTGGGCGTCATCTTCCAGGCCGCGCTGCCATTCTGGGCGTACTGCGCCTGCGAGGCCTTTGGCGGTCTCACGTTTCCCATCATGGCGTTCCTTGTGAGTGAGGGATATCGTCACACGCACAATGTGCGCCGCTATGCGGGCCGTCTTTTCGCGTTTGCCGTCGTCTCACAGGTTCCGTACGGCCTGTTCTTTGAGCCGGTCGTGCTCGACTTGGGCGAGACCTCGTTTCAGCTGCCTTGTACCGGCAATGTCATGTTTACCCTTTTGCTAGGTCTTGCGATGCTCGTCGCCTACGACCGTATGAAGTGCCGGCCGGCCTTTTGGGCGCTGTTCGCGGCCGGCACGGTTGCAAGCGTCGTTCTCGACTGGGGCGTCTTGGGTCCTGTGATGATCCTTATGGCCCATGTACTGCCCGAGCCCGATCGCCGCACCTACCCGACGCTTCTTGCCGTCCTGGCCCTGGGACTGCCTGCGCTGGGCGGTGTCCTTCAGGGCGATGCGGCGTCGATGCCCGAGCTTTTGTACGAGCTTGTGGGCGGCGTGGGGGCACTTTGCCTGCTGCACGCCTACGATGGGTCGCGGGGCAGGTCCCTCAAGTGGTTCTTCTACCTGTACTATCCCGTGCACATCCTTGTACTTGGCTGCATTGCGACGATCGTTCTGTAGGGTCGACGTGCCCCAGACAGGGCGACCCGTACAGCATTTGTGACGCGCGACCCAACTTTCTCCACAATTCAAAGAAGTTGGGTTGACGTCAGCAAAAGTCTGCTACTATATCGAAGTCCGGGTTGTGGCTCAGCTTGGTAGAGCGCTGCGTTCGGGACGCAGAGGTCGCTGGTTCAAATCCAGTCAACCCGACCAGTTTGGTACATGCAAGGGCCGTTGCTTCTCGCGAGCAACGGCCCTTTTTGCTGTGAGTTGCGCCTGTCGAGAAAAATTGGTCGCAAAGCATTGCAAATTTGCGTGTATAGGCGTGGTTCGTGGGGTACTATACCCCCGTACCGAAAACCGGCGGGTTCTTGCGAAGACGCAGGCACATTCAAGTCCGCCACCGTTAATGGAGGATTGTGGTATGAAGATTCTGGGTATGGGCGTTCCTGAGCTCCTCATCATCCTTGTCGTTGTTCTTCTGATCTTCGGGCCCAAGAACCTCCCGAAGCTCGGCGCCTCCCTGGGCAAGACCGTGAAGAACCTGCGCAAGGGTATGTCTGACGAGGACGAAGAGACTCCTTCCAAGAAGACCGCTGCCGTTGAGGAAGAGGTCGAGGTTGTCGACGAGGACGACGCCGACGTCGTGGAGGACGAGGCTCCCAAGAAGCCCGCAGCCAAGAAGCGCAGCGCCGCTGCCAAGAAGGCTGCCGCTGACGACGACGAGTAAGCCCGTCGTATCACAAGCATTAAACAGCGTGGCGCACGTCTTCACCCGAAGGCGTGCGCCGCGCCGCGTTTATTGAGAGGTTCTAACAGTGCCCGCCATGTGTGACGGGCACTTGTCGTAAACAAGTACGTCCCTGATGCCGGCGAGGCCCGTGCCAGGGCTGAAACAAGGAGATTTACCATGGAAGTAGGCAAGGCAATCGTGCTTTCCCCCGAAGGCAAGCTCAAGCTTGAGGAGGAGCTTGCCTGGCGCGAGACCACCGAGCGAGAGCGCATCACCGAGGCCATCGCCGTGGCCCGCGACTTCGGCGACCTGTCCGAGAACTCTGAGTACGACGACGCCAAGGACGAGCAGGCTTCCAACGAGAACCGCATCCAGGTGCTCAAGCAGCAGCTCGCCAACTGCATCGTTGTCGCCGCTCCCACCAAGGGCGGCCGCATCACGATCGGCCATGTCGTGCACCTGCAGGACGCCGCCGGCAAGGAGCGCGTCTACACCCTCGTGGGCACTGCCGAGGCCAGCCCGCGCGAGGGCAAGATTTCCAATGAGTCGCCGCTGGGCAAGGCCCTGATGGACCACAAGGCCGGCGACACGGTTTCGTTCGTGAGCCCGGCCGGCAAGACGCTCGTCTACACCGTCACGGCTGTCGAGGCCCGCTAATGGCAGCCGATCAGACTCAGGGCGACGCCGTCCTGCTCGACGAGCGCAGCGTGCGCCTTGGTCGCCGCTCTGCTCTCATCGAGGCTGGCGTCAACCCCTATCCCGAGCACTGCGAGGTCAGCGACCATGTTGCCGGCCTGGTGGAACGTTACGCCACCCTTGAGGACGGCGCCGACACCGCCGACGTCGTGAGCGTTGCCGGCCGCGTGCGCGCCAAGCGCGGCCAGGGCAAGGTCATCTTCATCGAGCTGCAGGATTCCACGGGCACCATCCAGCTGTTCTGCCGCATCAACGACCTGGGCGAGGAGGGTCTTGCCGCCGTCAAGGCCTTCGACCTGGGCGATATCGTCGAGGCCAAGGGCATTGTCGTGCGCACCCGCCGCGGCGAGCTCTCCATTGCGCCCACGGCTGTGCGCCTGCTCTCCAAGAGCGTGCGTCCCCTGCCCGAGAAGTTCCACGGCCTGTCCGACAAGGAGACGCGCTATCGCCAGCGCTACGTGGACCTCATCGTGAACGACGACGTGCGCGAGACCTTCCGCAAGCGCTCGCTCATCCTGTCGACGTTCCGCCGCTACATGGAGGCCGACGGCTACATGGAGGTGGAGACCCCGATTCTCCAGACCATCCAGGGTGGCGCCACCGCAAAGCCGTTCATCACGCACTTCAACGCGCTCAACCAGGAGTGCTACCTGCGCATTGCTACCGAGCTGCACCTCAAGCGCCTGCTTGTGGGCGGTTTCGAGGCCGTGTTCGAGGTGGGCCGCATCTTCCGCAACGAGGGCATGGACCTCACGCACAACCCCGAGTTCACCACCATGGAGGCCTACCGTGCCTACTCTGACCTCGAGGGCATGAAGAAGCTTGCCGAGGGCGTCATCAAGGCCGCGAATAAGGCCGTGGGCAACCCCGAGGTCATCGAGTACCAGGGCCAGACCATCGACCTGTCGGGCGAGTGGGCCTGCCGTCCCATGACCGACATCGTCTCCGACGTGCTTGGCTACAAGGTCACGCTCGACACGCCCGTCGAGGAGCTCGCCAGCGCCGCCCGCGCCAAGGGCATCGAGGTCAAGCCCGAGTGGACCGCCGGCAAGATCATCGCTGAGATCTACGACGAGCTGGGCGAGGACACGATCGTGAACCCCACCTTCGTGTGCGACTACCCCATCGAGGTCTCGCCTCTGGCCAAGCGCTTCGAGGAGGACCCGCGCCTCACGCACCGCTTCGAGCTCGTCATCGCCGGCCACGAGTACGCCAACGCGTTCTCCGAGCTCAACGACCCCGTCGACCAGGCTGAGCGCTTCCGCAAGCAGGTTGAGGAGAAGTTCGCCGGCGACGAGGAGGCTATGGAGTACGACGAGGACTACGTGCGCGCCCTCGAGTACGGCATGCCCCCTGCAGGCGGCATCGGCATCGGCATCGACCGCGTGGTCATGCTGCTCACCAACTCCGCCTCCATCCGCGACGTGCTGCTGTTCCCGCACATGAAGCCCGAGGCTGGCACCAAGAGCGGCGCCGCCGCTGCCAAGGCCGCCGAGCAGGCTGCCGCGGCAAGCGCTCCTGCTGAGGAGGCCTGCGAGCCCATCCCCGCCGCAGAGCTGGAGAACATCCAGATTGAGCCGCTGTTCGAGGACTCCGTCGACTTCGAGACCTTCTCCAAGTCCGACTTCCGCGCCGTGAAGGTCAAGGCCTGCGTCGCGGTGCCCAAGTCCAAGAAGCTCCTGCAGTTCACGCTCGACGACGGCACGGGCGCCGACCGCACCATCCTGTCGGGCATCCACGCCTACTACGAGCCCGAGCAGCTCGTGGGCAAGACCCTCGTGGCCATCACGAACCTGCCCCCGCGCAAGATGATGGGCATCGACTCGTGCGGCATGCTGCTTTCCGCCATCCACAAGGTGGCAGACGAGGAGCGCCTCAACCTGCTGATGGTGAGCGACGACATCCCCGCGGGTGCCAAGCTCTACTAAAACTGGTCATTAGGCGTACGGGTGCGGCGCAAAATGGGTACGCTGCACCTCGGGCCCGCGGGCGCAAGACCTGCGGGCCCGTTTCATATTGGGACATAGGGCTGCTAAGAGGGAAAGGCACACAGAATGGCAGACTTCCTCGACGAACTCATAGGCCTGCAGAAGGAGTTCCAGGCCATCACGGGCGAGATTTCCGACGAGACCGCCTTTGTGCGCGGAGCCACCACGGAGGAGAGTGCTGAGCCCGTGTGGACGCCGTCGGATTACAAGGTCGTCCCCAAGGGCAACTCCGCCATGTGCGTGCGTTGCAAGAAGGAGGACGCCAGCTGCGACCTGTGCCTGCAGGTTTGCCCGACCGACTCCATCTTCTTCGACGACGACGGCGCACTTGAGATCAAGAGCGACTGCCGCAAGTGCGGCCTGTGCGTGGCGGCCTGTCCCACCGACGCCCTCGTGTCGAGCATGCATGCCCCCAAGATGCTCTACGACAAGATCTGCAAGGCCGCCGAGGCCAACGAGATGGTCTACGTCACCTGCACGCGCGCCCTGGGCCATGTGCCCGAGGCCGCCCAGGTGGTCCTGCCCTGCGTGGGCGACGTCTCGGCCGAGGTGTGGTACTCGATCCTGTGCGAGTACGGCAACATCGGCATCTACCTGCCGCGCGGCATCTGCGACAAGTGCCGCACCACCACCGGCGAGGAGTGCTACACCGACGCCATCACGCTGGGCGAGCAGTGGAGCGGCGAGACCGTCGACCTCGTCGAGCGCGAGCGCGACATGGTGCTCGAGGTCGACCACCAGGCCGAGCGCAAGGCCTTCGTCAACGGCTCCCTCAAGTCGCTCGGCATGACGGCCTCGAAGGTGAACCCCCTCACGGCCAAGCTTGCCCGCGGTGCCGAGAAGCTCGCCAAGCACTCCAAGCAGATCACCGAGCTGCAGAAGTCGCTCGACCGCCTGACCGGCGCGCAGAACACCGAGAACAAGAAGCGCGTGCTCACCAACACCCGCCAGCTCATGCTCGTGGCCCTTGCCAACCACCCCAAGACGGCCGGCAACATCCTGCTCGACGCACCCCAGTCCACCGACAAGTGCGACGGCTGCGGCGAGTGCGCCGATGTGTGCCCCATGAACGCGATCGACATCGTGGAGGGCAAGATCTCGGTGCTCACCACGCACTGCGTGGCATGCGCCCTGTGCTCTGACATCTGCCCTCTCGACGCCATCGAGTTCATCGAAGTTGACGGCAACCGCCTCATCGTCGACGACCCCGAGACCAAGAAAAAGGTCGAGGAAGACGAGAAGCAGCGTCAGAAGGATGCCGAGAACCGCGAGAAGGCCAAGAAGTACGGTCAGAAGATGATCGACATGCTGGAGAAGGAGGCCGACGAGGCCGAGGCCCGAGGCGAGAAGCTCTAGCGTCTCGACAGAAACCATCCGCCCTCTATAATTGTTGTCGAATGGCAACAATTTGTGGCGGTTAGGCAGAATTCGGCCGCTTGAGCCCAGTTCCGCGCATTTGATTGTTGCCCGAGTTCGCGGCTAAAACTATCATCAGCTAGGTTAGGTAAGGGACGCGGGCAGACTGGCCCGTGCCAGGAAGAGGAGGAGTTACCCATGTCCGAAGAGGAGAAGGTGACGACGGAGTCTGAGACGATGAAGAAGACCAAGGCCCCCAAGACCAAGGTTTGGCCCATCGTTCTGTCCGTGATTTTCATTGCCGTCATCGCATTTTTCACGGCGTTCCTGCATTGGCACGAGGAGCCGAGCTTCTGCAGCGCCATCTGCCACAACAACATGACGAAGTACGTCGACGGCTACTACAGCGAGGATGACGCCCTGCTCGTCTCCAAGCACGCTGAGGCCGACGTCACCTGCCTTGGCTGCCACTGGAGCCAGGCCAAGATGATGGACCTCGTCCATGAGGTCGTCCTCTACGTCAGCGATTCCTACACCGACCCGCTGACCGACCACAAGGAGTTCGTCAACGACGAGTTCTGCGGTTCTTGCCACGACGGCAACCTTGATGAGTTCAACCATGCTCCCACCAAGGAAGAGTCCACCAAGGACCAGGTCATCGACCCCCACAACATGCCTGCCATTGACGCCCACGCTGGTCTGAACATCACCTGCGGCGACTGCCACAGCGTGCACAAGACCTCTACCATGGTGTGCGCCGAGTGCCACGACGGCATGGTTGAGGTTCCCGAGGGTTGGACCACCCCCGAGGTCAAGGTCAACGCTATGGCCGACCACATGAACGCCGTCTCCACCGACAAGTGCGCTTCTTGCCACGACGGCACCAAGGTCCGCGAGCTCGACATGGCCGGCGTTGAGGCCAAGTACACCTGGAACGACCAGCCCTTCAACTTCCACTCCATGTCTGACGACGTGAAGGCTGCTCACGAGGGCTTCGTCGAGGACTTCAGCTGCCAGACCTGCCACGCTGAGAAGTCCGTTGCTGCTTGCGCCACCTGCCACGCCGGCGTCTTCACCGAGGAGAACCTCCCCGAGGGTTGGACCGCCGAGGCTGCCGAGGAGCCCGCTGCCGAGGAGTCCGCTGACACCGAGGCCGCTGCTTCCGACGCCACCTACACCGACGGTGAGTACACCGCTTCCGGCAAGGGCATTGGCGGCGACGTCCCTGTGACCGTCACCGTCAAGGACGGCAAGGTCGCTGAGGTCACCGTCGGCGACAACTCTGAGACCCAGGGCATCGGCTCCAACGCCATCGAGCAGCTGCCTTCGGCCATCGTTGCCGCCAACGGCACTGCCGGTGTCGACGCTGTCTCCGGTGCCACCGTCACCTCCAAGGCCATCTTCTCGGCCGTTGACGAGGCTCTCGCTCAGGCTCAGGCCTAAGCGCGGATACCGAGCACCAGGCAAGTGATTCTATGGGTCGTCCTTCGGGGCGACCCATTTTTGTTTGTGTCGACCTATAATCTCCTTTCGATTGATTTAGCATCTGCCCGTATCGAAGTGCGTTTGCGACTGCAAGGAGTGACATGGCCCTCTCCATCGGCATCGTCGGCCTGCCCAACGTGGGCAAGTCGACGCTCTTTAACTCGCTCACCAAGCAGAACATCTTGGCGGCGAACTATCCCTTTGCGACCATCGAGCCCAACCAGGGTATCGTGCCTGTGCCTGACGAGCGACTCCAGAAGCTCGCCGACATTGTGCATCCTGGCCGTATCGTGCCCGCCACCGTCGAGTTCGTTGACATCGCCGGTCTGGTGAAGGGTGCCAGCCAGGGCGAGGGTCTGGGCAACCAGTTCCTCGCGAACATTCGCGAGTGTGACGCCATCTGTGAGGTCGTGCGCTATTTCGAGGATCCCGACATTGTTCGCTCCGACTGCTGTACCAACCCCGAGAGCGACTTCGACATCATTCGCACCGAGCTTGTCCTGGCTGACCTTGCCACGGTCGAGAAGGCTCTGCCGCGCCTTGAGAAGGATGCAAAGCGCGATAAGGAGCTTTCTGCCAAGTACGAGACCGTGAAGCGCGTTGCCACTTGGATGAACGAGGGCAACCCCGCCCGCTCCATGGAGATGGATGACGAAGAGCGCGCCCATCTCTACGACCTTCACCTCATGACCATGAAGCCCATCATGGTGCTTGCCAACGTCGATGAGGACCAGGTCACCGCCGACCTGCCTGAAATCGGCGGCATCAAGCCGCTTCCTCTGTGCGCCAAGATCGAGAGCGAGCTTGCCGAGCTCGATGAGGAAGACGCAGCCATGTACCTGGCTGACCTTGGTCTGAAAGAGTCCGGCCTCAGCCGTCTGGCCAAGGCTGCCTATAACCTGCTGGGTCTGCAGTCCTTCTTCACGGCCGGCGAGATGGAGGTCAAGGCTTGGACCATCCATATCGGTGACACTGCCCCTCAGGCTGCAGGCGTCATTCACTCCGACTTCGAGCGCGGTTTCATCCGTGCTGAGACCATTGCTTACGACGACTATGTTGAGCTTGGCGGTGAGGCTGGCGCCAAGGCTGCCGGCAAGCTGCGCGTCGAAGGTAAGGATTATGTGGTGCAGGACGGCGACGTCATGCACTTTCGCTTCAACGTTTAAATTTTGCAACTGTTTTTTTGACTGTGCTTGATTGATGTTGGCATCCCGGCGCGCAACGTCGCGCGTCGGGATGCCATAATCGAACGCCTGTCATAACGGTTGCAATTTTCTTTGAGTTCTAAAGCACGTGTATCTGTTTTTGTAGAAGTAGGGAGCACAAACCGATGGCGACCACCGACCAGGTAGTTTACGTTCTTGACTTTGGCGCGCAATACGGCCAGCTCATCGCCCGCCGTGTGCGTGACCTCCATGTCTACTCCGAGATTGTCCCGTGCGACATCTCCGCAGCTGAGCTTGCTGATATGCACCCCGCTGCCCTCATCCTGTCGGGTGGTCCCGCCAGCGTGTATGCCGAGGATGCTCCCAAGGTCGACCCTGCCATCTTTGAGCTCGGTGTTCCCGTTCTTGGTTTCTGCTATGGTCATCAGATTACGGCTGTCACGCTGGGCGGCACCGTGGGCCATTCCGAGGTGGGCGAGTACGGTCATGCCGACTTGCACCGCAAGGGTGCCTCGCAGCTGTTCGATGGCACGCCCGAGGAGCAGAGCGTTTGGATGAGCCACCGCGACGCCGTGTCCGTGGTGCCCGAGGGCTTCACGGTTACCGCTTCCACCGACGTGTGCCCCGTCGCTGCCATGGAGTGCGCGAGCAAGCGCATCTATACCACGCAGTTCCATCCTGAGGTGCGCCACACCCCTCATGGCAAGGAGCTGCTCTCCAACTTCCTGTTTAACATTGCCGGACTTGAGCCCACGTGGACCATGGACAACATCGTTGAGCAGAAGGTCGCCGAGATTCGCGAGCAGGTGGGCGATGCCCGCGTTATCCTGGGCCTGTCGGGCGGCGTTGACTCCTCCGTGGTCGCAGCCCTGTGCGCCCGCGCCATCGGCAAGCAGCTCACCTGCGTCTTCGTGAACCATGGTCTTCTGCGCAAGGGCGAGCCCGAGCAGGTTGAGGAAGTCTTCACCAAGCAGTTCGACGTCGACTTCGTGCACGTGCATGCCGAGGAGCGCTACCTCAAGCTTCTTGAGGGCGTGAGTGATCCCGAGCAGAAGCGCCACATCATCGGCACCCAGTTCTGGAACGAGTTTTTCACCGTGGCGCAGGACATCGCCGAGGACGGCCGCCCCGTGCAGTTCATGGCGCAGGGCACCATCTACCCCGACATCATCGAGAGCGGTGCGCGCAAGACGGGCGGCAAGACGGCCACCATCAAGAGTCACCACAACCTCATCCCGTTCCCCGAGGGTGTGCATTTCGACCTGATTGAGCCGCTCGATCACTTCTTCAAGGACGAGGTGCGCGAGCTCGGTCTTGCCCTCGGTCTTCCCGATCACATCGTCTACCGCCAGCCGTTCCCCGGCCCTGGCCTAGCCATCCGCATCATTGGCTCCATCGATGCTGAGAAGCTTGAGATTCTCAAGAACGCCGACGCCATCGTGCGCGAGGAGCTCGACGCCTACAACGAGCACCTTCTCCAGGAGACGGGCGAGCGCAACTCCGAGCACAGCTGCTGGCAGTACTTCGCGGTGCTTCCCGACATCAAGAGCGTGGGCGTCATGGGCGACGAGCGCACCTATCAGCGCCCCATCATCCTGCGTGCCGTTGAGAGCTCCGATGCCATGACCGCCGACTGGGCAAAGTTGCCCTACGACGTGCTGGCCAAGGTCTCCGGCCGCATCGTGGCCGAGGTCCCCGGTGCCAACCGCGTGTGCTACGACATCACGAGCAAGCCCCCAGCGACCATCGAGTGGGAGTAAGCCGATAGGGCTTTGACCTGCACTTTTGAGTGCCGCACTGTGTCGCTGAGTTTCGTTTCGTACGAGAGTCACGGCAAAGCCGCCAGCGACGGCGGTGAGTAAACACGCTAACCGAGCCTCCGTTCCCATGTTGGAACGGAGGCTTTTTCTTTGCCGTTTTGGGCGCATCGGAAAGTTGGAATGTGACTTCATCCCCAGAAACCCAGAGATGGGCTACGCATGCGTTTAGGTCGGTAGTGTCGCGAAAGTTGGTGTAAGGCTCGGCTCCGAAGGAGGCGGCCTCGCCGCAGCCTGAAACCACGTCGCCTATACTATGCCGCCTCGACCCTGTCCGCAAGCTCCAGGCTCGACTCTATCGCCCTTCTCGCGAACTCCAGCAGCTCGGCCCCGCCCCGCGCGTCACTTGCGGCCGGCGCCTTCGCCTCGTGGAGCTCGCGCATCCTGGCCTCCGAGAAGTACCGCGAGTCGGCCCACAGGTCGTCCTGCTCGCACATGACCGCCCCGGCGAGCCTCTCCAGCGATGCCACGGAGGGGAACACCTGCACCACCCTCGAGCGGCGCTTTATCTCGCGGTTGGTGCGCTCCTGGAGGTTGTTGGTCCGCAGGCGCTTCCAGTGGCTCTGCGGGAAGTCGAGGTAGGCGAGCGCGTCGGGCTCGGCCTCCTCGAGCAGGCGGGCCGCCTTGGGGCAGCAGGACTCCGGCATCTCGACGGCGACGTGGTACATGGCCGCCACCGCCGGCGCGTCCTTGCCGCGGAAGACCGGCGAGAGGATGCGCCCCACGCGCGCCCTGAGCGGGCGCGACCCGGCCTCGCGCATGCAGTCGCGCGTCAGGTGCACGACGCAGCGCTGCCAGGCCGCCCCCTGGAAGACCTCGCCCAGCGCGCGCACGAGGCCCGGGTGGGCGTCGGAGACGACGAGCCTGACGCCCCCCGCGCCCCTGGACTTGACGGCTCTGAGGAAGGCGAGCCACGAGTC